>Ga0207933_1000316_pt1 | contig 49799 bp, 22 predicted proteins | sample NGESurdeep092012_4_FD_184488 | JGI IMG/M metagenome (GOLD analysis project Ga0207933, IMG submission 184488) | Arctic peat soil microbial communities from Barrow, Alaska - NGEE Surface sample F53-3 deep-092012 (SPAdes) | ecosystem: Environmental > Terrestrial > Soil > Wetlands > Peat ... | reverse complement strand
GTCATGTAACAAAATCTCTGGTGAAGATCTACTCCTATGTGGATCGTCATCGCGTGCCTTCCTCCTGTCGGTCTCTGTGCTTCGAGCACATCTCAGGAAGGTACGCCTTCTTTCATCCCATCTGAGCAAACAGTTTGATCCCTGCGGCAATCATGAAGACCGCTGTGCGTTCTCGACCTTTGTCCGATGCTTCCAATGCGTCCAAATGAACCAGGCAAACAGCGCGGCCAGCACGGCCAGGATGGCAAGATCGGCGCGATGGAGAATGTTCTTCAGCAGCGGAGAGGTATTCCATGCGTTGCCCAACTTCTCCCCTGCATAGGCCAGCAGCAGACACCACGGCCACGAACCGACAAATGTATAGATGTGAAAACGCCGCTGCGGCATGCGTGCAACCCCGGCGGGTAGGGCGATGAAGGTACGCACCACCGGCAGCATACGTCCGATCAAAACCGTAATCGAACCGTAGCGATCAAAAAAAGCTGTGGTGCGATCGAGATCGCGCCGGTTCAGCAGTACGTAGGAGCCGAACCGTTCGACCAGCGGGCGACCGCCCTTGGCGCCAATCCAGTACGCAACCGCCGAGCCCAGGTTGCACCCGATAGCCCCAGCCGTCGCTACCAGATACAGGTTGAAGCGCCCGGTATAGACCAGGTAGCCGGCAAACGGCATGATCAGTTCCGACGGCAGCGGAATGCAGGCCGACTCGATGCCCATCAGCAACGCCACGCCCGGGTAACCGATGTGAGAGATGATTCCGGTGATCCAGGGAACAAGAAAGGCGAGTATTTTTTCCGTCATGCGCTCGGGGCTGAAGTCTCCAGGTGATGGGAGCAGTATATCTGGTGAGCCAAGACGCCAGGTTGCGCCTGCGCGATAGGCCATGTTGGATAATCGAAGCACTATGGTTCCGTCTGCTAAGAAAGCTTCTCCCACGAAAACCGCCCGAACGTCCGCGCCGCCTACCGATCCAAAACGCGTGCGGACCATTCTGGGCCGCCTGGCCAAACGCTATCCCAACGCCGTGTGCGCCCTGCACCACAAAAATGCGTGGGAATTGATGATCGCGACCATTCTTTCCGCGCAGTGCACGGATGTCCGCGTCAACATGGTGACCCCGGAACTCTTTCGCCGTTTCCCCACCCCCCAGGCAATGGCAAAGGCGCAACAGGCGGAGGTTGAAGAGATGATCCGCACCACCGGATTTTTTCGCAATAAGGCAAAAAACGTGATCGGCGCGGGCCAGCGGGTGGTGGCGGAGTTCGGCGGCAAAGTTCCCCAGACAATGGAGGAGCTTCTCACCATCCCAGGAGTGGCGCGCAAAACCGCCAATGTGGTGCTGGGCTCGTGGTACAAGATCGGGCTGGGCGTGGTGGTCGATACGCATGTGATGCGCATCTCCCAACGGCTGCAACTGACAAAATCGACCACGCCGGAAAAGATCGAGCAGGACCTAATGCGTCTGATCCCGCAAGAGGATTGGATCGATTTTTCTCATCGTGTGATTTATTTCGGCCGGGAGATTTGCATTGCCCGCAAGCCCCGTTGCGCCGATTGCTTTCTCGAGGACATTTGCAATTCCAAGGACAAGACCTGGAGCACGCATTGAAGCGATTTGTTAGAGCGCCGCATACCAGCGGCACAGGGCCGCGACCAGACCGGGGATGGTATATTCCGTCGCTTCGACGACAGGCTCGATGCCGTGATCGAGCAGCGTGCGACTGGTGATCGGCCCGATGGAAGCGGCGGCCATGGTCGGCGGCCAAAGAGGTATCCCCGCTTCCTCAAGCAAGCGAAAAAAATTCGTCACCGTCGAGGAACTGGTGAAGGTGACGGCGTGCGGCGGGCGATTGGGCCAATCGAACAACTGTCGCAGGGCCGTGCAGGAGGTCTCCGGCACAATCGTCTGGTACGCATCGACCACATCGACCGTTGCACCCGCTTTTTCCAGTTCCACCGGCACCAAGTCGCGGGCGTCCTTTGCCCGAACCAGCAAAACATTCTGCCCGAAGACTTGGTCGCGCAGCGCATCGACCAAGGCTTCCGCGATATATTTTTGCGGGACCAGATCGACCGGCAGTCCGTGGGCCTCGAGCGCTCGCGCCGTCGCCGGCCCCATGGCGGCGATCCGGATCGACTCCCCGGAATTGAGCCACGGTGCGGCCAAGGTTCTCCGCGCCAGTAATTCCAGCCGCTCCATCAGCACGGTCACACCATTGACGCTGGTCAGAATCAGCCACTGATATTTGCGCGCGTCGCGCAGCGCGGCATCCAGCGGCTCGTAGGAGTCCGGCGGAACGATTTCGATAGCGGGGATTGAAAGAACCTCCGCGCCCTGCGCTTCGAGCGCTGAAGACAGCGCCCACGCCTGGTGCCGTGCTCGCGTAATCAAAATTCTCTTGCCCGCCAGTGGCTTCATGCGGAGAAGTTTTCCGACGGCGCGCCGACGTCGATTGCAAGCAGAGCGGCCGCGCCCCGGTCGAACAGGCGCTCCGCCACCGTGCTGCCCAACTGCCGCGCCCGATCCATCGTGTTGTCGCCGGTGTCAAACTCTATCTGCTCGCGCAATATGTTTGACCCGTCAGGGCGCGCAACCACGCCCGTCACCCGCCAGGCATTCTCGGCCGGATCACAATGAATGCCGATCGGGACCTGGCAGCCGCCCTCGAGTGCCGCCAGGGCTGCCCGTTCCAGCGTGACGGCGAAGCGGGTGGGCGTATGATCGAGCGCGGCGACAATGCCTTTTGTCGCCGCATCGTCCGCCCTACATTCGATCGCCAGCGCTCCCTGCCCGGCGGCGGGACACATCTGCTGCGACGAAAATCGTTCGCGCAACAGCTCCGTCTGCCGTAGGCGGTCCAACCCGGCGGCCGCAAGAACAATGGCGTCGTATTGGCCTTGTTCCAGTTTGCCCAGACGCGTGTCCACATTGCCGCGCAACTCACGCACATCCAAATCCGGACGCGACCCACGTAATTGAGCATGCCGCCGCAGGCTGCTGGTTCCAACTATCGCGCACTGGGGTAACCCAGCGAACGAGTTGAATCGGACGGAAACGAAGGCATCCCGGGCATCCGCGCGCTCGGGAATGGCCGCCAGGGAAAATTCCTTGCCCAGTTCCGTGGGCAAATCCTTCAGACTGTGAACGGCCAGATCGATGCGGCCTTCCAGCAGCGCCTCTTCAATCTCCCTGGTGAACATGCCCTTGGCATCCACCTGCAGAAAAGGCGCCTGCATCCGGTCGCCCGTGGTCACCAGAATTTCAATCGAGACGGAATACCCGCGTTCCCGCAATTGCGCCGCGATATGCTCGGCCTGCCAGCGCGCCAGCGCCGAGCCTCGACTCCCGATGCGGATCATTCCGCCTTATCCTTGTCGCCCGTTGCCGATGAAGTCGATGCTGAATCCAGATCAAAGGCCGCCTGAATGACGGCAAGCGTCTCCCGGTCGCCTTCCCGCGCGGCCCGCTTGATCGCCTGAATTGGCGCGTGCTGCATCTTGTTGACCAGCGCCCGTGTGATCTGGTCGACCGCCTGCAACTGTTCGGGAGTCAGATTCGCCAGTCGCGGCCCCATGCGGCGGAGCTCCCGCTGCCGAACCTCTTCCAGCGTCTGCTGCAGGGCGACGATGGAAGGCACGCCGTCGAGTGACTGCATCCGCTGCGCGTAGCGGTCCACCTCCTGGCGGATGATGGCCTCGGCGTCCTGGGCTTCCTTCACGCGGTTCGACATGTTCGCAACAGCGACCGCCTGCAGATCGTCGATGTTGTAGACAAACATTCCCTCGACGCGCTCGATCTCCGGCGCCACATCGCGCGGAACCGCGATATCGATGAAGAACATAGGCCGCTGCTTGCGGCGCTGGGCGTAGCTCTGGGCATGTTCCAGCTTAAAGACAGGAGTTTCCGCTGCGGTGCAGGTGACGACGATGTCGGCCTCGGCAGCTCGGTCGTGCAGCGATGCATAGGGAATGGCATGGGCGACGTCTTTGTTTCCGTCGATGCGGGAAACCGCCGCATGATGGCACTGAAATTTTTCCGCCAGATCGAGGGCCCGTTCATCTGTGCGGTTGCATAGGTAAATCTGGCCTGCACCCTGATGCATCAGGCTCCGCGCGGCCAGCTCCGCCATCTTGCCGGCGCCCACCAGCAGCACGGTTTTTCCCTGCAGGGTTCCGAATATTTTTCGCGCCAGATCGACCGCCACCGACGCAACCGAAACCGAAGAAATGCCGATACCGGTCCGGTTACGAACTTTGCGCGCTACCGTAAAGGAGCGCTGCAACAGCGGATCCAGATTGCTGTTCATGCCGCCGACGGCCCTTGCCACGGAGTACGACTCTTTCACTTGACCGAGAATCTGCGGCTCTCCCACGACAAGGGAGTCCAGACTGGAGGCCACGCGAAAGATGTGCCGAACGGCTTCCGATGCTCGATATTCGTACAGGTACGGCCCCAACATGCCGGGATCCAGGGCAAAATAGTTCTGCAGGAATTCGAGCAGATCGGCCTGCGCCGGCTCCTGATATGTCAGAAACTCGACGCGGTTGCAGGTGGAAAGGATCATGCCTTCGCGAACGCAAGGCACCGCCAGCAGGGCCTGTGTCGCCTGCTCAAGGCGCGCCGGGGAAATAGCCAGCCGCTCCCGCACCGTGAGCGGCGCGGAGTGATGATTGACGCCGATGAGGACAAAGTTCATGGCGCGGCGAACCGATGCACGGTGCTGAACTGGTTGGCCGCCCACACCGTGAGCGCCACCAGAAACACCAGTGAAGATAGATAGACGGCGCGCTTTCCGCGCAGCCCGGAATGGTTTCGCACATACAGCATCCACACGTACAGCAGCCACATGCCGACCGATAGCAGGACCTTGGGGTCGACGAAATACCCGGCGCCAACGCTTTCCTGGGCGATCAGCGCGCCGGCCAACAGCCCGGCCGTCATGCAAGGGAAACCGATGATCAGCATTTTGAAGGCGATCTGGTCGATGGTTTCAAGCGGCGGCAGATGGCCGAAAATGCCGCCGACCTTTTTCTGCTTCAGCCGCCGCTCCTGGATAAGATAGAGAAAGCTGGCAATCAGGCTGAAGATCAACGCCGCGTATGCAACCAGAAGCAGTGTGATATGCACCACAATCCAGCCACTGCGCATCCATTCCCCGGACAGCGGCGCATGGTCCGGGCCCGCGGCCGGCAACAGCAGCAACAGAAAAACAAGCGGCAGCGCGAACAGCCCCAGCGATATGGCCCGATACCGCCAGTAAATGGCGAGAAAAGCAATGGCCAGCACCAGCGCCAACGAAGTTTCCACCTCATGCAGGCTGGCCGGGACCCAATGGTGGGCCAGGTTCAACATCTCCGCCAGGGCGACGAAATGAAAGAAGACCGCGGCGACGCAGGCGGGAAGCACCAGCTTCCGCCAGCGATTTCGTCCGCTGAAGACATCCGGAATGACTGCGATGCTGGATACGCCGTACAAAACCAGCGCAACCCGCAGCCAGATAAGGTACATAGCCTTCCTTTAATGGCGCTTCCCGCGCGCGGACCCAGCCGCGGCAAAGCCCACAAGTCCAATGAATAAGTATATCGCGCGGTCGCAGCAAAGCTTTCGTCCTGCACAACGGCGTTCTCTCGCGATATGCTGACGCTATCCGTGTCCAGCGCCACATCCAACGCAGCCGCCGAGATGACGACCACTCCCTTGATGCAGCAATATGCCGCTGCCAAGCAGAAGCATCCCGACGCGCTTTTGTTTTTCCGGCTGGGCGATTTCTACGAATTGTTCTATGAGGATGCGAAGACCGCCGCACGCGAACTGCAGATTACGCTGACTTCGCGCGACAAGGAGCGCGCCATCCCCATGTGCGGCATTCCCCACCATGCCGCCGACCAATACATTCCGCGCCTGCTGCGGCTGGGGTACCGCATCGCCATCTGCGAGCAGATGGAAAACCCCAAGCTGACCAAAACCATTGTGCGCCGCGAAGTAACGCGGGTGTTGACCCCCGGCACGGCGCTCGATCCCACGCTGAATTCCGAGGAGAACAATTTTCTGGCGGCGCTCTGCTTCGATGGTGGAAAGATCGGTCTGGCGCTGCTCGATAACTCCACCGGAGATTTTCGCGCGACGGAGTTTCACGGGACGGATGCAAACGCTGCCATGGCGCAATGTTCGGACGAGCTGGCTCGACTGGCGCCGGCGGAAATTCTGCTAAGCGACGACTCCGCCCTTTCTCAGAACTTGTCTCCGCAGATGCAAGACCTATTGCGGACCTGCACCACGACCCGCTTGGAAGCATGGATCTTGACACTCGATTACACCGCGCCTCTGCTAAAAAATCACTTTGGCACACGTGAGCTGGCGGGCTTCGGCCTCGAAGGTCACGCCGCCGCGGCTGTGGCCGCCGGTGCGGTCCTGCATTACCTGCGAGCCACCCAACTGGGGCAGTTGGAGCACATCGACCGCGTGCGCTATTACGAGCACAGCGGCTATCTGCAGCTCGACTCGGTCACGATCCGCAATCTGGAGCTGGTCGAGCCACTGATGCCAGGCGCGCGTCGCAACACGACGCTGTTCCATGCGCTCGACCACTGTCTGACCGCGATGGGCAAGCGCAAGCTCCGCGCGACGATCCTACGCCCGCTGGTCGATCTCGCCGCCATCGACGAGCGGCTCGACGGCGTGGCGGAATTGCACGGAGACCTGCGCCGGCGTGAGTCCCTCCGGGAGGCAATTACCAACATTCTCGATCTGGAGCGGTTGCTGAGTCGCATTTCACTCGACAGCGCCGGTCCACGCGATCTGCTGGCGCTGGGAACTTCTGCCGCAGAGCTGCCCGCGGTGGCCCAGGCGCTGACAACCTGCGATTCGGCGGCATGGCAGCGTCTGCGGAACGCGCTCGACTGTCTGGCCGATCTCCGGGAGGCGATTCGCTCCACGCTGGCCGAGCAGCCCCCGGTGCATCTGGAGGATGGCGGCGCAATCGCCGCCGGAGTCGACGCAGAACTGGATGAGCTGCGCGCCTTGGGTCAGAGCGGCAAGCAATCGATCGCCGCCATTGAAGAGCGGGAACGCCAGCGTACTGGCATCGGATCGCTGAAAGTGCGCTACAACTCGGTCTTCGGCTACTACATCGAGATCACCAAGGCAAACCTGCAGAACGTTCCCGCGGATTATGAACGCAAGCAGACCCTGGTCAACGCGGAACGCTTCACCACGCGGGAGCTGAAAGACTACGAGCGCAGCGTGCTTGGCGCACAGGAACGGTGCCTGGACATCGAGCGCCGCATCTTTGCCGAACTGCGCCAGACCGTGCTGCGGGCCAGCACCCGCATTCGCGCCACAGCCGAGACCATCGCGGAGATCGATCTGCTTGCCGGCTTCGCACACGTTGCAGCGACGCGCAACTACGTGCGGCCGCAGGTGAACGGCTCCGGCGTCTTTGAAGCGCTCGCCGCCCGGCATCCGGTGATCGAATGGCACATGCAGCAGGGTTCGGAATGTCGTTTTGTTCCGAACAGCATTTATTTGGACACGGAGGGCCCGAGCCTGCTGCTGTTGACCGGCCCCAACATGGGCGGCAAATCCACCTATCTGCGACAGGCCGCGCTACTGGTTATCCTGGCGCAGATGGGCTGCTTTGTTCCTGCGCAACGGATGCGTCTCGGCGTCGTTGACCGGATTTATACGCGCATCGGCGCCAGCGATAATGTGGCCGAGGGCCGCTCCACCTTCATGGTGGAGATGACGGAGACGGCCACGATTCTGAACACGGCTACGCGCCAATCGCTGCTGCTGCTCGACGAAATGGGCCGAGGCACGGCCACGTTCGACGGGATGTCGCTGGCCTGGGCGACCGTAGAGCACCTGCATGAGGTGCTGGGTGCGCGAACGCTGTTTGCCACCCACTACCATGAGTTGACTATGCTTTCCGAGCATCTCTCACGCTTGAAAAACCTGCACGTCACCGTGCAGGAGAATCCCGCCGGCATTGTGTTTCTCCATACCATCGCGGAAGGTGCGGCCAACAAGAGCTATGGAATTGAAGTCGCGCGGCTTGCTGGCCTGCCGCGCGCGGTGCTGATGCGGGCGCGGGAAATTCTGCGCCAGCATGAGCGCTCGGAGAAGCGCGAGATCGATGCCCAGATCGAACCGCAGCGGGCCAACGTACAGATGACGTTGTTCACCCCACTCTCGCAGCGCATAGTCGATCAGATCCAGGCGCTCGAGTTGAACGCGCTGACACCTCTGCAAGCCCTCAATCTACTGCAGGAGCTACAACAGGAAGTGCGCGACGGAAACCCCGCGCCGGTAGCGGACCACCCATGAAAACAACAGCAACGCTTCGGCATCAAGTCGGTTCCCTGCTCATCGTCGGCGTGGAGAGCACATCTTTGTCTTCGCTGGAAGCTGCGTGGATGCGCACCCTGCAGCCGGCCGGCTTGATTCTGTTTCGCCGCAATATTGAATCGCCGAAACAGATTCACGCGCTGTTTCACCAGGCGGCCTCGATCGTAGAACGTCTCTTGTTCCGCTGCGTTGACCTCGAAGGCGGCACCGTCGACCGGCTGCGCGACCTAGTCGGGCCGACACCTTCGGCTGCGGAAGTCGCCGCCACCCAGCAGCTCAAGCTCTATCGTGAGCATGGCGCGTTCATCGGAACCCTGCTGCAGCGGTTCGGATTCAACGTCGACCTGGCTCCGGTGCTCGACCTCGCGTTGCTCGCCGCGCGGCCCATTATGGGAACTCGGGTGGTCTCTCCCGATCCCGCGCACGTGATTGACTATGCCAAGGAATTTCTCGCTGGCCTGGCGCAACACGGCGTGCTGGGATGCGGTAAGCACTTCCCCGGTCTAGGCGGCGGTACGCTCGACTCGCACCATGCCACGCCAAGAATCGCGCGCACCTGGGATCAAATTTGGGAAGAAGACATGGCGCCGTATCGTGCCCTGGCTTCGACGCTGCCGATGGTCATGGTGAACCACGCCACGTATCCGAAAGTTGAAAAACCGCCACGGCCGGCATCGCTCTCCCGTTTCTGGATTCAGGAGGTACTACGGGGAAAGCTGCGCTATCGCGGCCTCATTCTTTCCGACGACATGGAAATGGGCGGCGTATTGAACCATGCCTCCGCGGAAGAGGCAGCAGTTGCCGCCATCGCGGCGGGGACAGACGTGATCGAGGTCTGCCATCGCGCCGATCGGATTCTTGCGACACACGAAGCATTGTTACGAGAGGTGGAACGCTCCTCCGCATTTGCCCGCTGCATTACCAACGCTGCTGCGCGGATTGCGAAAGCGAAGCAAAACCAGCTGAAGAATCTTCCACTGTCAAAACCTATGTCTGCCGCCGGATTGCAAAAAGTGCGGGCCGCCCGGTCGCGCTTCCATGAAAAAGTGGCGTCCGCACAACCCGGGAATTCAGCATGAGCCGCGCTCCCCAATCCGGTATGCGAGCGATGACCGTTGCGGGCATCATGAGCGGCACTTCCGCCGACGGCATCGACGTGGCGCTGGTCCGCGTTCTTCCGGCACGAAGGAACCCACGCCGCGATGTTCCCGGACTCAAACTGCTGGCGCATCTTGCGGTGCCCTATCCAGCGGCCATCCGGCGTCGCATACTTCAGGCGATGAACGGCGTAAACCAGTCGGTGGCAGAACTGTCGCGGCTGCACTGGCGGCTGGGACAGCTCTATGCGGATACGGTAGAGCGTGCGCTGCAGTCTTATCCGATGCGGCTCGACCTGATCGGCTGTCATGGCCAAACCATCTATCATCAGGCAACGCCGCAGCGGGCTCTGGGTGGCAATGTGGCCTGCACCTGGCAGATCGGAGAAGCTTCTGCCATTGCGGCGCGGCTCGGCGTTCCGGTGGTGTCCGACTTTCGTCCCGCCGACCTGGCGCTGGGCGGCCAGGGCGCGCCGCTGGTTTCGCTGCTGGATTATGTTGCATTTCGCCATGCCAGGCGAAATCGCGTGTTGCAGAATCTGGGCGGCATCGGCAACCTGACCATGATTCCAGCCGACGCCTCCACAGATGAAATTTTCGCGTTCGATACCGGCCCCGCCAACATGGTGATCGACGCGGTTATGATGGAGTGCTTCCAAAAGCCCTATGACAAACGGGGCACGGTTGCGGCGCGTGGAAGCGTTCTGGAGCCGGTGGTGCGGGAGTTTCTGACGCAACCGTTTTTTCAGGCGCTGCCGCCGAAATCCGCCGGCCGGGAAGAGTTCGGACGCGAATTCACCGCCAGATTCCTTTCTCGATGCCGCCGACACAGCCGCCGCGATGAAGATGTCGTAGCCACGGCCACGGCGTTCACCGCGCGCAGCATCGGCCTGGCGTGGCAGCGGTTTGTTCAGCCCGCGCTTGCCACCGCGCCCAACGATTTCATCGTTGCCGGTGGCGGCGCCTACAATCCGACCCTGATGAGAATGATCGGCGAGGAGCTGGGGAAATATGGACAGGTCGCCGTAAAAACCAGCGATGACTATGGCATGCCGGTCGTGGCCAAGGAAGCAATGGCCTTCGCATTGCTGGCCTACCAGACGTGGAACGGCCTGCCGGGAAATCTTCCCCATGCAACCGGCGCCAAGCGAGCCGCCATTCTGGGAAAAATAACTTATGCGTAAAGCAGCTTCCCGATGCGCCTGGTTTGCTGCGCTCTCCACTTGCTTTGTGATCGGCGGATGCGGCCATAGGCCTGTTGATCCCAATACTGTCACCGTCGCTATCGAGAGCAGCCCCACCAATCTAGACCCGCGGATTGGAACCGATGCACAATCGGAGCGGATTGACGAGCTAATCTTCGACTCGCTGGTAAAAAAGGACAAACAATTCAACCTGCAGCCGGACCTCGCCACTTCATGGGAGATGCCCACTCCGTTGACGTACATTTTTCACCTGCGCCGCGGTGTGCTATTTCAAAATGGCCGCCACTTCACCTCGCGCGATGTGAAGTGGACGCTCGATTCCATGCGGAACCACACGCTTCGTACGGCGAAATACCAGGCATACCGCAACATTGCCGATGTCGAAACGCCCGACGCTAACACCGTCGTGATCCACCTGAGCCAGCCCGATGCGTCGCTGCTGTGGAACCTCTCCGACGGCGCCATCGGCATCGTTCCCTACGGCAGCGGCGTGGATTTCCAGCAGCATCCCATCGGTACCGGGGTGTTTCAGTTTGTCAGCCAGGAGGTGGACAAGGACGTCATCCTCCGTCGCAATCCGCATAGCTGGCAGGGCGAACCGAAGATCGACCGGCTACGCTTCAACGTCGTGCCTGATGGAACCACACGTGCGCTGGAGCTCCGCAAAGGCTCTGCGGACCTGGAACAGAACGCGCTGACTCCCGATATGGTCTGGTCAATGCGCCACGACGGGAAATTGGGCATTGCCACTGCGCCCGGAACCGAGGTGCAGTACCTTACCTTCAACATGCGCGATCCGCACCTGCGCGATGTCCGTGTGCGGCAAGCCCTTGCCTACGCCATGAACCGTCCGTTGATCATCGCCACGCTCCTGCGGGGAGAAGCGCGTCCCGCCTATAGTCTGCTGCCGCCGAACCACTGGGCCTACAACGGAGACGTAATCCACTACAACTACGATCCGGCCAGGGCACGCAGCCTGCTCGATGCCGCCGGATACACGCCGGGGCCGAACGGTATCCGCTTTCATCTGGAGATGAAGACCTCCAACGACGAAGGAACGCGCCTGCTGGCTATGGCGCTGCAGCAGCAGTTACGCGCCGTGGGCATCGCGCTCGACGTGCGGAGCTTCGAGTTCGCCACGTTCTATTCCGACATTTCGCATGGAGCATTTGGGATTTATGGCCTGCGCTGGATTGGTGGCAATGAGGACCCGGATATTTTCCGCTACGCCTTCGCCTCTTCCAGCTTTCCACCGCACGGCGCCAATCGCGGGCATTACTCGAATGCTGAAGTAGACCGGCTGCTGCAGTCGGCGGCAACGGAGAGCAGCCAGGCGAAACGCAGCGCGGAATATTTTCGCGCGCAGCGGATTCTAGCCCACGATCTGCCGAGTCTGCCGCTCTGGTATTTGGATTCCGTCGTGGTCTACAACCGCAGGTTGAGCGGCGTCGACGCATCGCCTTCCGGGAATTTTTATTTTCTCGAAACAATCGTTCCGCACGCGGCACGCTGAGGTTTCGATTGGACCAACCCGTCCGGATTATTCGATTGCATTCCGCGCCTGCGGCGCTGGTTTCGTGACAGCCTTCAGCCACGCGATGAATGCCCGCATTGAGTTGCCGGCAAATTGCCGCCGGGAACGAACAAACCCCACCCGCCGAACGTTGTTCGGTGCGACCGGAATCAGGACACACCCCGCAGCGAAAGCCGTCGCCATTGCGGGAACCAGCGTAATGCCGAACCCGGAGGCCACCAGAGGAAAGATGCTGTTCATCTGATCGGTCTCGAACACCGACTGCACCTGGGTATTCGCGCGCGTACAGGCAGTCATCACGTTGTCGCGAAAACAATGCCCCTCGCGCAGCAGCAACATACGCTCGGACGCAAGTTCTTTCAGGCTCACGATCTTTTTCTTCGCCATGGGATGCGATTTGCCGACGGCGAGAAACAGGGGCTCGCGAAACAGCTCGCTGCACACTAGGTCTGGGTTCGCGATAGGAAGGCTGAGCACCGCTAGGTCGAGTTGGCCGGCTTGCACGTCTTCCACCAGACGCGTTGTGATTCGCTCCGAAAGCTGGACCTCCAGATCTGGAAATTTCCTGCAAAATTCCTGGATACGCGGGGCAATCAGGTACGGCATGATGGTCGGAATCACTCCAATCCGCAGCACGCCGCGGGTTCCTTCTCGCAGGTTCGACAGCGAGGATTCCGCCTCGGAAATTTCCTTCAGGATCTGCTGGGCGCGCGGCAACAACGCGTCGCCATAGGGCGTCAGTCGAACTGCTCTCCCCATTCGCACAAACAACGGTGTGCCAATTTTCTTTTCCAATCGCCCGATTTGCTGGGAAAGCGAGGGCTGAGAAATGCCCAGCCTCTCCGCGGCTCGGGTAAAGCTCGCCGCCTTGGCTACGGCGCAAAAGTAGCGTAGTTGATGCAGTTCCATTTTCCCGGCTCCATTGTCCGATTTATGGGGAACCAATAGGTTTTTCCTATTGTAAACATTGAAAATGCTCTAGTTTGGCGAGTGAATGCGAATTCCAAAGCCCACCATCCGCGGCGTGCCCAGTGTCAGGATGGGGGTGCGGCCAGTTTCAATGGAGCGATTGAACAGGTTGTTGACTGAACCATAGATGTCTACCCGCGAACCCAGCGCGTGCGAGACATACGCGTCAAGTCGGAAATACCCATGCAACAGATAAGTGTTGCCGTCGCTGTCGTATTCCTTTCCGCTCACCGTTGCCAGCAACGCGGCGGCGCCCAGGCGCGGTTTAGTGGCGCGGGCCTGCATGGTCGCCGTGTTGTGCGGTACCTCCGGAATCCACGTGCCGACCAACTGCGGGTCCTGGGAGAACTTCGTCACGGTGGCATTGGCGTATTGGTACCCGCCGGTGACGGAGATCCAGGAAAGCGGTTCGGTTCGATATGCGAGCGCGACTCCGCGGCTGCGAATCTGTCCCAGATTCTCGCGCCGCTGGATGATCTTCGTCGGGGTAGCGCTCACTAGCAGCGAGGTGACGGGCCGGTTTACTTCCGTCCAGAAATAGCTGGCGCGCGCGCTTGTGCGCCATACCGGAATAGTGAACTCCGCACCCGTTTCCCACCCGGTTGCGCGCTCGGACTGGAGATCCGCATTCGGTAGCGTAATCTCCTGCCCGACCTGAAAGCCGCGATACAACTCGTTCAGCGTCGGAGAGCGAAAGGCGCGGTAGGCGGAGCCGGTCGCGGTAACAAAGCGATCGACTCGCCGCACTACGCCCAGCTTGGGGCTGAAAATCGCCTCGCTGCGATTTGGAATCCGATTCACCAAGATCGGTCCGCTGCCCGTCTGCATAAACTGGATTGCATCCAGGTTCCGGAAATTGTCGCCGCGCAAGGAGCCCGTTACTGTCCATTTGGGCAACTGCAAGATCGCTTCTGCATAAACCCCCGTATCCCGCTGGCGAGCGCTGGTATCGCTCACGCCGTTTGGATTCCCATGCTGGATCGGTGTCTCAAAATCCGTCGCGCGAACATCGTCGACATCCGCGCCCGCTACCAGCGTCCAACGGGAGAACAAGGCGCGGGTCCACTGTGTGGACCCGCCCAGCTGTTGCGTCGGCACTTGTTGCAAGCGAGTGAGCGCTTCACTGGCGCGGCTGGCGGCGACCGAGGAAAAAGTCTGAAAATAATTTTCGTCGCTTCCAAACAGCCGCAGTGCGAAAGCGCCGGCGCGGGCCGGTGTCCAGTCCACTCCGGTCGAATATCTCCAGAACCGCGTCGAGTTTTTCTGCAGCGGAGTTCCATTGCCGCGCGCTTCGTTCAAAACGTTTCCGCGCAGGAATGTCAGCGCGTGGGGGGCAAAAATCCGCCGCAGATAGATTTCTCCATTTTCGTAGTGGACATTGGCCCGCGTGTCGATGGGGCCGCGCGCATCCGGCGCAACCACAATGTATCCGTCGGTGCGCAGCAGGTCTGCGGCCGCCATTCCGCTCCACGGCCCGCGCACCTCCGCCCCCAGCAGAGAAATATGCGGCGTGTTCTCCTGCGCGTACCCCGCATCAACGGCATAAGCGGCCGCATTCGGCTGGCGCTCGATGATGTTGACGACTCCGCCGATGGCGCCGCTACCGTACAGATTTGACACTCCCCCGCTCACCACCTCCACATCCTGGATTGCAAGCGCCGGAACCTGGTTCCAGTCGACCCAGCCGCCAAATGGATCGCTGAGCGGGACCCCGTCGGCAAGCACTAGCGTTCGGCTGGCCGAGGTAGAACCCAGACCCCGCAGCGAAATCCCCTGGGCGGTCGGGTTGGCGACCAGAGTGCTCGAACGCCGGTACAACTGAAAGCCGGTGACCTGGGTCAATCTGTCCGCCAGCGTAAGCGACGCGCTGTGCTGCAAATCCCGCCTGGAGAGCACCTGCACCGCGTTCGCGGACTGATCGAGAGCCATCGGCGTTTTGCTGGCGGTGACGACGACCCGTTGCCATGCCGCTGCCAAAGACAGTGTCAAACGAACCGGTTGAGAGCGCGAGATGCCATGGCGAAGCGGCGCAAACCCGGCGGCGCGCACCTGAACGGCGGCCGGACCGTGCAGCCGCGTGGAAAACAGAAAGCCGCCATCGTCGGCACTGATCGCCTGCAGAGTGTGACCGTCGATTTGGAGACGCACGTTTGCGCCAGCCACGGGTCTGCCGTCGGGAGCCGCGATTTCTCCAGAATAGGTCGATCGCGCACTCCCCGGCTGCGCCACGCAAGCGGTTGCAATCAGAAGCAAGACGCTCAGCAGCCAGTACAACGGACTTCGGAGCAGATTCTTCATCTGCTTAAAAGTCTAACGTAAGGCGTAAACCGTAGCTGCACGGCGGCGCGACGGCATTGCCGGAAAACAGACCGGCAAAATCGATCAGGTTGATCCGGTTGTTCAGGTTCTCGCCATCCGCCTCGATGCTCAGGATCCTCGAATGAGGTCTCGCGATCACCACGCCCGCCGAGGCATCGATGGCGAGCGACGGCTTGACCCTGCCATGGGCCAGATTCACCCGGCTGACCAATTGCCTGCCGTATTGTGCGATCGCCTGCTGTTCCGTTCCGTCAAAGTCCACCGGCAGCCCGGAGCCATACTGCGCTCCCGCGCCAGCCCAGAAGCCATGCGGCAGCCGATACCTCCAACGGGTGCGCACCGTGTTGCGCTGGTCCTGCGAGACCCACAGCCGACCGCTCGTCTGCTCCAGTGCTTCTGTGGCATCATCGCCCAGAAAGAGTCCTCCGTTCACAGGCAGGTAGACCGAACCCACCATGTAGGAATAGCTGAGATACCCGGAAGCGTGCTTCCATCCCGGCACATCCACCTTTCCTTCCGCGCCATAAATCGATGCACTGTGGAAGGAAATGGGAAAGGCGATGGCGGTATCGAGAAGCGGATCGTCATCGGCAAAATTGGAAAATCTCCTGAGATACACGTTTGTGTCCAGCCGCAGCTCGCCGAAAAATCCTTTGGTCGTGCCAACCTCATAATAGTTTCCATACGACGGCTCGACCGGCAGCCGCAGCACTTCCGGGTTGAGCGAGACGATCTGCGGCGAACTGGACAGCAGAATGTTCTCAAACGCCGGCGTTTGAAACACGCGATCGTAGGAAAAATGCGCCAACAGCCCACTACGCGGAAAGTAATGCGACATCGCCAGGCGCGGACTGAATGCATTGCGGTGCACGACCAGTTGATAATTGTCCCAACGAATTCCAGCGGCCAGATTCCAGCGCCCGAAATGCAGAGTGTCCTCCAGAAAAACAGCCTGCTCGCGGTCATTCCCGCGTTGGAAAAAATAAAAGTTCGTGGGCGTTCCCGGGTCGAACTGCGTTGGGTCGGTGATGGTGTAGTTAAACTGCTCGTGCAGATTGATAAAGTCGCCTTCAAAACCGCCCTTCCACTCCTGATGGCTGCGCTCAACGGTGGCGGTTCCCTTCAGATATCCCTCGCGATAACCGCGGTCCTGCCCGGCAATAATCGGCGTGGAGAAGGCGTTCGAGGTCAGATGCGTGGTGTCATCGCGCACCATCCCATCCAGGTGAGTGAGTACGCGAGAGGAAACGATGTGCTGCCAGGAGGCACTCCCCATCGTCTCCAGCACATCGCGATGCTGCCGCTGCGCGGCGGCTTGCTGAATCTGCTCGTTGGGTACCAGGAACCGGGCAAACTCATGTCGCGCCACCAGACTCAGATGGTCCTTATCGGAAAGCGTTCGTTCAAACTGGCCGGAAAAATCGCCGCTAGTCGCGTTGTTCGTGTAATTCTGCAGCACCGGAGGATTCTCATACCAATCGGTGTACGCGCCGTCCAGACCAATGCCCGCGCTGTTTTTCCCCCAGCCGTATTGCGTGAACAGATATCCGTCCGCCGTCGAAAAGCTTCCCCCGGAAAGCACCGCGGTACCGTGCAGTCCCGGCCTAGCATTGCGCAGCGTGTTCACCTCGACCACGCCACCCATCTTGCGTCCATACTCCGCCGGAATGCCGGCCGTATAAATTCTCATGGACTGGACGTCGCTCGCCTCGAGCTGCGTGTTGAAACCGGGCGAGCGGTTTTCTGTAAGCGGAATGCCGTTGACGACGAACTGCGTTTGATACTCCGATCCGCGAGGATGCAGCACGGCGTTGCCTTCATAGAGCCATCCCGGCTGGGAATCCACCAGATCGATGATCCCGCGGCCCGGCAACGATATCGGCCGATTCTCAATCTGACGCTTGCCGACCTCGTTCACTGAACCGGGTCGATCCGGGTCGATCAATGTCGCGGCGGCATTGACCCGGACGGAGGTTTCCGCTTTCGCGGGATGCAAGACAATCGCCACGCGCATGGGAAAGGTGGCCTGAATCTCGACCGTCTTGTTCCGCGTAGCGAACCCTCGGCGCCGCACCGTCAGCAAATAGTCGCCGAAGGGCAGATGTCGAATATCCAGGTCCCCGGATGGATCCGTCTCACGGGTTTCGGCAACATGGTTGGCTTCGCTGACAAGCGTAATCGAGCCCGGCAGCCCCAGGTTTTGCGAATCGCGGACGCGCAGCCGCAATTCGCCCGTCGCGGTCTGAGCGGATGCGGGACTTGCGAGGCAGATCGAAAACAGTCCCAGGAAAATCGAGCCGGCAAACGCCGCCGCAATTTTTTTCGTAAATGCTGCAATATTCAATTGGAGGACTTCCCTGCCTCAAGCGTTTTCTTCAGGTGGAACCGCGTCGCCGCTTTGCTTCCGATGGAAAAGATGAAAAGCTATGCTCTACGGCTTTCGTTTCAAGCGGGCAATTCCATGATAGTGCCGCTCACGCTTCCGCTGCGAAGAAACGCCCGCCCCGTAAATCTTGCATCTCAATGAAAAGGCATGATGGAATTCCATATTTCGCGTGAGGCCCGGGACCGCTATCAGGTCCGGGATATTCTGTTCAATTTTGTTGGCAATGTTATCTTCGGCGACCTTGCGGCCAGCCGTGAGCTTGCGCACCGAATGAATGAAGTCCGCGGCTCGGCGGCCGATCCGGAGCGAACGATTCACTCCGCGGCGCTGTTTGCGATGGGGCTGATCGACGAGGTGAGCCATGTATTGATCGCCCGGTACCGCCGCGAACGCGATCCGGACGTCACCAGGGCCGCACTGACATGGTTTGCCGCGCGTGTTGGGGAAGAAAAGGTAGATGGACTGCTGCACGCGTTCGTGCGGGAATTTCCCAACGTCGCCATCTTTCGGGGCGAGCAACAGGCGGAGGAATGGCTGAAGAAATCAAGCGACGGCTTGTCACACCGCGAGGCGGTGCTGGAAGAACTGGTGCTGCTGTGGCTGGCGAACCGAAATCCCGCGTTCCGGCCATTCCGCGAACTGTATGACGATTCGAAGTTATCGCAGAGTACGGCATACAAACAAGTGACCGCCGAGTTGGGAAGCTATTTTGCGACGCGACCAGAAACGGGCATGGGGCGCGGCAATCTGCTGGACCTGCTGAAAGCCCCGATGGAGGCTGCGCCGGATTCGCTGAGCGGTCAGTTGGCGTGGATTCGCGAGAACTGGGCGCCGTATCTTGGGGAAAGCTTTCGCAAAGTCCTGCTGGCGGTCGATGTGCTGAAGGAAGAAGATGTCGCCATCTGGATGCGCTTTCATCCGCCGTCGCAACGGCGACCGCACGACCCGTTCCAGTTGGGGGGGCGTTCCGAAGTTCCGGAATATGGTCGCGGGGTTGTCGATGTTGAGTATGAACGCTTCAGCCCCGATCAGGACTGGATGCCGAACGTGGTCATGATCGCGAAGAGCACCTACGTCTGGCTGGCGCAGCTTTCCCGGCAATACGGACGAGTGATCGAGCGGCTGGATCAAATTCCCGATGAGGAGCTGGAAGTGCTGGCTCGCCGTGGCCTCAACTCACTATGGCTGATCGGCGTTTGGGAGCGTAGCCGAGCTTCGCGGACCATCAAGCAGCTTTGCGGGCAGCAGGATGCAGTGGCTTCCGCCTATTCGCTGGACAGCTATCGGATCGCCGATGATCTGGGCGGCGACTGGGCCTACGGAAACCTGCGCGACCGCACCGCTCGATATGGCATTCGCCTGGCGAGCGACATGGTGCCGAACCATATGGGCATCGACTCCGGCTGGATGGTCGAACATCCGGACTGGTTCCTGTCGCGGCACGATTCTCCCTACCCAGCGTACCGCTTCGATGGGCCGAACCTATCGCACGACCCACGCGTCGAAATCAAAATCGAGGACCAGTACTACAGCCAAACCGATGCCGCTGTTGTCTTTCGACGCCGCGACAATCAATCCGGGCGGACCGACTACATCTATCACGGCAATGACGGGACCAGCTTCCCCTGGAACGATACGGCGCAATTGGATTATCTGCGGGCCGACGTGCGGGAACAGGTGATCCAGACGATTTTGCACGTCGCCCGGATGTTTCCCATCATCCGCTTCGACGCGGCCATGACGCTGGCGCGGCGGCATGTGCAGCGGCTATGGTTTCCGCTGCCCGGCAGCGGCGGCTCGATCCCGTCGCGGGCGGAATTCAGCATGACCCAACAGGAGTTCGACTCGCTGATGCCGCATGAATTCTGGCGCGAGGTGGTGGACCGCGTTGCCGCCGAGGTTCCCGGAACGCTGCTACTGGCGGAGGCCTTCTGGCTGATGGAGGGCTACTTCGTCCGCACTCTGGGAATGCATCGCGTGTACAACAGCGCCTTTATGAATATGCTGCGCGACGAAGAGAATGCGAAGTATCGTATGCTGATCAAAAAAACCATTGAGTTCGATCCGGATATCTTAAAGCGATATGTTAACTTTATGAGCAATCCAGATGAGCGCACTGCAATTGATCAATTTGGAAATGGGGATAAATATTTTGGTGTTTGCTCCATGATGGCCACCCTGCCCGGCCTGCCGATGTTCGGCCACGGCCAGGTAGAGGCTTTCACGGAGAAATACGGGATGGAGTACAAGCGGCCGCGCTATGAAGAAAATCCTAACTGGAACCTGGTCGAGCGGCACCAGCGTGAAATTGCTCCGCTGTTGAAAAATCGGGCTGTGTCCGCCGACAGCGCGAACTTCGAGCTGTTCGATTTTTTTCGGGACGACGGATCGGTGGACGAGAATGTCTTTGCCTATTCCAATCGGCTCGGCGACCGCCAGTTGCTGATTATTTTTCACAACAAATATGCTGAAACGACGGGAACGGTGCATCGCTCGGCGTCGCGCATGGACAAGAACAAGGGCGCGCTCTACGAAACCAGCCTGCACCGGGCTCTCAGTCTGCCGACGGATCACGGCTTGATTTTCGCGTTTCAGGACGCTTCCACCGGTTTGCACCACCTGCGGCGTTCCATGGACATTGCGCGTGAGGGAATGCGGCTCAATCTGCGCGCGTATGAGTATCACGCGTTTCAGAGCTGGAGGGAGCTGCGCTCGACGGAAGATTATCCGTGGGAGGCGCTGTGCGCCGACCTGAACGGGACCGGCGTCTGGAGCCTGGACGATGCCCTGGCCAACTTCAAGCTGCGCGCGGTGCATGATTCGCTGCGTCATGCTCTCGACCCGGGGCGGATCCGGGCGTTGGCCCGCATTGCGGAAGCAGAAGGAGAAAAGCCGGCGACAGCACGGGCACGGCGCACGCCATCGGAGATAGAAGCGATCGTGCAGGAATTCAGCAGCCGCGGGCTGGCGTTTTTCCGGGAAGCCTGCGCGGAGGTGAATCACGACAAAGCCCCGGTCGAAGGCGAGATGAAAAGATCCGCGGAAGAATACCGGAAGCTGCTGTCGGCGGCGGCGGCGATTCCCCGGCTGGAGAGCGTCTTCGCAAAGGGATGGCCGGCGGACGCGCGCATGGTGTTGCCGAGCCGCAGCCCGCACGGCAGCGCCGTCCGGGTGTGGGCGCCGGTGGCCGCGTGGTGTCTGCTGCGCGCGTTCGCGGACACGATTCCGGAAGAAAACATAGCCGAGGCTTTCGACCGCCTCCACCTGCGGTCGGTACTTGCAGGAATCTTTCAACCGCTCGGCCTGGAGGGCGACGACGCCTACCGTGCAGCGGCGCGCATCCGTGTTTTACTGTCTGCTCCGGTAGGCGCCCTAGAAATTCGATGGGACGACCCGGACGTTGCCTGGCTCACCGGACTGCATGATGCAGATGGAGTCCGCTACTTCAACAAGGAAGCCCATGAGCAACTCTTGTGGTGGAACGCCTTGCCGCAATTGGTCGAATTGAATGTCAGCGCCAAGTCCCCGGCCAGGGGAACAGGAGTGAGTGCGATCCGGCGCGCGGTGGAAGAGACAACGCAGGCTGCGAAGGCGGCGGCCTACCGTCTGGAGAAACTGCAACCCGCAGGGACAGCCGTGAAGAAAAAACGACCCGTGTCCCGGAAAACATCCAAGCCAAAGAAAGTAAAATGATCCGCTAGCGAGACTCTGGCGTGGCGCTACCTGCGCGCCAGGTATTTACAGGCGTTTACATACACGCAGCCCGTTGACTACTAGTTCTGGATTGGGGGCGAAGTGCGAAGTGAAACGCCGAAAACTTCCGAGCTCAGTACGATCCGTAATTCACACATCTTGAAAACCACCCTGCATGCGCTCAACAACCACGCCCCTGTTTAGCAGGAGCGTGCAGGAACGCGCATAGTTGTACCGGCAGCGCTTTTTTCGCCTGCGATATTGCAGCAGCGGCAGTTCTCTCATTTATGTTTGGCGCGAATCTGCAGGTACATGCTGAAGACGTCGGCCTCGTCGCGGACCGCAATGATCGATACGTTGCGGGTCAGGTCGTACTGCCCCTGGATCAACTGCTGGGCAGTCGTGTTCACGTTCGTCGCGAAGGTGAGGGTAAGTCTGCGGCCCACCTGCTCCTCCACCGTGACTCGCGCCGTGGACTCGCCGAGAGTGCCGACAAAGTTGGGATCGACGCGCACGCTACCCACGCCGAATAATTTTTGTACGCGACTGCTGACGGCGGCGTTGAGCGCGCCTCCAAGCAGCGCCTCTGAAGTGAGATTCGCCCCGGCCTGCTGCTGCTCGCCATACTGTGCGGCCTGCTCGTTGGTGCGCCCCAAAGCCAGCAACGCCAGCACGTCCGCCTGAGTCAGCGGCGGCTCCGAGCGATAGGAAATGTCCAGCTTGCTGGGAGGGCCATGCAGGCTGATGATGATGTCGTAGTTCTGCACGCGCGCCGTCGCTTCCAGGTCGATCTCCGGGGAAATGGTGACCGGATTGTTGAAGACGATGTCTCCCTGCTGCAGTTGATATTTCGTTCCGGCAAAGGATGCAGAGCCCTCCGTGATGTCGATACGCCCCAACACCGAGGGATTTTCCAGCGTTCCCCGCAGGCGCAGATTGACATCACCGGCGAGCGAGGCGAAGGAGTTCTGGAATCCAAGCTGCGGCGCCGAGGTGACGTGGATATCCAGCCGAATGCGATTGAGCGGCGAGCTGGGGTCGATGGGAGCGGAGACGCCGCCGCTGCCGGCCAGAGCGCTCAGGTCGACGCTGCTGCCGATGCCGAAGCGCGTCAACTGCATACTGCCGCTGAGCAGCAGGCTGTCGGAGGTGCCGAGCAGTCGCAGCTTGGAGTCCACGGAGCTGGAGACCCCCTTGGGGTAGCGAATGCGAACATCCTTCGTGGTGGCCGTGAGGTCGACAAAAGCACCGTTCCGATAGCCGACAAAACCCTTGACCTGCAGTTGCCCACCGCCGGATGAGCCTTCCAGGTGTTCGACAACCAGCCGGTCCTGGTCAAACACCATTTCGCCGTTCATGCCGGTCAATCCATTGGTCACGTTCCGTATGTGAACATTCACATCTCTTACACGCGCGCGACCGCGTAAATCCGGCTGGGCTGCCGTGCCGCGCGCGGTGACCACAAATCCCAGCTCCCCGGAAGATTGGATATTCGGATCGAAAACCGAAATCAACCCAACGTCGATCGAACCTTCGGCGTGCAGGCGCAGGCGGTATTGCCGCAGAAGGTCGACCGTGCCGTATGCGATAAGGTCCGTATCCCGGCCTTTGAGCTGAACCCGCTTTAGCTGCACGATTCCGTCGCGCAGGGAGAGCTCGACCGGCCCCGTGGAATGGATGGGGCGGCGTTCGATTGTCCCACGGAACGTCTTGAGGTCGGCGTCGGCGCGGATGGCAGAGAGCTGCTTCAACGGGCCGGCGAGAACTATGGTGCCATCGATCGACGAAGTCGCGTAGGTGCCGGATGCGCTCGTCATGCGCAGCAGCGGCTCCACGTTGAAGCCAACGAAGCTCAAATGCGCCTGCGCCGGATAGTTCCCGCTGAGCTGCACCTGCCCGGCCGCGTCGAGATGCGTCTTGAGCAGGTCGGCGCGCGAGGTGATCGTGAGCAGCCTATTTTGCAGGTGGGCCTCGGCGCGCATTGTTCCCATCGCCTCACGGTTCAGCTTCAGCGAGTCGATCTCCATCGCGGCGGTAGCCGCGGGAGAAGCGCCGGTTCCGACAGCTTGCAGGTGAAAACCAAGCGTGCCACCGACGGCAAAATGCCGACTCTGCAGAGCGGAGACCTGGTTCAGTTGAAGATGCTTTCCGGTAAGCTGGCCTTCGAGCGCGCCAGTTCGGTAGTCGTAGCTGAGATGTCCCTCCGCCGACCCACCGGCGGCTGCCATCTGGATGTGGTTCGCGGTGAGGGTGTCTCCTTCCAGGGACAGCAGAATGGACGCCTCGGGAATCACTTGTCCGTCGACAACTCCGCGGATCAACGTGAAGTGGCCGCCTCCAGCCAGCGCATCGATGGGTCCGGAAGCATGCGCGTTCGCGTTCAGTTCTCCAGATGCTGGATAGGAGATTTCCGGGACCGATAGCAGATCGGCAACAGACGCATTTCGAATTTCGAGGCTCGCCGTAATGTGGGTTCGTTTGTCGTAGCTGAAGCGGTGCGCGGCCTTGTGATCAGGCTGCAGATCGAATGCGGTATGGATCGCGGATCGACCGCGCAGCAGCTCAGCATTTTGAACGATCAACTCCCACGGCGTGTAGGAAAACTGCGCGTGGAACGCATCCCAGGTAAGCCGGCGCACAGGCGGGGCAGATTGGGGATGGCCGAGCGGCGCGGCTCTAGCGAGGATCATCTGAAAGCGCTGCGCGTCCATTGTGCCCATCGCCTCAAGGGCGAAGTACGAGCCGCGAATGTCGCCGTGGAAGTGGGCGCTGCCGTCGAGTTGCACCGGCAACGCGTGAGGCTGACCGCGCGGCGTTTCCCATAGATCGAGATCGGTCAGCAGCCGATCAAATTCGCCCATGTTGTCGCCGACAACATCCATCCGCAAATCGCTGTTGAGATCGCTGGGGTGCAGGGTGAGCAAGCCTGCGGCATGTACGTGAGTTCCCGGCGTCGTCTCGTCAACCTGCTCCATAACGAGATGATGATGGTCGCCGAGATAGTCGGCGTGGGCGCTTCCAGTCACAGGAATCAGACCCATCAGGTGGCGGGGCGCGTGCATGGTCAGGTTGCCATGCACATCGAGGCCGTGGCCCTCGCCGGACCAGTGCGCCGTCACTTCACCCGAGGTTGCGGTAGTGAAACCGATATCCCAGTATTGCCGGGGCGCGGTGGCTTTCAGAATTAAAGGCAGCGTGACGTTTTCGACATGTGCGTCCATGCTGGCTTGAAGAGGCTCATAGACCGGCGCCGCTCCCTCGGGGTGCGCCGGCCGTTTACGATGCAGACGGCGCAGCAGCTCGCGCGGACTGATTTCGATGTGTGCCGCGAGCCAGGACTTTTTTCGCGCGCCGCTCCGTTTGGAGACCGGCCGTACAACGGCAGAGATCGTCGGCGCGGACGGCCCCACACAATGCTTCATGATGAGGCTGCCGGAGATGCGTCCGCCGTCGTCGAGCAGAGAGGAAAAATTCGTGAGCGAACATTGATCGTTGTTGACGATCAGGTTGGTATGCAATTCGACATTGCTGAGACGCAGCCACGGGGCCTGCCACGCCCCGTGGCGCAGATCGACGTGACCTGTGACCTGAAATTTCTCTCCCGTGGATGCGGGAGCGCCATGAGCGTGAATGTTGAGCCCAGCCACTCCATCGCGCAACTGGCTTTCTCCCGTGATGGCGCCGACCTGGCGCGCATCGAGGGTGCCGCGCACGGCTACCTGCCAGGCGGGCTGGGAGAAATTCCGGAGCTGTCCGGTGACGAACAGGCGCGAGTTGCCGGTTTTCAGATCGAGGCTTTCGAGTTTCACCTGATCGCGGCCCAGGTTGACGCTGGCCGTGAGCTCCGAATGGGCTTCGGTCGCGTTCTTCAGGCGGAAGGTAATATTCTTTGTCTTTATCTGGGAGTGGTATTCCTTTTCGTCCGCGAGATAGCGCACTGTCAACTGCAGCGGACCGGCGGCCATCTCCCAGGGAATGCGCCGGTCGTTCAACAGCACCACGCCATTTTCGACTCGCGTCCGGTCGACGGCAAGATGCAGCAGGACCTCTGAAAGCGGCTTGCCGCTCGCGTGGCGGGGTTGGGGCTGGTTGGTGGTTCCATCGCGGTACAAAATGAGATGGAACACCGGATGCTGCGCGCTCAGGCTAGCCAGAGCAATCGTCGGCGTAAAAAAGGAAAGGATTTTCGCGCGCAGCGTCAGACGATCCACGTGGAAATAGGGCGCCTCACCGGGGCCCTCCTTGCCGTGGACGGTTAGATCGTTCACCTGAATCGCAAGACGCCGAACGCTCCACTGGAAAGAGCCGATATCGACCTTGCCTCCGGTGGTCCGCTCGAGGGTGGCGACAACCGTGCGCCGGACGCGCGCGGCAAATTGCGGCCTTGAGGCGTACCACAGCGCGCCGCCGATCACGGCGGCCGCAATCACGACCACAATAATGATGAAGTAGGCGCCATGCCGCCAGCGCAAGCGGTGCGGCGACCGAGCGACGCTGCTTTCGGGTGTCGGGTCCTGACTCACTGACCGCCCTCGCCGTTACCATACGCGGAATCCAGAATCCGCACGTGGTCTTCATTCCGCAGACTCTTCAGCCATTGGTCGAGCAAGTTGGTGACCTGCTGCTGGCGAAGGACCTCACGGATACGCGCAGCCACCGCGGTGTACTCGGGTATCGCCGCATGTTTCTGTTCGAGCTCGGGCTTCAGCACTCGGTCGTAATATCGGCGAACATCGGAATTGGGAACGCGGGTGACCACGCCGAAGCGGACATTGATGAACTTGAGGACGGCAAGACGTTCGCGCACCCGGCCTTCCACTTCCTGCTGCGTGAAGCCATGCGCCGCCATGAAGGCCTGCCAGCCGGCTTTCGTCTTGCATTGGTAGCGGGTGCAGGCCGGTATGGTCGCGCGCATAGTTTCGATCGCCTGCTGGACCTGCGCCGGCGGTATATCGGACAGCCCCGGCTGGAGGGCGCGCTGCTCGTCGATCAGGGTGCGGTCGAGGACACGATCGAGAGCGCGTTGCGGTGTATTGTCGGCGGCGAGCTCGGGCGCAGGCTGAAAGGCGGCAAAGCGCATCTCTGCATCCACATCGCTGGCCAGAATGGCTTGGTCGCCGACCACGGCAACCACGCGATCGAGAATTGCGGTGCGCTCGGTCGCGGCACGGAGAAGTGGGGACCATAGGAAAAGCATCATCGCCAGCGCTATGGCTGCCCGCGGTGCAAGAGGCTCGCGCTTAAAGTCCATGCTCGTTGCCGCCGCTTCCTTGCGGCTCATAGAGAAAGTCGGGGCCCTCCACTCCGCCGCTCCCCACGCCGGTGACCAAGACCTGTCGCTGGGGGTCCCGGCCGCGCTACGGTCGGGATGAAAGAGATTTGCGCTTTGAGGCTTCGTCACGTTCATCAGAAGGCCTGTCCGACGCTGAAGAAAAAGTTGAAGTGGCCCGAGTTGCCGACGTAGGGCGGCTGTCCGTCGTAGTCGAGAAACACGGGCAGATATTGCGGATCGCTGACCACGGGGTAAACCGTTGGATTCAGGTTATAGCTGAAGTCCACGCGAATCGGTCCAATCGGAGTCTTATATCGCAGGCCGAGGCCGGCCGCCTGAGAATTGTAGTTGAAGTTGCAGGTCCCCTCCGGACCGACCACGTTGTAGCAGGTCTTCACGTCGGGCTGATGGAAGCGAAACAAGGACGGAAACATGTCCGATGGGTTCTGAAAAACATTGCCCATATCCTCAAAGAGGGCGAACCCCAGATTTTTTCCGATCAACGGCAGCGCGACCGGCGGAATGCGCAGCTCCGTGCTATTCACAAACGCCGCCGCGCCGCCGACTGGGAAGCCGGTCTGCAGATCGCGGGGCCCGGCGGCGTTGACGGAAAAGCCACGATGAGAAGTGGCGCCGCCAGCATACAGGCGCTCCGGCAGTGGAATCAGATTGTAGGTGGGATCGCCATAGGTGTTTTCGACTCCAATGCGGGTGCTGCGCGCTAGAATCCAGCCGCGCTTATTCAGCCGGTAATAATTCGACTCCTGAGAATCGAAGCGGTTGAAGTTCGCCTGCGAGGCCAGACCGGACCAGGCAAAGAACTCTTGCGCGGACAGATACCATCCACTGGTCGCGTTCAGTGGGTTGTTACGCGTGTCATGCACATACGTTATGCCGGGGCCGCTGACACGCGTCGGTTGCGACAGCAGCGGAATCAACTCTGCCGAGACCTGCAAACTGTTTGGATTGACGTAGACGTAGCGGTAGTTCATCGAGTAGATGAGCGTGTTCGCCTTGTTGGGCCGCTGCGTGAACAGGATGGAACCGCTGATGGTAGAGGCTTCGTAAGTGGTCACGTCCTGGTTGCTGACGTATCCACCGGAGATGGAAAAGTCGATGGTCTTGTGTCCGTAAAACCCTGGATCCCGGTAGGTCATGATCGCCTGCTGCTCCAGGGTGCCGTAGGCGGTTTGCAGGGTGATGGTCCGGTTTCTGCCGCCCAGATTGATGCGGCTGACGTCGAAGGAGATACGCGGACTGACGCCGAACTTTCCATTGGGGCTGCAAGAGAAGTTGTTCGGGTTGACGCCCAACTGGATCAGCGACGCGAACGAAGGGCAGTTATGCTGCGGCGTGCCGGTCTGCACCTCGAATCCGAAGCCGTAGTCGTAGTTCCAGCGGTTCGCTTCGGTCAGGTTCAAAAGGACATCTTTGCGCGGCTGGGTCCCGTCCGGATTGACAATGCCGGTGGCAACCTCATTGAACAAGGCAAGGTTATAGAGCCGGCGCTGGGTGTCATAGATCTTGTTGCGGTCTAGCGGATCGCCGGGATGGATCTGCAGCCGCTTGTCGACCACTTGCCGGCGTGTATAGTGCAGGCCGCTGATGAGCACACGATTGACGTAGAACGCGCGCCCTTCATGAACCCGCACCACAATGTCGATCCGGTTGGGGTTGATTTTTTCGGGCCGGCGCTCAAACGTCAGGTCAGCCTGAGAAAACCCGTGCCGATAGTAGTCGTCGAACAATTGCAGCCGGTCGCCGGTCAGGGTGTTCAGCGAGTACGGCTCGCCGGGCCGGGTATTCATCTGCGCCAGCAGACTGGTTGCGGACAACTGCTTCGCGCCCACGATCTGAACGCTGCCGATGCGCTGTTGCACGCCTTCATGAATCCTATAGGTCACGCGTACGGTGGCCACATTGCCCTTCGACGTTCCCGTCGCTTTCTCAGAGTTGACGACAACCGGAGTGACACGAACATTTCCAAACCCGTTGCTTTTGTAAAGCGCGGCGATCGCGGCCAGGTCGCTGTCGAGCAGCGACTGGCTGAAAAGTCCATGATGGTTGATGCTGTCGGCCTTCTGGACCTGCAGGCGTTCCCTAATGATGCCGGTCTCGAAATAACGGTTGCCGGTAACGGAGACCGCGACCACCTGGTGCGGCTGGCCAAGCGTGACGCGATACGTAACCAATTTTTCATTCGGCTGGGGCTCGGTGATGGCATGAGTCACGCGCGCGTCGAAGTATCCCTCTTTCTGGAAATGATTGCGCAGGTTGTCGCCACCTTCGTCGAGCAGGTCCGGGTCGACAGCGCCCTCTTCATACACCGGGACAAGCCGCCGCATATCACGACGCGAAATCTTGACGCCGGTCACCACGACGCGCACGATGGGTCCGCGGTGGGCGTTAAACCGGTAGTTCACCTGGGCGGCGGCGGGCATATAGGTGTGGCCCTCGGCCCGAACTGTTGCCTCCAACCGGTCTTGCTTCTGATAATGTTTGCGCAACCGGCTCAAGGCACGCGGCACGGTGTTGGCGGTGACTTTTGAGCCCTGTTTCAGCTTCGCGATTTTGCGGAAACGGGTCACGGTCATGCCGGAATCTCCCTTGAGCCCAACCGCGCCGACGGTCGCCTGGCTGCCGGCGTGCACCGTATAGATAACATCCACCAGATGCTGCGGGCCCGCTGGAACGGTCGTCACCGTGACCGCCGGCCGATAAAATCCATTGCGCTGCAAAGACAGCTTCAGGTTTTCGGTGGCCTCGTCAAGTTCCTTTGCGGTAAAAGGCTCGCCAAGTTCAAGTCGCGTGGCGCGCTGGAATTGCGCGGCGAGCAATTCCTGCTTCATGCCCCCGACAAACAGCCGATGCAAAAACATCTGCGGCACGCCGCGAAAGATGACGGTTAAGCGACCGTTCTGCTCCACACCGCGCGCCTGAATGTCCCGGTACAGTCCCGTGGCAAAAAGCTGATGCAGGCTCTGCTTGACGTTTTCCGCGCTCAGTTGATCCCCTGGCCGCAACGGAAGCTTGCTCCGCAGGCCGTTGATGTCCTCGGCCCGAACACCTTCAAAATGGATGCTGTCCACGCGCAAACCATACCAACTGCGCAGGTCGCGATAGCGCAGGATTGCCGGAGATGGAGACTTCATTTGCGCAACCGCCGGATTCGAGATACCGGATGCGACGAGCGCCGCGCATACCGCCGGCCGCCAAAACCCGAGCGCTCGTTGTAAAAGTATGTTCCGCAAAAAGTATGCTCATCCGAAAGGCAATTGGAAGCTTCATTCCAGCCCGGTGCACTTCTGGTTACCCTGGGTTCCTCTGATTAGAATACTCAAGCCGCAGCAGTCTGGGTCCGGATGGCGCGCATTTTACGGCGAAAGTACATAGATCGGCAGCTTGTTCCGCCTGAGGGGAGGATTTTCCCTCAACGCAACTTCCGCGACAGCCGCACAAAGGGGGGATGCCGGAAGTGGATTCGCGCTTCCGGGACTCGGGCTGTCGGGGATGGACGACAATTACTTTTCCGTGCGCTTGGAAGGCCGCCACATCAGCTTGCGAATGCCTTCCTTCCAGAAACCTGAGTCCGGCTTCGCAGGCACGCGTTCTTTTTCTGGCGTCGGCGGAGGCTGCATTCCAAGCTGCGACACCGGCGCGTCCGGCTGCCGCGCGATGGCGTCGAGCAAAGCCAGAAATTGCGCCGACAAATGCTCGATAGCGGCCGACTGGAACAGGTCGGTGCAGTACTCGAACCAGCCGGATATGGCCTCCGGACCTTCACGCAACTGCAACGTGAGATCGAACTTTGCCGTGCCGGGATCGGTCCCGAAGTTCGCCAAGCCCTGGTCGGCTCCCCGCTGCTCGGCGTCGAACCCGAACATGATCTGAAACAGCGGAGACCGGCGCGATCGCGGGTCGGGCTTGAGAGCACGGACGATCTCCTGAAATGGCACATCGCTATGCTCATAAGCTTCGAGCGCGGTCGTGCGCATGCGTTGGAGACACTCCCGAAACGTCGGATCCCCCTCGTACTCGCAGCGAATCACCAACATGTTGAGGAACAGGCCGATGAGCGACTCCGTCTCGACGTGGTTGCGGTGCGTGAAGGGCGACCCCAGGCAGAAATCCTGCTTGCCGGTCTGTTTGTGAAGAAGCACAGCGAAGGCCGCCATCAACGCCATGAACATGGTGGCGCTCTCCTGCTTCGCGATCTCGCGCAGTCGATGGCAGAGCGGCGGTGGAATCGAGAGGAGCACAGTATCGCCCCAGGGCGTCCGCTGCTCTGGATACGGGCGGCTGAATGGCAGGTCGAGATACGGCGGAGCGCCGGCCAGCTGTTCCTTCCAGTACTGGATTTGGCCGGCCATCGAACCATCGCCTAAATGCCGGCTCGACCAGATGGCATAGTCAGCGTACTGCACCGGGAGAACCGGCAATTCGGCGCCGCTGTTCTCCGCCGCGGCGATGTAGAGCGCGGTCAGTTCCCGCTGCAGGATCGCCACCGACTCGCGATCGGCAACAATATGGTGGATGTTGAAGAAGAACGCATGCCGCTGCCGGGCAAGCCGGAACAGATGAAACCGAACCAGCGGCGGCCGGGTGAGGTCAAAGGGCTGGCGCGCCATGCCGCGCATGAGCTCGCGCATGGCGCGGTCGCGGTCGCGCTCGGCAATCGAGGAAAGATCCGTGAAGCCGACCGGCGCGCGGGCGACCGGCAAGACCGATTGCAGCAGCCGTCCACCCTCCTCCAGGAAGCGGGTGCGCAGCGTCTCGTGCCGCTCAATCAGGCGATCGACCGCCGCTTGCAGCACCGGCAGATCGACCGCGCCGGGCACCATAAATGCCTCGGGAATGTTGTAGGCCGCGTTGCCGGGACTAAAATGGTCGATCAGCCACATTCCCTGCTGGGCGGGGGTTTGGGGAATTCCGCCGCTACGATCCATCGGACCCAGCGGATCCTGGCGTGGCTGCGCGGCAGTTTCCCGTAGCGCCTCGATCAACTCAGGTTTGCGGCGCACCAGCTCGGCGCGTAACTCCGCGTCCACCGCGCCCGCGGGAGCGCTGATCTGCAGGCGGTCATCGTGAACGGAGATACCGATGCCGCGCTGGCGCAACAAATCGAGAAAATGGGATTGGGTCAGTTCTCGCATGGGTGATTGCATCGGGCTCGGGCCGTTCCGGAGGTTGAATGCGATTGTAACCGTGGCGGCGGCACGCAAGCTGGTTTAGATTTCAATCTCCTCGCGCTCCGCCGCGGAGCTGTCCGCGGGAGAAGTGGTGGCCCAACTGGACACGCGAATGTGCTGGGCAAGTTCGGCGGGGGTGGCCGCCTCAAAGACAACGCGCAGCGACAGTCCGACCTGAAAACGCTCCCGCAGCCGCGCCAGGACCTGCGTTCCCAGCAGGGAGTGCCCGCCGAGCTGAAAGAAGTTGTCGTTCACGCCGATCGGCTCGATCCCCAGCAGCTCCTCCCACACGCCCACGATGAACTGTTCGATTTCATCTCCGGCGGCGGCAACCTGTTCCATGGAGGCTGGCCGCGCGTGGACCGTGCGGGCTGGGCCGGCGGCCGACGGCTCCAGGGCCCCACGCATGGCCGCGATCGCCGCGGCTGTATGCCGCTCCATCTGGTTGAAGTCGCGGGGCGAAATGACGATTTGACGCAACGGGTAGCGAAGCAGCCGGTCGAACACATCTTCGGCTTCGGTGGAAAGGATGCCCTGCTTCAGACGTTCTTCCTGCAGCTTAGCCAAGGCCGGGGGCAACGACATATCGACCGCCATTCCGACTTCGCGCCACGTGTCCCAGTTGGCGGAGAGTACGCGGGTGCCCGATGGATTGTCGAAGGCCGCTGCGAAACCGTCGAGATAGCCGTTGGCGGCCCCATAAATGGAGAGCCCGAACGTGGGTGTGACGGCGCTGATCGAGGAAACTAACAGGATGAAGTCCAGTCCGCCGGAACCGACGATTTCCCGCATCCATTCCGTGCCCTGCACCTTGGGAGAGAGCACGGACAGCGCCTGCTGACGCGCCTTGTCCTGGATGACCCCGGCGTCGCCAACGCCCGCCGCATGGATGATGCCATGCAGAGCGCCGAACTGCTCCCGGGTGGCGGCGAGCACGCGCCGCATGGCGGGAGTATCGGCCACATCGGCTTCGAGCACGAGCACTTTGCCTCCCGCCGCCTCGATGGATCGAATGGCCTCAAGCTTTTGCCGGGTCGTCCTGGCCGTGTCGCTCGCCGCCAGCAGCTTGTTCCATTCTGCGGCGGGAGGCAGCGGCGTGCGCGAGGTGAGAACAATCCGCGCCTGCACCGTTCTGGCAAGGTGCTGGGCAAGCACCAAACCTACGCCGCCAAGGCCACCGGTAATGAGATAGGTCCCGCCGTTTTGCAGGGAAAGCCGCGGGCCTTTCTGCCCGGCGCCATCCGGCTTTTCCAGGCGGACAGGATCGAATCCCCTCACCCATCGCGTTGCGCCGCGATAGGCCACGGTTTCATTGGCGGCGGCCGACAAGACTTCGCCGAGCAACTGCCCGGGAACGGCTTCCGCGTTGGCCGCGAGATCGATATCGATAATTCGACAGACAACATTCGGATACTCCGGAGCGATCACGGCGCAGAAGGCGTTCAGGGCGGCGGGCGCGGGGGAAGAAACTTTCTCTCCAAAGACGCTGTAGCCGCGATCGTTGACGATGTTCAGTTCCATCTGCCGGTCTGCGCCGCGTTCGACCGTCGCTTGCAGAAGAAACATGACGCTGAGGATGCCGCGATCGAGCGCAGGCTCCATATCTTGCTGGCTGGTGGTCCTAGGCATCCAGGCGTGGACGATGCGATGCGGCCAGCGCCCGCTCTGCTCCATCTCCTTTAACAGGCGGACGTAGTCTTCCCGGCTGGCCGGATCGATCTCCACGAGTTCCGGCGAAACTTGGCGGAACTTTGCGGCGGGGCGGACCTGAATCACCTGTTCGCCGAGTCCCTCGGCCAGGGCGCGCGCCAGAGGACCGGCTTCGATGAAAACCAGCCATGTATCCGTGGGCTCGATGGTCGATTGTGGCAGCAGCTCGGCAACGCTGCGCTTCCAGGAAGGCGCATAGAACCAGTCGGCGATATCCGGGCGTTTGGTCAGTGCGGGCGTCTCTGCGGCTGGCTTCGATTTTTTTGGCTCGACCCAGTAGCGCTGACGCTCGAAGGGATAGGTCGGCAATGACAAGCGAAGACGGCGCTGGCCCCGGTAGAGCCCATTCCAGTCCAGACCAACGTTCAGCAGCCAGAGGCGGCCCACCGCGGCCAGCCAGGTGTCGCGGTCGTTCTGTGCCTTCAGCGGGTGGCGCATGGAGGCGACCAGCGGCCGAGGGCTGCGCGGCTCCAGTTGGGCGCGCATCAGCGATAGCAGCGTCTCGCCCGGCCCAACCTCCAGCAGAATGCTATCGGATTCACGAATCAGATGGCGGGCGCAGTCGGCGAACCGCACGGCGTTGCGGACATGCGATCCCCAATAACGCGGATCCGTCGCCTGCGCGGTGGTAATCCATGTGCCGGTCACGTTCGACAAATAGCGCAGTTGCGGCGGGCGGAGTTCCATCTGGCTTACGCGTTCGACGAACTGCCCGACAACACCGTCCATCATCGGCGAATGGAAAGCATGGGAGGTGCGCAGGCGACGACATTCAATTTTCTTGCCGCGTAGCGTGGCTTCGAGCGCTGCAATCGCAGCGTCGGGACCGGAGGCGACCGTCTGGCCCGGTGAGTTGACGGCCGCTACGGAAATTTCTTCTGTGAGCAGCGGTTCCAGGTCCTGCTCGGAGAGGCTAACGGCCAGCATCGACCCGGGAGCCACAGCCTGGATCATTTTTCCGCGCGCCGCGATCAGCGCCAGGCCGTCTTCCAGCGAGAAGACCCCGGCCAGGCAGGCGGCGACATACTCGCCAACGCTGTGACCGACCATGGCGGAGGGAGCAACGCCCAGGTCCATCCACAGCTTCGCCATCGCATACTCGACAACGAACACGGCCGGTTGAGTGATGGCCGTCTGAGCCAGAAGCCGCCCCGCCTCCTGTTCCCCGCCGGCGGCGGGATACAGGATTTCGCGCAGGTCTCGGCCCAAATGGGATGCGAGCAGTTCGCAGCAGCGATCCACCGTCTCCCGGAAAAGCGCAGTGGTGCGATATAGATCGAGCCCCATATTTACGTACTGAGAACCCTGTCCAGGGAAAAGAAAGACGACATCGGCGGGGTCCGCGGGAGCGTTGCCGGTCTGCGACTGGGGACCGGACGACGGAGCACGAGACGAGAGCGCGGTTCGCAGTTGCGCCGCATCGGGGGCAACCAGAGCGCGGCGATGGCGGAATGCCTGGCGGCCCTTCTGCAGTGTGAACGCGATGTCCGCGATGTTGGCCGAGGGATTTTCTTCAAGATAGCCGGCGAGCTGCTCCGCCTGCCGTTCCAGCGCGCCGGAGCTTTTTGCCGACAGCACGATCAACTGCGAGGCATCGACCGGGTCGGAAGTAACCGCGGGCGCTTCTTCCAGCGACACATGCGCGTTGGTGCCGCCGATGCCAAAGGAGCTGACACCGGCACGGAACGGCTGCGATCGGTCGTAGCGCATGAGCGAGGCGTTTACGGTAAACGGCGTCTCGGCAAAGTCGATGAGTGGATTCGCCTGGGTGAAATGCAGCGTTGGGGGTATAGTCCGGTGCTCGATACTCAGCGCGGTCTTCATCAGCCCGGCGATTCCGGCCGCCGCATCCAGATGGCCGAGGTTCGTCTTCAACGCGCCCAGCGCGCAGGTCCCTTTCGCTTCTGTGCCGAAGGCTTTGGTCAGCGCCGCGATTTCGATCGGGTCTCCGACTTCTGTCCCGGTCCCATGCGCCTCAACGTAGGCGATCGACTCTGGAGCGAAGCCGGCCATTCCCATCGATTTGCGAATCACCGCCGCCTGGCCGTCCACACTGGGGGCCGAGTAGCCCACCTTGGCCGAGCCGTCATTGTTAATGGCCGCGCCCCGCAGCACGGCGTAGATGTGGTCACCGTCGGCGAGGGCGTCGTCCAGCCGCTTCAGGACCGCGACACCGGCACCGGCGCCGGGTACGATTCCCGAAGCGGCCGCGTCGAAGGCGCGGCAATGGCCGTCGCGGGAAAAGATCATCCCGGGTGTGTAGAGATAGCCCATCGGCTGCGGCAGGGCGATGGAAACGCCGCCTGCCAGCGCCATATCGCATTCATGCCGCAGCAGGCTTTCAAACGCCATCTGCACGGCCACCAGCGATGTGGAGCAGGCCGTCTGCACGCCGACGGCGGGCCCGCGCAAGTTCAGTTTGTAGGCGACTCGACTGCAGAGAAAATCCTTGTCGTTGCCGACCATGACCTGGTATCCGCCGGCGGATTCGATGACCTCCGGGTTGGAAAACAGATTGATCACGCCGTAGGTATTCATGCCAGCGCCGGCAAACACACCGATCGCGCCCGGATAGCGCGCGGGATCATAAGCCGCGTCTTCCAGCGCTTCCCAGGAGCATTCCAGGAACACACGCTGCTGGGGATCGACAATCTCAGCCTCGCGCGCGCTGAAGCCAAAAAATGCAGCATCGAAAAACTCAGGCTCGCGGACGGTGCTGCTGGCCCGGACAAAATCCGGATTAGCCAGCAAGGCCGGACTGACACCGGCCGCCGTCAGTTGCTCATCGGTGGCGAAGGAGACCGACTCGACGCCCTTGATCAGGTTGTGCCAGAACTCTTTTACCGTGGCTGCGCCCGGAAACCGCCCCGCCATTCCTACGATGGCGATGCCTGCGTTGCGCCGTTTTATTACAGGTTCGTTCATAAGAGTCTCAATCTCGCCCTATCGTTGGGCGATGCTGTAGGTTTGGTTGCGATCGCATTCTTCCATGAACTTTGTCAGCGACCGAACCGTCGGATACTGGAAAAAACTGATCAGCGGAATCTTTCGTTCGACCCTCCGGCTCAACTCTCCATGCACCTTGACGATCTGCAGCGAGTGGGCTCCCAGGTCGAAAAAGTTGTCGTCGAGACCGACTTGATCGATGCCAACCACTCCGCGGAAGACCTCCGCCACCGTCTGCTCCAACGTGGTGGCCGGCGCGGCAGATGACGATTTGCTCTCGCTCTCGGACTGCTCCGGCGCAGGCAGAGCGGCGCGGTTCAGCTTGCCGTTGGGCAGCCGCGGAAATTCCTTGAGGAACACGAACGTGCCCGGAACCATGTATTCCGGTAGCGTCGCCCGCAGCCAGTCGCGCACCACGGGGACCGAAGGCGGTTCGCCCTCGGCACAAACCAGGTAGGCCACCAGGCGCTTGTCGCCGTTGTCCTCGCGCAGGATGGTGACGGCGTCGAGTATGTCCGGGCCGGCCCGCAGCGCGTTTTCTATCTCCCCCAGTTCGATGCGGAATCCGCGGAACTTGATCTGGTGGTCGATACGGCCAAAGAAATCCAGCGTTCCGTCGGGCCGGTAGCGGACCAGGTCCCCGGTGCGATAGAGGCGTGCGCTGGAGCTGGGAGCAGCAAAAGGTGACGGAATGAACCGTTCGGCGGTCAGGTCGGGCCGGTTCAAGTAGCCGCGCGCTAGCCCTTCGCCGCCGATCCACAGCTCCCCGGCAACGCCCAGCGGCGTCGGCTGCCTTAGTTTGTCGAGAACATAGAACGACGTGTTTTGGATGGGCCGCCCAACAGGGATGGCCGCCGTGCCGGCCTCCTCGACACGCAACGCCGCCGACCAGATGGTGGTCTCCGTCGGTCCGTACATGTTCCACAGGCTTCCCGAGCGCACCAGCAGCGATCGCGCCAGATCGGTTTCGAGCGCCTCGCCGCCGCAAAGGATCTTCAGTCGCGAATTCCCCTTCCACCCGGCGGCAATCAGCAGCTTCCAGGTCGCGGGCGTGGCCTGCATCACTGTGGGACGATAGCGCTCGATGTCCGCCAGCAGCTCCGCGGGATTGCCGGGCTGCAGCGCAATGCAGACCGTTGCGCCGGTATAGAGCGGCAGCAGCAATTCCAGGGCGGCAATGTCGAAGGAAACCGTGGTGACCGCCAGCAGTACGTCGCTGGCAGAAAATCCCGGCTCGCGCGCCATGCTCTCCAAAAAATTCACCAGCGCGCGATGCGGAATCTCGACGCCTTTGGGGCGCCCCGTGGAGCCGGAGGTGAAAATGACGTAGGCCAGATCGTGCTGGCTTGCACCGGCGGAGAAACTCGCCGGCGCGCCGGAATGGGCAGTCTCGGGCGCGTCCAAATCTTCCATGCAAACCACATTCAGGCCGTCCTCCGGCAGCAGCGGCAGCAGGCGTTTCGTCGTCAGCGCGACCCGTGCCCTGGCGTCCTCGAAGATGTTGGCGATGCGCGCCCGGGGATACGCCGGGTCGAGCGGGATATACGCCGCGCCGGATTTGGCGACGCCGAGCATCGCAGCAACCAGATCGGCGGAGCGCTCCAGGCACATCGCTACCAGCGTCCCCGGTCCCGCGCCCCGCGCGCGCAAGCGCCGCGCAATGGCTTCCGCCCGCGCATTCAATTCGCCATAGGTAAGCGAAGCGTCCCCGGCCATAACGGCGACTCGGTCCGGCGTGGCGCGAGCATGAGCTTCAAACCGGTGATGGAAGCATATATCGGCGGGGATGGGCGCTCCCGTCCGGTTCCACTCGACCAGCAATTGCTCCCGTTCCGCGGGAGACAACAGAGGAATCGAGTCGATGGGGTGGTCCGGATTGGCAAGCAGTTCGGTCAGCAGCGCGAGGTAGTGCCGCTGGATGCGCTCCATGGTGGCGGGCTCGTATAGATCGGAGTTGTAGTCGAAGAAGGCGTGCATTTCCCCGCGCAGGCTGAATACTTCAACCGTCAGGTCGAACCGCGCGGTCTTCAGTTCCAGCTCAATCGGCTTCATCACAAAGCCCGGCAAATCGGTCTCGTCAATGGGAAAGTTCTGCAGAATGAACATGACCTGAAAGAGCGGCGAATGGTCGAGCGAACGCTCCGGGCGCAGGGCATGCACCAGAGTGTCAAAGGGCACGTCCTGGTGCTCGTAGGCGCGCAGGGTCACCTCGCGGACCCGGCTCAGCAGTTCGATGAATGTCGGGTTGCCGCTCAGGTCGGTGCGCAACACCATGTTGTTGATGAAGAAGCCGATTAATTGGTGCAGTTCGGAGCGGTTGCGACTGGCTGAGGGAGACCCGACCACGATATCGTCCTGTCCGGTGTAGCGCGCCAGCAGCACGTTAAAGGCAGCCAGCAGGGTCATAAAAAGCGTCACCCCGTGGCTCTGGCTGAGACGTTCCAGCCCCTCGATCAGCGCCTTGGGCAGGTCGAGCTTCGACCTGGCCCCGGGAACTGTTTCTCCGGGGCGGCGGCGATGGTCCGCGGGAAAAGCCAGCACCGGCGGCGCGCCGGCAAGCTGCCGCTTCCAATAGGGGAGCTGGCGGTCCAGTTCGCCGGACGCGAGCCATTTCCGCTGCCATGCGGCAAAGTCGACGTACTGGATAGTGAGCGGGGGCAGCGCCGGTTCGCGGCCGGCGCTATAGGCGCGGTACAACTCGCGGAACTCGCGCGCCAGCACTCCGAAGGACCATCCGTCGGAAATAATGTGGTGCATCACCAGCACCAGCACATAATTGTCCGGCCCGGCGATCAGCAGATGAGCGCGAAACAGCGGTCCACGGGCGATATCGAACAGCTCGTTGCACAACCGGAGAGCGAGCAGCAGCAGTTCCGAGTCCAGTCCGCCGTCGGAAAGATGGCGGGCGTCGGCGATCTCCAGTTTCCAGTCGCGGCCGTCGCCGATGACCATCTCTGGAGCTCCATTGACCGTCGGGAAGCTGGTCCGCAGATCCTCGTGCCGGGCCACGATCTGAAACAGGGTCCGCTCGAGCGCCGCCACATCGAGCGTGCCCCGCATCCGCAGGGGCACGCCGATGTTGTAGACCGGGCTGCCGGGATCCAACTGATCCAAAAACCACAGCCGTTGCTGCGCCAGGGATAGGGGGAGAGGACCACTGCGATCGACTCTGGGGATGCCCTGCTCTCCTCCCCGTGCGGCCTCGCGGGAGGCCCGCAGAAACGCGACAATTTCCGGTTTGCGCGCCCCCAGTTCCTCACGCAGCGGTCCGGTCAACACCCCCGCCGGGGCGCTGCACTTCAGGGCGTCGCCGTCCAGCGAAAGGGCAACGTTTTTCGAGCGAAGATCATTCAGCAGTTCAATCATCGATCTCATATGCGCAACACATCCTCATGAGTCGAAGCGATATCGCCCTCGACACCGCCGTGGCCTGCCCAAAGCATGGTTTCGAGCATTCCGACGATATCGCAAACGGTGGGGTAGTCGAAGACGATGGTCGGCGAAAGATCCTGGCCGAGTCCGGCCTGCAGGCGATTTTTCAAGTCTACGGCCATCAAAGAATCGAGGCCGAGATCGGGAAGCGGCGTCTCGACCGCCGGCAATTCCCCGGCGCGGTAGCCCAGCACATGAGCCGCCTGCTCCCGGACAAATTCCTCAATGAATTTTCTGCGCTGCTCCGGCGGCATCTCGATCGCCCTTCGGAGACTGACTGGGGAGACAGCGGATGGCTGAGCGGCATTGCGAGATTTGCGTTGCGCGCCGCCCAGATTCTCCAAGAGCGGCCAGGTCCTGTCGACTCCCATGTGTTCTTTCGCAACGTCCCAGTCGATACCGGCGATCATCACTTGCGCTCTTTTGGAGGTGACCAAGTCTCCGAACAAGCTGAGAACGTTTCTCGACGGCATCGGCAGTACCCCGGCTTCGCGCAGACGGGCCTGCTCCTCCGGCGGAATCAGCCGCATCGCGTCCCACGCCCCCCAGTTTACCGACAGCATCGGCAGCCCGGATGCACGACGGAAATGGGCGAAAGAATCCAGAAACTGATTTGCGGCGGCATAGTGGGCCATCCCCCTAGAGCCCAGCAAAGACGCGGCGGAAGAGAAGGTCAGGAAGAAATCGAGCTCACGATTTTTTGTCAAATCATGCAACACCCAGGCTCCCAGCACCTTCGGACGGAGCATTCTTTCAATCTGACGGTCCGTCACATTGGCGAGCCCAGTGCCTCCCCAAACGGTGGCGGCGTGAAAAATGCCGCGGATCGGAGGCAGTTCCCCGCCAAAGCGCTGGAACAACTGTTTCATGTCGACTTCCGAGGCGACATCCCCCTCAACCAGAGTGACATCCGCTCCCAGTCCTCGAATATCGTGAAGGGCCTGCAATCTTTCCGTTGCGAACGGCCCGGCGTTCGCTTCCGTGCCGGTTCTCCCCAGCAGGACCAGGTGACCGGCGCCCTGCGCCGCGGCCCACTTGGACACCAGCAACCCGATTCCGCCAAGACCGCCGGTCACCAGATATGCCCCATCTTTTCGCAGTCGCTTTGAAGCATTCGGCGCTGATTTCTCCAAGCTCGAACGCTCCAGGCGAGCCGCCAAACGATGGCCGTCGCGATACGCAATCTGATCTTCCGTATCTTCCGCCCGCAGTTCGGCGAAGATACATGCGGCCGCCTGATGAGGAGATTGCCCGGTTGGAAGATCGATCAGTTTGCGATACCGCTCCAGATTCTCCAATCCAAAGGTCCGCCCCACGCCCCAGATCATGGATTGTGCAGCGCCGCCGGCGCTGGGAGAAAAGGAGGGGGTCGCCTGTGCTCCGCGCGTGATCAGCCACAGATGAGCGGGACTGGTGGGCTGCCGAAGCATGGCCTGAATGATGTGCGCCGGCTCCTTGACGCACAATTCTTCCCCTTTGGACACCATGGACAATGAACCGGCCGGGTCGGAGACATCCGTACCCCACAGGTAGACGATCTCTACCGGCCCTGCGCCGGAGCGGGAAAGGAATTCGTTCAACTGGGAGAGCGCTGAGCGGTTCGGCTCCGAGCGCTGAATCACCGCACAGGATTCGCCGGCATCGGTCAGCAATGTGTGCAACGCCGCGCCAATCCCGGATTCGTCCGCAAGAACGACGTAGCGTGGACGCGGGGTTTTCAAAGGTTTCGACCTTGCCTGGTCCGCGGCGGAAGCCTGGCCGACAATCAACCTCTGGAAGGCGTTCGCGGTGCACGCTATGACGCGGGTGGAAGCCATTCCGGCCTGCTTTAGCAAACTGGTCCATGTATCGGCTCCTACCAAGGGGTGGTCTGGCCGAACGTCCGCGTCGGCGAAGCGCCACCAGCCGTCGGTCAGACCGAATGTCAGATCGACCACGCGTTCCGAACGCATCGCCTCCAGGAACAGCACGAGACCGCCGGGTGTGAGCAGCTCCTGAATGTGAGCGAGCGTACGGCGAAGGTCCGCGGTCGCGTGCAGCACGTTTGCGGCGATGACGATGTCAAACTCCGAACGATTAAAACCCTGGCTGGCGGGATCGTTCTCGATGTTGAGGATCCGGCAATCGAGCGATGGGTAATCGGCGAACTTGTCGCGCGCCCGAACCAGGAATGCCTGGGAGAGGTCGGTGAAAGTGTACTCGAATTGCGCTCCGGCAATCCTAGGGAGAACGCTCTGCGTGGTCGCGCCGGTTCCGGCTCCAATCTCAAGGATGCGCACCATCCCCCCGGACGCGTTCTCGACAGCGGCCTGCACCCCGTCGGCAATCAGCTCGTTGTAATAGCGGGCCATCGGAGAGCTGCCATAGATGTGCTCGGCCTCTTCTGTCGAGTTGTTGGGAAACAGAAGATGGACTGGATCGGTCCTGCCCACAAGCACTGCTGCGAGGTCTTTGCCGCAGCGAGCGAGGAGGTTTATCTCAATGTGGCGGGTCGGGTGTTCGGATTGGAGCTTTCGCAGCTCCGTTGCCGCGGCGGGGTACGCCTCGCGCGCATTCGCCAGGCCGCTCAACCGAAAGTCCTGGCCGATTCGCTCGATCATGCCGTCCTCGACCAGAATGGTCAGCAGGCGTCCGAACAAACGCCGGCGAGACGTCGCAATATTGAGTTGCTTACATATCTCATCGAAGCTCAAAACGCGATCAGGCAAGGAATCCGCGCCTAACTGACGAAGCGCATCTGCGATAAACACTGTACAAACCGGGTCGAGCAGGGCGTTCAGATCGTCATAATGCGCCAGTTCGTCATTCGATTCGCGCGTAGGCAGCATGTCGATCAGGCGCTTATTGAATGGCGCAGTGGCTGCGTGCGGCAGCGGCTTCGGATCCCATTCGAGGTCGTACACCCACTCGTCCGACCCATCTTGCGCGCCCGTAGTCAATGCGCGCGCGTCAGACCGCTCCCGCCTCTCGCCCGCAACCGCCCCGTCGGCAAGGTCGAGCCAGTACCGCTCCCGTTCAAACGGATAGGTCGGCAGCGAAACCGTATTGGCCGGCTCGCGATCGAATGCACTCAGATCGAGGGTGCAGCCGAGGACGTAGAGCGAGGCGGCGGCGTGGAGAAACTGTCGGGCGTCCGCGCCGGCATCGCTGAGGGATAGAAGCCGCTTGCCAAACGTGGGACCGCCTTTGGCCGGGGAGAAATGTCCCCAATCTGCGTTGGCGCCCAGCACCAATATCATCTCCTGCGATTCCGACGCCGCTGCATCCGTACTTCGAACCAGCGGAATGTGCGGCTCGGAAGCCCGAGGCGAACCAGCGTCGGGACCGGAGGAGGGTCGCTCGGTTGCGCCGATGGCCAGCCGCAGCGCGTCCTCCAGACTGAACACCCCGGCAATATGGGCAGCGACGTATTCCCCCACGCCCCAGCTCAGCACGGCGGCGGGTTCGATGCCACAGGCCCGCCACAATTCAGCTAGCGCATACCCCAGAGCGAACTGAGCGGCATTGAGGCTTGCGGAAGAAATTGTGTTGCCTGCGTCGGAACTCGAATCCTGCGCCGGGTAGAGCACGGAGAGCAGCGGCGGGTCGAATTCGTCGCGCAGGATTTCCGCGCAGCGCTCGATCGCTTGCCGAAAGATCGGCGAGCGTTCGTACAGCTCGCGTCCGGCATGGGCCGGTATCTCTTCTCCTGGAATAAGAAAGGAGACCTTCAGGGCATGGGCCGCCGATCTTCCGGTCTCGATTCCACCCGCCTTCCGATCGTCCTCGATCCGTCGCAGGTGCTCCAGCAGCTCCCCACGCGAGGACGCGATTACGGCGGCGCGAAACTCGAAATGCGAGCGACCCGCGGTGAGCGTGCGCGCAATATCGGCCAGCGCCAGGGAGGGATGGTCTGCGAGATGCCGATGCAGCCGCCCGGCGATGGATTGAAGCGCCTTGGGCGTGCGGGCGGAAAGCGGAAACAGGAAGGCGCGGCCGTCGTCTGCGGGCGAGGGAGCAGTCCGCGGAGCCTCCTCCACGATCACGTGGGCATTGGTGCCGCTAAACCCGAAGGAGCTGACGCCCCCTACGCGGGTTTTGCCGCGCCGGGGCCACGTTTCAAGCTTTCTCGGGACGGTCAGGGGCAGCCGGTCCCATTCGATGCGATGGTTCGGCGTTGCCAGATGCAGGCTGGCGGGGATCTTTCCCTGCTCGACGGAAAGCGCCAATTTAATCAGCCCGGCAATACCGGCTGCCGATTCCAGATGCCCGACGTTGGTCTTCACCGACCCAAGCCACAAGGGTTCCGATCTTCCGGCGAACACGGCGTTCAGTGCTCCCGCTTCGATCGGATCGCCCAGCGAAGTGCCCGTCCCGTGCGCCTCGATTGCGTCGATATCGGCCGGCCGCAGGCCGGCGTCGGCCAGCGCCGCAGCGACGACTGCCTCCTGCGAAGGTCCATTGGGCGCGGTCAGCCCGCTGCTGCGTCCGTCCTGATTGGTTGCTGAGCCACGGATTACCGCAAGAATCCGGTTGTGGTCGCGCAGCGCGTCGGGCAGCCGCTTCAGCACCACCATGCCGCAACCCTCACCCCGCACAAAACCGTTGGCGTCATTGGAGAAGGCCTTGCAGCGGCCATCGGGCGCCATCATTTTGCTTTGCGACAGGGCGATGGTCACGTCCGGGTTCAGAACCAGATTGATCCCGCCGGCCAGCGCCGTCTCGCACTCTCCCAGACGCAGGCTCTGGCAGGCCAGATGGACCGCCACCAGCGAAGCCGAGCAGGAGGTATCGACGGCCAGACACGGTCCCTGCAGCCCGAGCACATAGGAGATGCGGCCGGCGGCGACGGCGTGCGAAAGTCCCGAGGCCGAGTAGGGCGTGATCGCTTCCCGCGACATGCCGAGGGCCAGTTGCCCATAATCCGCATTGCAGATGCCGACGAAGACCCCGGTCGCTGTCTCCGCCAGCGAGAAAGGCGCGATCCCGGCGTGTTCAAGCGACTCCCATGTGGTTTCGAGCAGCAGCCGCTGCTGCGGGTCCATGCCCGCTGCCTCCGCCGGCGCAATCCCGAAGAACCTGGGGTCGAACTGGTCGACAGCGCCGATAAACCCGCCCCATCGCGTGGACATCTTCCCCGGCGCGTCAGAATTGCGGTCATAGAAATCGTCGATATTCCAGCGCGACCGCGGCACCTCGGTCACCGCGTCCACGCCTTCGCTCAGCAACGTCCAGAAACCCTCCGGGTCCTCGACCCCGCCGGGGAAGCGACAACCGATGCCGACAATCGCGAGTGGGACCCGGCGTCTCTGCTCCGCAGCTTCGAGACGCCGATTCAGTTCATCGGCCAGCAAAGCCAGACGCTGCGGCGACAGCTTCGAAATCCTGTCTAGAAACTCGCTCACCGGACCCCTCCCATCGCTCTCGCGTTCAGCAGACGAGCGACTTCTTCATCGGACATCGCCTCGATATCCTCGAGCAGCGCCACGGGCGCCGCCCTCATTGTGTCATCCATCGCGTGCCGGTTGCGACCCTCGGCGCCCGCCAAATTCAGCTCCCCAAGCAGGAACGCGGCCAGCCCGGCCAGTGTGGGGTAATTGAACAGGAGCGTTGCCGGCAGGGTGCGCTCCAGGCAAGCGCCCAGCGAGTTCCGCAACTCGATCGAGAGCAGCGAGTCCAGCCCCAGTTCCTGCAGCGGCTGGGCTGGGTCGATGGCCTGCTCCGTCCCCAGTCCCAGCGTGGCCCGCACCCGCTCCTCGATCAGTCGCAGCAGCAGATCGTGACGTTGCGCCGGAGCGGCGCTCTCCAGTTGCGGCAACCAGAATGCTCGCGGTTTTTCCCGCGACGGCGATTGAAAGGAATCCGCCCCCCGCCTCGCCCGCAACTCGCGCAGCAGAGGCGGGACAGCTTCCGCGGCCTGGAGATAGCGGTCCCAGTCGATCGATGAGGCTATGACCTGTGCCTTCTTCTCCGCAAGCAGCATCTCGAGCGAGCGCAAACCCTCAGCGGTGGTCATGCTCTGGACACCACTCTTCGCCGCCCGCTCCAACGCGCCATGACGCAGGGCCATGCCGGTTTCGCTCCACGCGCCCCAGTTGATGCTGAGTCCGGCCATTCCACGCGTGCTGCGATACTGCGCCATTGCGTCCAGAAACGCGTTCGCCGCGGCATAGTTAGCCTGCCCCGGCGAACCAAACACCGAGGCTACGGAAGAAAACAGCACAAAGTGGTCGAGCGGCAGGTTCGCCGTAAGCCGGTGCAGATTCCACGCGCCCCGTACTTTGGGCGACAACACGCGTTCAAAACGGCTCCAGTCCTGGTGCAGCAACACGCCGTCGTCCAGCACCCCGGCGCAGTGAAACACGCCGCGCAGAGGAAATTCTTTCGCCTTTCGGAGAGCGCGTTCCACGTCGGCCGCATTGGCCACATCACCGCGACAGACGGTGACTTCCGTGCCCGCCTCCCGCATGGCGGCGAAGGTTCCGGTTGCCTGCGCATCCGGCTCGCGGCGACCCATCACCAGCACCTGCGCCGCGCCACGCCTGCCCAGCCATTCGGCCACCGCAAGTCCCACTCCCGACATGCCGCCGGTCACAAGATAAGCGCCGTCACGGCGGATTCCGCCCGCGGCGGGGTCCCCCGCGGGGCACAGAACAACCCTGCCAATATGCCGCGCCTGCGCCATGAAGCGGAACCCGTCCTGCGCCCGATCCATCGGGAACACTTCCCGCGGCAGCGGCTGAAACGCTCCCCCGGCAAACCGCTCCAGAACAGCGCTGATTGTTTCCCGAACAAACGGCTCGCCCGCTTCGAGTGCCGACGCCAGATTGAATGGCAGATAGGAAATATCGCTCCGCAGCCTGGCTACCGCCGCCGCGTCGCGCAGATCCGCCACGCCCATCTCGAGGAATCGGCCGCCGGGCGCAAGCACACCGATGCCCGCGTCGACAAAGGGCCCAACCAAGGAGTTCAGAACGATATCGACGCCGCGGCCCGCCGTCAGCTCGCGAATCTCGTCGGCGAAGTCGAGCGTCCGGGAATCCATGACGTGGGGCACCCCCATCGATCGCAGAAAGGCGCGCTTTTCCTCACTGCCCGCAGTTGCATAGACGACTGCGCCTGCGGCCCGCGCCACCTGTATCGCCGCCATGCCGACGCCGCCCGCCCCGGCGTGAATCAGTATATGTTCGTTCGGCTGGAGGGCGGCCAGCGTTTTCAGTCCATGCCACGCCGTCAGAAAGGCGATGGGAATTGTCACGGCGGCCTCAAAGCTCAGGCCCGCCGGTTTCGGCCAGACCATGTCCGCGCGCGTGGTTATATAACGCGCGAAACATCCCGGCCCGATCGCGAGGACCTCATCTCCGGGCTGCAGCCCCCCCCCGCCCGGCCCGACGCGTTCGACCACGCCGGCGCACTCGCCTCCAAGCGGGCCAATCTTTCCCGGATACATACCGAGCACGCTCAGAACATCTCGAAAGTTCAGTCCGGCCGCGCGAATGCGGATTTCCACCTCTCCCGGACCGGGATTGCGGCGGCTGACGGCGACGGTTTCCAGTCCCTCAATGGTGCCTGGCCGCGCCAGTTCAAGCCGCGAATTTTCGCTGTCCGCAGGCGCTGCCGGGTATGCGGCAACGGATGCGATCGGCCGCAGCCTGGGAGCGAACAGTATTCCGTTGCGCAGCGCCAGCTCATCCTCGTTCCCGGCGCTTTTCATGCATGTGAGCAGGTCTTCGGCGCTGATCTTCGACGCTGGGTCGAGATCGATCCGCATGACTCGGATCTCCGGGCGTTCGGCGACCACGGAGCGCGCGAATCCCCATAGCGGCGCTTGCAACACAGTCGATAACCCTGGGCCCTGCGCCCCCCGAGTCACGATCCAGAGTCGCGGCGGCTTCCCCTCCTCTCTCTGTAACAGCGACTGAACGATCCGCAGACACTCTCCCAAGCTGGCGGACTGAAGCTCCATCACCCGCTCGGCGGATAGTGAGGCAGTATCCTCCACGACCGGAGGTGCAATGTAGATGAATTCTCCAACCGAGGCCCATTCCATGTCCGCTGCAGCCAGGACGGAGCGAATCCCGCGTTTCTCCAGCGCTTGCGCCAGGCCGCCGGCCGAGTCCAGCTCCCCATATAGTGCGCAGACGCCATCGATCTTCCACTCCGGGTTTGCCTGCGGTTCGATCGGCCCCCACTCGACTTGAGAGAAAGGGCTGGCAGCCGCACCGCCCTGAGCGTCAATGCTTTCCAACAGCGGCCGCATGACCATGCCGGTGGCCTTGAGCAGCAGATTGCCCTGGCGATCGTAGCCGCGCACTTCGGCGGTGTGCGATGCGTTGCTTCCGCCGCCGCTGTCCGCGGCGACACGTGCATGGGCCAGGGCCAGCCCGCGTGGGTCCCCGGCAAGGTGCAGCGATTCGAGTGCGACCGGAAGATATTTAGTTCCCCCTTCGGTAGGAAGCAGAGCGACAACAGCCTGGAAACAAGCGTCCAGCGCGACCGGATGGATCGCGTACCGGTCGAGATCCGCTGCAACTTCAGAGGAAACGGCGAATTCCACCAGGGCTTCGCCATCGCCCCGCCAGATGTGAGTCAGGGGGCGAAAGTTGGGACCGAAATAGACATTGCCCTCCTCAAACCGGCGATAGAACGACCTCGCATCGGATTCGCTGGAACAGCGCCGGCGGATTACGTCGAGGTCCGCACGGAGGCTCTCTTCTAGCGTTCGCGGAGCGGTTTCGCCGGTCGCGTTCAGCACCCAGTCCGCTTGTCCCGAGGCCTGCGGCCGGCTGTAGATGGCAAAAGAATGGCCAGCGGCATCGCCCTGCAGCACGCATTGCAGCACCTGCGGCTCGTCGAACACGCAAGAGCGCAGGAAGGCGGCGGAATGAACATCGGCGGGCCTTCCAGTCACTGCTGCGGCGGCACTCAGTGCCATTTCGATATACGCCGCGGCTGGCACGACGCAGTGACCGCCAATCGCATGTTCTTCCAGATGAGCGGGTTGCCCGGGGCCAAGAACGGATTGAAATTGAATCTCCGCCAGAGGAGAGACGAGGCGCGTGCCGAGGAGTGGGTGGCTCTGCGGGGGGGGCAATGTGTGATTGCTCTTGGTCATCTCCGGAAACCAATGACGGTGGCGCTCGAACGGATAGGTCGGCAGTGCAATCGGCTGCCCCGAACGGCTGTGCAGCGCCTTCCAGTCGATCTCCGCGCCCGACAAATACAGCGTCTGCATCGCACCGAGAAGATCCAGCCACGGGCTTCTTCCCTTCCGCATGGAAGGCAGCCAGGATACATCGCCGCTCGGGTGCGAAGATTTGGCGAGGCTGAGCAGGTGCGGCTGGGGGCCGAGTTCCAGCCAGGTCTTGCAGCCGGTGGCGAGCGCGGCCCGCAGCCCAGCCTCGAACAGCACCGTGTTTCGCATGTGCTCCCGCCAGTAGCCCGGCCGGGTCATCTCCTCCGCTTTGGCAGCCTCTCCGGTGCGGTTGGAGATGATCCGGATCCGCGGCGCAGAGTACTTCACTTCCCCGGCACAGGCCTCAAACTCATCCAGAATCGGCTCCAGCAGCGGCGAATGGAAGCCATGGGTTACTGCCAGCGCCCGCGTGCGGATGCCTTCCGATTCCAGTTTGGCCGCCACCTGCCCCACTGCCTCCGCAGAACCCGAGATCACCACGCTCTCTGGCGCGTTGATGGCCGCAATGCTCACTTCCTCTTCCCA
>Ga0207933_1000313_pt1 | contig 50044 bp, 47 predicted proteins | sample NGESurdeep092012_4_FD_184488 | JGI IMG/M metagenome (GOLD analysis project Ga0207933, IMG submission 184488) | Arctic peat soil microbial communities from Barrow, Alaska - NGEE Surface sample F53-3 deep-092012 (SPAdes) | ecosystem: Environmental > Terrestrial > Soil > Wetlands > Peat ... | reverse complement strand
GGCGGGCATCGTTGACTGGGGAGACTTAACGCTTTCTCGAGGCTTTCTTCGCGGTGGTCTTCTTCGCGGTGGTCTTCTTCGCGGTGGTCTTCTTCGCGGTGGTCTTCTTCGCGGCACTCTTCTTGGTCGGAGCCTTCTTCGCGGCCGTCTTCGCCGCCCCAGGCTTCGCGGCGCCGCAGATCGTCTCGACCATGATGGCGCTCACGACGTAGGGGTCGATGTTGGCGTTCGGGCGACGGTCTTCGAGGTAGCCCTTCTTCTCTCGCGCCACGCCCGCCGGGATTCGTACCGACGCGCCGCGGTCCGAGACGCCGTAGGAGAACTTCGAGTACGGCGCGGTTTCGTGTGCACCGGTCAAGCGGTCCTCGATACCGGGGCCGTAGGCGGCGATGTGCTCCTCGACGCGCGTCGCGAGCGCTTCGGCGCCGGCGATGATCGCCGTGATGCCGCCGTTCGCGCGCATCTGGTTCGTCGAAAAGTTCGTGTGCGCGCCCGCGCCGTTCCAGTCGCCCTTGATCGGCTTCGCGTCGTAGCTCACGTCGACGCCGAACTCTTCGGCGATGCGCTCGAGTAACCAACGTGCGGTCCAGAGGTGGTCACCGATCGCCACGGGTCCGAGGACGCCGACTTGGAACTCCCACTGACCCATCATCACCTCGGCGTTCGTCCCTTCGATGGCGATACCCGCGCGCTGACAGGCCAGCGTGTGCGCCTCGACGATGTCGCGACCCGGCATCTTCGTGCCACCGACGCCGCAGTAGTACGGACCCTGGGCAGCGGGGAACCCTTCTTCGGGCCACCCGTAGGGGCGCCCGTCCTCGAAGAAGGTGTACTCCTGCTCGATGCCGAACATCGGTCCGAAGCTGGCGAACTTCTTCGCGGTCGCTACGGCGTGCGCTCGCTTGTTCGTCACGTGCGGCGTCATGTCGGGGTTGAGCACCTCGCACATCACCAACACGTCCTTGGGTCCGCGTAGTGGGTCGGGGCAGATGAACACGGGCTCTAACACGCAGTCCGAGAAGTGACCCGTCGCCTGATTGGTACTGGATCCGTCGAAGCCCCACTGTGGCGGCTTCTTTCCGTCGGCGACGATCTTCGTCTTGCTCCGAAGCTTGTGCGCCGGCTCGGTCCCGTCTATCCAGATGTACTCAGCCTGATACGACAACGGTGCTCCTTCGATGTGTCATCGCGTGCTCACGCGACCTCCACCAGTTTGATGGTTGGCCCCCCTCTCTTACCCCGAGTTCTGTTAATGGCGTGTGAAACTTTTCCCTCGTGCGCTGCGAACGCGCACCATTAGGCTCACGGCGTGGCTACGCTTCGACTCGCCCTGGCCCAGATGAACGCGGTCGTGGGCGGTTTCGCACAGAACGTCGAGACGCTTGGGCGGTTTCGCGCCCAAGCGGCCCTCGTCGGGGCCGATCTCGTCGTCACGCCCGAACTCTCTCTGATGGGCTACCCGCCCGAGGACCTCCTGTTGAAGGAGGGTTTCATCGAGGCCAGTGCCCAAGCGCTCGCCGACCTCGCCAAGTCGGACAACCTTCCACCGATCTTGGTGGGGACCGTCGCCGAGGACGGCACGAGTGGCGTCACGTTGGCGCCCGCGAGTGACGGTCGCGACGCCATGCGGGTCTTCGACGACGATCGCCCCAGCCACATCGCCAACGTCCTCGTGGCGCTCGGTGACGAGGGAGTCGTCGCGACCGCGACCAAGCGATTGCTGCCGAACTATGACGTGTTCGACGAGCGGCGCTACTTTCACCCGGGACTTGGACCTCAGGCCATCGTGAACGTGGGTGGCGTCGCGGTGGGTCTCTTGGTCTGTGAGGACGTGTGGACGAGTGATGGTCCCGCGGCAGCCCTGGCGAAAGAGGGCGCGACGTTGCTCGTGGTCGCCAACGCGTCACCCTACGCGAGAGGACGCCGCGAAGAGCGCGAGGCCATGTTGCGCGAGCGCGCCCTTGAGACGAACTGTCCGATCGCCTACGTCAATCTGGTGGGCGGACAAGACGAACTGGTCTTCGACGGACAGAGCATGGTCGTGAACGCGAAGGGAGACGTCGTCGCGCGAGCGAGTGCCTTTCGCGAAGAGCTCTTGATCTGCGAGATCGAAGCCCGTGACGCGCCGGTGGGCACCGCGCTCGAGTCCTTCTACGCGCGCGACGAGTTGCGCGCGCGCGCCTTTCACGTCAATCACGTGGAAGAGCCCCTCGGTGAGGTCGAAGAGGTCTACGAAGCGCTCGTCATGGGCACGCGCGACTACCTGCGCAAGAACGGATTTCGCGAGGCGATCGTGGCGCTATCGGGAGGGGTCGACTCGTCACTCGTCGCCTCGATCGCCGTCGACGCCGTTGGCGCCCGGGCCGTTCGTGGTTTCGCGATGCCGAGTCGCTACTCCTCAGAACACTCGGTCGCCGACGCGCTCGATCTCGCGAGTCGACTCGATATCGAGATCGCGACGCTCTCCATCGAGGAAGAGCACGCCATGTTCTCCCACTCGTTGGTCGACGTCTTGGGCGGTCCGCCCTCAGACCTCACGGACGAGAATCTCCAGTCGCGCATTCGCGCGGTGCTGATGATGGCCATCTCCAACGCGACGGGCGCCATCGTGCTCACGACCGGCAATAAGTCCGAGATGGCGGTGGGCTACTCGACGATCTACGGCGACTCCGCGGGCGGTTTCGCCGTGATCAAGGACGTACCCAAAATGCTCGTCTACGAACTCTGTCGTTACCGGAACGAACGGGCCCGCAGCGACGGCGACCCCGAACCCATTCCCGAGACCGTCTTGATCAAGGCGCCCTCGGCGGAACTGCGTCCCGACCAGCGTGACGATCAGTCACTGCCACCCTACGAGGTGCTCGACCCGTTGCTCGAGCTCTACGTGGAAGAGGACGCCACGGCCGAAGAGATCATCGCGCTCGGCTTCGATCGCGCGTTGGTGACGCGCATCACGCGTCTCGTCGACCGCAGTGAGTACAAACGCCGCCAGATGCCCCCGGGCGTGCGCATCACGAAAAAAGCCTTCGGTCGTGATCGACGCATGCCCATCACGAACGCCTTTCGTCCCGAGGACTGATGAGTTCACGCGACACGATGGCGCATCTCTTTGCGTGCTTTGACACGATGTACTCGGTCGTCGGTGACGCCGCGCCCACCTTCACCAATGACGCGTTCGTCGTGCGCACCTACGAGTCGGCTCGCGCGTTCGGCGGCGTCGCGCTGGCCTTTCGCGAGTACCTCGTCGACGTGCCTGAAGGGCGTCTCGCCCCCCTCGAAGACGCCCTGCGCCACGCCCAAGCGGGTGACGACTCCGGCGCGATGATGCTCTACGCCCTCGCAATGGTCGTGGGACCGAGGGTGCTCGTCTCGCTGCGTGACGCGCGCGACCAGGTCGCGTTCGACGAGGGCGCCCTCACGGTGTTGACGCTCGCCTCGCAGGTGCTGATCCAAGAGATTTTGCGGGTGGGCGACGTGTCAAGGGGCCGGGCCCCCATTGAGGACCCGCGTTGGCAAGAGGACGCCCAAGAGCTCGCCACTCGGCTCGACCAGAGCGGAAACGCTGAAAGTTTCGGCATTTCCCGGTAGGTTGCGTACCTCCGTATAACTAGAAGTACCGGAGATTCCAGTGAACTCCGTCCAGCAAAAGAGGAACCATGGCCAAAGACCGTATAGATCGTGACGATGAGGACCTCGTACGTCTCTACCTTTCCGATATTGGTCAGTACACCCTTCTGACGAAGGACGACGAAGTTCACCTGGCCCAGACCATCGAAGAGGGCCGCGAGGCCAAGGCCGAGCTCGACGCGTCAGAGAACGACAAGAAGATCAAGATCACCCCGAGTCGCAAGCAGGCCCTGAAGCGCGCGGTACACCGTGGCGACCAGGCCGAACGAGACTTCGTGCAGTCCAACCTGCGTCTCGTGGTCTCGATCGCGAAGAAGTACCAGGCCTCGGGTCTACCCCTGCTCGACCTGATCCAGGAGGGCAACCTCGGTCTCATGCACGCCGTCGAGAAGTTCGACTGGCGCAAGGGCTTCAAGTTCTCGACCTACGCCACGTGGTGGATCCGCCAAGCGATCACGCGTGGTATCGCCAACACTGGACGCACCATTCGTCTCCCGGTACACGCCGGTGACACGTTGGCACGCGTGCAGAAAGCACAGTCGCGCCTCGAGCTGAAATTTGGTCGACCCCCCACCATCAAGGAACTCTGCGAAGAGTGTGAGATGCCCGAGGACAAGCTCATCGAGGCCTTGCGCTTCCGATCCGAGCCGATCTCACTCTCGGAGCCACTGCGCGAAGACGGCGACGCCGAGTTGGGTGACGTCGTCGAAGACCGTTCGGCCGAGTCGCCCTTTGACGTGGCCGCGGTGAAGATGATGCCCGCGGCGATTGAGAAGCTACTCCAGCCCCTCGACGAGCGCGAGCAGAAGATTCTTCGGATGCGTTTTGGTCTCGACGGCGCCGGAGAGATCCGTACGCTCGAGGACGTGGGCGCGGAGATGAACTTGACGCGCGAACGTATTCGTCAGATCGAGGCTCGCGCGATGAGCAAGTTGCGCCACCCCTCGTCCGACACGGGCGCGCGCGACCTCTTGACCCTCTAACCCTCTAGCGACGCTGATAACGAGCGCCGCCGAGTCCGAGCACGGCCGCGACGCCGACGATCATGGCGCTCAAGAGGAACGGCGTGTGGGACTTCGAACGACTGAGCGCCGTCACCGGATGACTGAACGTCAGCAGCGGCCACTGGTTCTCGTGGGCGATCCTCGCGAGTTGGCGATCGGCGTTCACGGCGAAGGGATGGCCGACGGCTTCCAACATCGGCACGTCCGTCTCGGAGTCGGAGTAGGCGTAGGACTCACTCAGGTCGATCCCGCGCCGCGCCGCGAGTTCGCGCATGGCGAGGGCCTTGTTCTCACCTTGCGCGAAGAACTGCATCTCGCCAGTGAACTTCCCCTCTTCGTCAATGAGGGCTTGGGACGAGATGGCACCAGTGAGACCGAGGAGTTCGGCGAAGGGTTCAACGATCTCGGCGGGGGCGCTCGAGACGAGGTAGACCTCTTCGCCTTCGGCGAGGTGATGATCGATCAGTTCGAGCGCCTCGGCGTAGATGAGCGGCTCGATTACTTCGTTGAGGGTCTCTTTGACGAGGAGGCGTACCTCTTCGCGGTCCCAGCCGCGCGTGATCTTCAACACCGTTTCACGTACTTTCTCGAGACGTTTCTCGTCGGCGCCGAATCGCTGGAACCACAGTTGCGCCACACCCGCTCGAATGAGGGTGCGTCGGTGGAGCAGTCCGCGAGCGTGCAGTTCGGGTCCGAGCGCGACGAGCGACGACTTCACGATGACCGTCTTATCTAGATCGAAAAAGGCGGCGCGCACGTTTTCATGCTAGGTCGTGTTGTTGGGGACAACGGGTCGGCGTTAGCCAATGAAGGCGGCGGCGCAGTCCTGTGTCGCGTCGACGCGAGCCATCAGCACGACGTGATCTTGCTCGAGGAAGTGCATCGATGACGTGGGTATCAGCGGTTGTTCGTTTCGAACAACCGCGACGACGCGCAGCGTGTCAGGTAGGCGCAGCTCGTCGAGGGTGAGGTTCTGCGCGACGGCCGGCGCCTTCGCGTCGAGTGTCACCTCGATGAGTCGCATGCGCCCGTGCGCCAGGGTCATCAGTTGAATGATCGCACCGACTTCCACGGCTTCGTCGACGAGTGACGTGATCAACGCGGGCGTCGAGACCGAGACGTCGACGCCCCAACTCTCGTTGAAGAGCCACTCGTTGCGGGCGTTGTTGATACGGCTGATCGTGCGCGGTACGCCGAACTCTTGCTTCGAGAGCCAACTGATCACGAGGTTGTCCTCGTCGTCACCGGTGGCGGCGATCATCACGTCCGCGCTTCGAACGTCGGCGGCCGAGAGGCTCGCGAACTCACAGGCGTCGGCGGCCATCACGGTGACGCCGGGCAACATGGTCTTCAACTTCTCGGCGGTGTCGGCGACCTGTTCCATCAGCGTGACGTCGTGGTGGCGATCGATGAGGTCGAGAGCGATGGACGTCCCTACCGACCCGCCACCGGCGATCACGACCCTCACGACGCGCCCGTTCCGAGCAAGGAGTGCAACTCGCGCAGGCCCTCGTTGTTGACGAGGAACTCGAGGACGTCGTCCTCCTGGGCGAAGAGGCCTTCGACGTTGACGCGAGGCTGGCCCGCTCGAATGATGCCCACCAGGCGAACGTTCTCGCCCACGTGAAAACTCGTCACCGGTTTTCCGGCGAGGGCGTCGGGCACGATGCGCTCCACCAGGTGCATCGTGTTCGCGGAGTCGGTCCACTCGATCGAGTCGTCCGAGGGCAACATCCAGCGTTTCACCTGTTGAGTTGTCCACAATGACGTCGCGACCGTGGGGATGCCGAGTTTCATGTAGATATCGGCTCTCGCGGGGTCGTAGATGCGTGCGACCACGTTCTTGATGTTGTAGTGATCGCGCGCGATGCGCGCGCACAGGATATTGGTGTTGTCGCCACTGGTCACGGCGGCGAGCGCGTCGGCGCTTGCGGCCTCGGCCTGGAACAGCACGTCGCGGTCAAAGCCTGATCCCACGATGGTTTTGCCGTGAAAGTGGGTGAGACGGCGAAGGCTGTCGCGCTTCTTTTCGATGACGACGACTGAGTGGCCCTCTTCGGAAAGTTCCATGGCGAGTTCTGACCCAACTCGGCCACAGCCGACCACGATGATATGCACGCTCTCATCTGACCACATCACGGGTTTTAACTGCAACTTCTCGCAAAGTGCGCGGTCGCGAAGAGCTTTCTAGGAAGGAGAGTGGCTTAGTATCGACTGCGTGCCAGAAGAGGATAAGCCAGCATCAACGCGCGCGCCCGTTCTGACCTCACACGCGAATTTGGTGAAGTTTTACCCCGAGACGTGGGACTACCGCCTCAAGCGACTCTTCCTCGGAAAGCCACTCGTCACTGAGCAGTTGAGCGGTGAGCGGCTCCGACGCCCCATCGCCCTGGGCGTGTTAGCGCCTGACTGTATCTCCTCGTCGGCGTACGGGACCGAGCAGATTCTGACTCAGATGACGCCTTACATCGGGCTGGCGGCGTTCACGCTGGTGGTGCCGATCATGTTCGTCATCATCGGCGTGCTCTTGTTCGTCACGCTGTCGTACCTCGACGTCATCAAGTACTACACGACGGCCGGCGGCTCGTACGTCGTGGCGCGCGACAACTTCGGACCGAAGATTGCCCAGATCGCTGCCGTTGCTCTTTTGATCGACTACACGGTGACCGTCGCGGTCCAATGCTCGGCCGGCACGGCTGCGCTCACCACCGCCTTTCCCAAACTTGCGGAACATCACGGTACTTTGCTCATCACTGTGGGCGTCGTCCTCATCTTGATCTTCGGTAACTTGCGCGGACTGAGAGAAGCAGGGACGTACTTCGCGATTCCGACGTATTTCTACGTCATCATGCTGTCGGCGACGATCCTCATTGGTTACTACATGAAGATCACGGGTACGTTGCACGTGATTCCGCAGCCGGCACTGCACACCTTGGTCGGCGGAAAACTTGGTCAATCGGGTCACGGGCCTCTCATGGGACTCGCCTTTCTCACTTTGCTGCGCGCCTACGCGAATGGCGGATCGTCGCTCACCGGTCTCGAAGCGATCTCGAATGGCGTGGGAAGTTTCCGTCGGCCCGAGTCGAAGAACGCGCGCGCCACGCTGGTCGTGATGTCTTCGGTTCTGGCCTTTCTTCTCATTGGCACTACGTTGCTCGCGTCGTGGACACACGCGTTGCCATACGCCGTAGGTTCGCCGACAGTGGTGGGTCAGATTGTGTCTGACGTGTTTGGCGCGCACGGGTTTGGCCACTACATCTTCTTCGTCGTGCAGTTTGCCACGGTCTTGATTCTCTACACCGGTGGCAACACGTCGTTCAATGGATTTCCGTTCCTCGCCAACTACGTGGCGACCGACCGCTACCTTCCGCGTCAGCTCACCAAACGGGGACACCGCCTCGCTTTCTCCAACGGCATCATCGTGCTCGGGGTGGTTTCGCTCGCCCTGATCCTCGTCTTCAACGCGAGGGTCAACGCGCTCATCGCGCTGTACGCCATTGGCGTCTTCACGGGCTTCACGTTGGCGGGCGCGGGCATGGTCGCGCGACACCTACGAGAGAAAAGTGGCCACTGGCGTCGTGGGGTCTTCGTGAACGCCCTTTCGGCGTGCGTGACCGCGATCGTGGTGCTCGTCTTCGCTATCGCGAAGTTCACCGAGGGTGCGTGGATCATCGTGATCGTGGGACCGCTCATGTACGTCGGGCTCATGCGCTTTCACAAGCAGTACTTGCGCGAGGAGAAGGCCTTCGAGGCCAACAGCGCCAAGGCATCGATTCACATCCGGATGAATCGCGTCATCGTCTTCGTCGACAACTACGACCTGCCCACGGAACGGGCCCTGCTGTACTGCAACTCACTGAACCCGTACTCCGTTCGAGCGGTGCACTTCGACATCGACCCGCTCGTCACGAAACGACTGCAAGAGCGCTGGGGCGCGGCCAACACGGCCTCGGCGAGCATCAGTCTCGAGATCGTCGACTGCGAGGACCGACGCGTCGACCGCGCGGCGCTGGAGCTGGTCGCCGACGCGGTGCGCGACCCCGACGTGTTCTGCATGGTGATCTTGCCGCGACGGGGATTCGTCTCGCGCCTGCAACGTCTCTTGCACGACCGCACGGCCGACAACATGGCCAGCGCGGTGATGCACGTACCGCGCACGGCGGCAACCATCATTCCCTATCGCGCGCTGCGTCGCCGGATCCCCGAAGGGGACCTCACCGAAGAGCCCGTGAGCGACGAGGTGGTGCGCGGTGGCCTACGAGAGGACGCGCACCTCGAAGCCGACGCGAAGCTACGCGCGCGCTCCAGTGACTCCGCGCCCATCGGCGGCGTCGTGGAGCGCGAGTTCGTCGAGATCGCCGGACGCGTTCGTTCCATGGCGATCGGCAACGAGAGCGGCGTGCACGAACTTCGCTGCGTGATCACGGACAACACCGGCACGATCACGCTGGTCTTCCAAGGCCGAACCGAGGTACCGGGTATCGAACGCGGCACGCGACTCTTGGTGAAGGGTACGGTGACGTCCCTTCGCCGCGAAGCCGTCATCCTCAATCCGCAGTACGAAATTGTCACCGCACCTCAGGGCGCCAACTAATTTCTTTCGATTCTCGGATTCGCAGTCACCGCCTAGGGATTCCTTCGACCATTGGGCTCGCGGGGCGCGACCATGACGTTCGAAGAGTCCTTTCCCTGCCTATCTTGTGTAGCGGCAGTGCAAGGTGGCGATAGTGTGTCACGCCGTGAGATACCTGAGAGGTGGTGAGCGTGGCTAGAGCACTCGTCATCGTTGAGTCCATCGCCAAAGCGACGCGCATCCAGGGCATGCTCGGGTCTGACTATATTGTCAAGCCCTCCATCGGTCATATTCGCGACCTGCCCCAAAGTGCGGCCGACATTCCCGCCTCGGTGAAGGGTGAGAAGTGGGCGCGACTGGGCATCAACGTGAACGACCACTTCAAACCGGTCTACGTCGTCTCGAGTGATCGCAAAAAGATCGTGGCCGAGTTGAAGGCGGCCCTCAAAGAGGTCGACGAGCTCTACCTCGCCACCGACGAGGACCGCGAGGGTGAGGCCATTGCCTGGCATCTCCAAGAGGTCCTGAATCCGAAGATCCCCGTCAAGCGGATGGTCTTTCACGAAATCACCCCGGCCGCGATCGCGAAGGCCGTCTCGGAGACGCGCGATCTCGACCTGCGGCTGGTCGACGCCCAAGAGGGCCGTCGGTTCCTCGATCGCCTGGTCGGTTACGAGGTCTCACCGGTGCTGTGGCGAGCCGTTGACAAGGCGCGTTCGGCCGGCCGGGTGCAGTCCGTGGCGATTCGACTGGTCTGTGAACGTGAACGCGAGCGGATGGCTTTTCGATCGGCGTCGTGGTTCGACGTGACCGCGACCCTGAACGCCGAGAAGACCACCTTTGACGCGACGTTGGAGACGGTGAACGGCGCCGCGCTTACGACCGGTAAGAACTTCGACGCCGCGGGGCGCCTCGACACCAAAGCGTCGCTCGAGGTCTTGAGCGACGCCGCCGCGACGTCGATCGCTCGCGAACTCGCGGGCAAACGTCTGCGCGTCGACGCCGTCACGTCGACGCCGCGTACCCAACGTCCCCAGCCGCCCTTCATGACGTCGTCGCTCCAGATTGAGGCGAGCCGCAAACTCCGCTTCGATCCCGAGCGTACGATGCGCGCGGCCCAGCGACTCTACGAGCAGGGTTGGATCACCTACATGCGAACCGACTCGACGACGCTCTCGGATGAAGCGATACGGGCCGCTCGCACGCAGGCGGCCTCGATGTTCGGCGACGACTACGTGTCCGATCAACCGCGTCGCTACGACCGCAAGGTGAAGAACGCTCAAGAAGCGCACGAGGCGATTCGTCCGGCCGGCGAATCCTTTCGCACGCTCGACGAAGCGCAGAGTCAACTGAACGGCGACGAACGCGCGGTCTACGACCTCATCTGGAAACGGACGATCGCATCGCAGATGGTCGACGCTCGTCTCACGCAGGACAAGGTTCGTCTCTCGGGGACGCTCACCAACGTCGCTGAACGCAGCGGCGACGTGGCGGTGGGGCTCAGCGCTACGGGACTACGCATCGAGTTCGCCGGCTTTCGCCGCGCCTACGTCGAGGGCACCGACGACCCCGAGGCCGAACTCGCCGATCAAGAGCGACTGTTGCCGGTGTTGATTGAGGCCAGTGACGTGCCCGTCGAGCGGGCCGAAGCCAAGTCCCACGACACGCAACCACCCGACCGCTACTCCGAGGCCACGCTCATCAAGAAGCTCGAAGACCTCGGCATCGGTCGACCCTCGACGTACGCCTCGGTCATGAAAACCATCGATCGCCGAGGTTACGTGTGGAAGAAGGGCAAGTCGCTCGTGCCAACGTTTCGCGCCTTCGCCGTGGTGAACCTCTTGGAGTTCTACTTCGCCGATCTCGTGGACTACCAGTTCACGGCCGCCATGGAAGACCAACTCGACGAGATCGCCCAGGGTCGTCAGGACCTCGAGCCCTGGCTGAAGAAGTTCTACTTCGGCGACGAGGCGGCGACGAGCGAGTTCGCCCGACTCGGTCTGCAACACGTGACCCACGAACCCCACGAGTTCGACTTCGCGGCGATCAACTCGCTGCCCTTGGGCGAGGCGCCGGACGGACTTAGCGTGTCGGTGCGCTCGGGTCGCTACGGCCCCTACCTGGTGCACGGCGAGGACCGCGCCTCGATTCCCGAAGCGACCGAACCCGACTCGCTCACCGTCGAGCACGCGCTCGAACTCTTGTCGGCGCCGAGCAACGACCGCGCTCTTGGACTCGACGACGTCGGCGAGACGATCTATCTGAAGGCTGGACGCTACGGACCGTACGTACAGGTCGGCGAGATGACCGACCCGAAGGATAAGCCCAAGACGGCGTCGCTCTTTTCGACCATGTTGCCCGAGAGCGTGACGCTCGACGACGCGAAGATGCTGCTGTCGTTGCCGCGCACCGTGGGAGAACACCCTGAGGGTGGCGCGATCCTCGCCCAGAACGGGCGCTACGGCCCCTACCTGACGTGGGGCAAGGAGACGCGTTCGCTCGAGGACGAAGCGCAGATCTTCAGCGTGGACCTCGCGCGCGCCGTAGCGCTATTGGCCGAGCCCAAACAGCGTGGTCGTCGTGCCGCCGCGGGGCCACTGGCCGAGTTGGGCGAAGATCCCGTTACCAAGCGAAACGTCGTCGTTCGAAGTGGTCGCTTTGGCCTCTACGTCACGGACGGTGAGACGAACGCCACGTTGCGCCTCGGCGACACGCCCGAGACGATGACGATGGACCGCGCGAGCGAACTGCTCGCCGAACGTCGCAACGCCGAACCTTCGACCCGCGCGCGTAAGAGCGTGAAGAAGGCGGCGAAGAAGGCCCCCGCCAAGAAGACGGCGAAGAGGACGACGAAGAAGGCCGCGGCGAAGTCCACGGGCGCGGCGAAGCGAGCGGCGGTCGCGCAGGGGGCGCAGGCGAACGCGGCGTTGCTCGAGAGTGCCCGACACGAGGACGAGGCGTGAGCCTGCGGGGCGTCTTTCTCGTCTTCGAAGGCATCGACGTCAGCGGCAAGAGCACCCAGGCTCGACGAGTGGCTAACGCACACGACGCTCTCTTCACGTTCGAACCCGGTGATACCCCGCTCGGCGCCGACTTGCGTCGCTGGGTGCTCGACGCCGCGACGCCGATGAACCCGGCGACCGAAGCGCTCCTCATGCTCTCGGATCGTTCGCATCACGTGCGCAGCGTCATCGAGCCAACCCTCGGCGCCGGTCGCAGCGTCGTGAGCGACCGTTTCTATGCCTCGACCCTCGCGTACCAGGGTTACGGGCGAGGGGTGGACTTGGCGCTGCTTCGCGCGGCGAGTGAGTTGGCCATCGGTTCGTGCCTGCCAACGATGACGATTTTGCTGGACATCTCTCTCGAGGTCGTGAACGAACGTCGCGCCCACGACGCCAAGGACCGCTTCGAGTCGGCCGACCTGGCGTTTCACGAACGGGTGCGTGCGGGCTACTTGACGCTCGCTCGGGAGAACGCGTGGTTGGTCGTCGACGGCTCGTTGAGCGAACCCGACGTCGCGCGCGTGATCGACGAGCGAGTGGCGGACCTACCCTGGTGACATGACGGACGTCTTTGAGCGCTTGGTGGGTCAGGACCGAGCAGTGGCCGCGCTTCGCCAGTACGCGACGAATCCCGTGCACGCCTACCTCTTCAGCGGACCCGCGGGCGCGAGCGTGCACGACTCGCTCGTATCCTTCGCTGCGGCGTTGCAGTGCCCGGACGACGGTTGTGGCGCGTGCGACGTCTGTCGCCTGGTCCTCGCCGACCAGGACCCCGACGTGTACTTCGCCGATCGATCCGGTGTGTCGTGGCGCTTGGAAGAGATACGAGAGGCGGAGCGCGTGTCGCGGCGTCGGCCACTCGGGCCGGGCTACCAGATCGTCGTCATCGAGGACGTGGAGTTGACGACGACGGGCGCCTCACCCAGCGCGTCAGCGCTCTTGAAGTCGCTCGAGGAGCCCCCGAGTCGCACGATCTTCCTCTTGAGCGCCGAAGAGTTGCCGGCGGCGCTCGACACGATCGTTTCGAGGTGTCTCGACGTGAAGTTGCGCGCCCTCAGTGACGAAGACCTCGAGTCGATCCTCGTGGGCGAAGGCGCGCAACCGGACGCCGCGCGTAGCGCCGCGGCCGCGGCCAACGGCAATCTGCGTCGAGCGCGGGTACTGGTTCGTGACGCCGACCTCTCGTCACGCGTCGCGCAGTGGCGCAGCGTGCCCGATCGACTGACGGGCACACCGGCCGCGTCGGCCCTCGTGGCCCAGGGCATCGCGGCCTCGCTCGACGAGGCCATCACGCCACTCCAACAACTGCAAGAAGAAGAGATGGCGCGCCGGGCCAGTGACGCGCGCGAGATGGGTCTGCGCGCGGTGACGAATCGAAGGGATGTCGAAGCCCAGTTCAAGCGAGAGCAGCGCCGCTTTCGACTCGACGAACTGCGCTTTGGCTTCAGCGCGTTGACGGGCGTCTATCGCGAGCGCCTCATCGAGAACTTGGAGGCCAGTACCGACGGCGACGCGCGAAGTGAGTACCGCGTCGGCGCCTCACTGCGCGCGATCGACGCCGTCGCCGAAGCGAATCGCCGACTTTCGACGAACATCGACGAATCGCTCTTGCTGCACGATCTCATGTTCTCGTTGATGGAGTTTTAGCCGCGCTCGAGGATCGTCGCTGGCTTGGACTATTCTTTCTCTCTGCGCCTGGGTAGCTCAGTCGGTAGAGCAACGCATTCGTAATGCGTAGGTCAGGAGTTCGAATCTCCTCCCAGGCTCCATTCCATCGCTGGCGCTCGCGTGGCTCGCCGCGCCGTCGAGCGTGAGCACGAAACTCGTCGAACGCGATGGTTACACTCGAGAGGTGATCCTTCCCTCGATCAATGGACCGGCCGACCTCACGTCGCTGTCCTATGACGAATTGGACACGCTCAGTGAGGAAATCCGAGAGTTCATCATCGCAGCTGTCACCAAAACGGGCGGCCACCTCGGTTCGAACCTCGGTGTCGTCGAGTTGACCCTGGCGTTACACCGGGTCTTCGAGTCACCCCAGGACATTCTGCTCTGGGACACCGGCCACCAGACGTACGTCCACAAGTTGCTGACGGGTCGCCAAGAGGGGTTCGCGCGTCTACGCCAGCGCGGCGGACTCTCCGGCTATCCGAATCGACTCGAGAGCGAGCACGACTGGATCGAGTCCTCGCACGCGTCGCCCGCGCTCTCCTACGCCCACGGTCTTTCGGCGGCGCTCGAGCAGCGCGGCCAGCTGAGGGGTCACGGCGGGAATCGACACGTCATCGCGGTGATCGGCGACGGCTCGCTCACGGGTGGCATGGCCTACGAGGCGTTGAACAATCTCGGCCACTCGAATCAACGCGTCGTGATCGTGCTCAACGACAACGGACACAGTTACGCCCCGACCATCTCGAAACTGTCCGTCTCGCTCACGTCGCTGCGATTGAATCGGGCGTACGTCACGATGCGCGAGCACGTGCGCCAGGTGGCGCCTCGACTGCCGCGCGCGGGTCGTGCGAGTCTCGTTGGTCTGCACAGTCTGACGTCGGCAGTTCGTGAACTCATCACGCCCAGAGCGTTCTTCGAGGACTTGGGCGTGCGCTACGTCGGACCGATTGACGGTCACGATATTGAGTCGTTGGAATCGACGCTCAAGAGCGCGGCGAAGTGGGACGGACCCATCGTGGTGCACGTCCTCACCGAGAAGGGTCGCGGGTACGCGTTGGCCGAAAGCGACACGCTGAAGATGCACGACTACAAGTTGTCGCCACGTCGTGACGACGACGAGGTCACGCCGCTGTCCTACAGCCAAGCCTTCACGAACTCGCTCGTTTCTCTCGCCAGTGCCGACGAGCGCGTCGTCGCGATCACGGCGGCTATGACCGGGCCCACCGGGCTCGTACCCTTCCAAACACTGTTTCCCGAACGCTTCTATGACGTGGGCATCGCCGAACAGCACGCGGTGACCATGGCGGCGGGGATGGCCATGGGTGGCCTGAAGCCAGTCGTGGCGCTCTATTCGACGTTTTTCTCGCGGGCCTTCGATCAGGCCAACCTGGACGTGGGGCTCTTGAACCTACCCGTCGTCTTCGTCTTCGATCGCGCCGGCATCACGGGTGACGACGGTCCGAGCCATCACGGACTGTTGGATATGGCGTTGTGTCTCGCCATCCCCAATATGACCATCTTCGCCCCCTCGAGTGCGGAGGAGATCCCCGGCATGCTGGCCCAGGCACTCTCGATGTCGTCACCGACCGCCCTTCGTTTTCCCAAGACGTTGCCTCGGCCCTTCGACGACAAGACCGGCGACGGCGTGCACGCTCGCGAGGTGCGACGTGGTGACGGGTCGATGTGCGTCTTGGCCGTGGGCAAAATGGCGCCAGCGGCGTACCGGGCGATGGAACTCATCGGCGAGGACGCCACGCGCGTCACCCTCTACGACGTGCGCGTGTTGCCGCCCGACGCGTCCATGATCGACGACGCCGTTGGTCACGACCGTGTCATCACCGTCGAAGACGGTACGCGCCACGGCGGTGCGGGCACGCTGATGGTGTCGGCGATACGCAATCGAAGTCAGGAACTGGGTCTTCCCTTTCCCACCACTCGCATCCTCGGCGTTCCGCGCGCGTACCTCGAGCATCACCACCCCGATGCGCTACTGGCGGAGCTCGGTCTCGACCCCGACGGACTGGCCGCGGCCTTTACGCGACTACTGCGTGACGAGCCCGAGCACCCCCGCGTCCTGCCAGAAGCGACGCCCGCGGTCGTTCGCGAGTCTCCCGTCACGAACGCGGACGCCCCACTCGCGACGTGACGAACCGACGAGGCACTGCACTACGTGATGACGTCGCGCGAGAGTTTGCTGAATGGTTTCTCAGGTGTAACGTCCAAGTAGGTCGTTGAAGAGGACGTTCTCAACGGTGACTCGCACGCGCCAGTTGCGCTGAGATGTGCGCTCCTTAGATTGTGGCCGTCTCTCACGCGGGACGCGACGCGGTCAATGACACGGTTTCTGGCGTTCATGCGCAACTTACTCGTTGGTATCGAATTCGTCGTTGGTCACGTTGCGAAGAGAACGAACACGACCGGGCACGCGTACTCTTCACAGTGCTCATCGCGTCGGTGGGAAATTGAACGAAGACTGGTAGTTTGAACGTCATTAACAACGCACAGGGGGCCTTTCGTTGGTGTCTGCCGAAATGCTGCGCACGATGAGCGGGTTCTTTGCGTCGCGCGACGAGTTCGCCGACAAGGCACGACGCGAGAACTTTCCCGTGGCCTCTCGTGTCCTGCCCCGTGCGGCGCGCGCCAACCTTATGGCCATCTACGGCTTCGCGCGCCTCACGGACGACGTGGGCGACGAGGCGGAGGGCGATCGTCTCGCTCTCCTCGACGGTCTCGAGGCTGAACTCGAACTCGCCGCAGAGGGTAAGGCCACGTACCCCACGTTCCAGAAACTCACGCCGGTCATCAGGGAGCTCGGTCTCAGCCTCGATCCCTTCCGACGCCTCATCGAGGCCAACCGGATGGACCAGCGCGTGAGCAGCTATAGGACCTTCGACGACCTGGTGGCGTACTGCATGCTGTCCGCGGCGCCGGTGGGCGAGTTGGTGCTCTCGGCCTTTCGCCTGTCCAGTCCGGAACGAGTCAGACTCTCCGACAAGGTGTGTATCGCGCTGCAACTGGTCGAGCACGTCCAGGACGTGCACGAGGACGCGGTGAGCGGCCGCGTCTACCTTCCCCTCGAGGACATGGAACGTTTCGGTTGCGTTGAAAGTGATCTCCTGCAACCAAGCGCGAATGCCAGGGTCCGCCAACTCGTCGCCTACGAGGTTGAACGAGCGCGCCGCCTCATGAACGCCGGCGTATCGCTCGCCTCGACACTCCCTCTTCGTCCGCGCGTCGCCGTCGCGGGTTTCGTGGCCGGTGGGGTCGCCGCGCTCAATTCGATCGAGCGGGCCAAGTTCGACGTGCTCGGCGTTCGTTGCCGACCGCGCAAACTCGGGGTCGCGGGTGGCATGGTTCGCTACGTCGTGGCGGCCAGTGGTAAGAGGGCTCGAGCGTGAGTACCGAAGCCGCGTACGCGCTGTGCGAGTCGATCACTCGCCGCGAAGCCAAGAACTTCGCGTACGGTATCCGGTTATTGCGCAAGCCCGAACGACAGGCGCTCTCCGCCGTGTACGCGCTCGCCAGACGAATCGACGACATCGGTGACGGTGACGCCACCCCCGAAGAGAAGCTCGTCGGGCTCAAGCGAGTTCGTCAAGACCTTGAAACCATCGACGCCCAAGCGACCGACCTCGTGCTGGTGGCAGTGGCGGACGCGGCGCGACGGTACCAACTCCCGATGGCCTGCTTCGGCGAGATCATCGATGGCTGCGAGATGGACGTCAACGGGACGTCGTACGAGACCATTGACGAACTCGTGGGCTACTGCCGCAACGTCGCGGGCTCAGTGGGGCGACTCTCGCTCGCCATCTTTGGTACGGACCGCCCCGACGAGGCGATTCCTCTCGCCGACGCGCTCGGTGTCGCGTTGCAACTCACCAATATCCTTCGCGACGTGGTGGAGGACAAGTCGTTCGGACGGGTGTACCTGCCGAGTCAGGATGCCCTCGCGGTGAACTGCGCCCCCGACCTCAACGGGCCCGCCACCGACGTCGCGCGTCTCGTCGCCCTCGAGTGCGGCCGCGCGCGCGAGTGGTTCGCCGAAGGGATGGCGTTGCTGCCACTCCTCGATGATGGGCGGAGCCGCGCGTGCGTGGGCGCGATGGCCGGGATCTATCGGCGCCTGCTCCAACGAATCGAACGCGAACCCATCGCGGTCACGCGGCGACGCGTGTCGGTGCCGACCTGGGAGAAGGCAGTCGTGGCCGTGAACAGCCTCGCTCGGGCGCGCGCATGAGCGCGACGCGCGTCGGGGTCGTGGGCGGCGGTCTCGCCGGCATGGCGGCGGCGTTGGCGGCGCGCGACGCCGGCGCCGAAGTGGTGCTCGTGGAGCGACGGCCCAGCCTCGGGGGCCTTACGTCCTCGATCGAACACAATGGACTCACCTTCGACAACGGTCAGCACGTGTTCCTCCGTTGTTGCACGGCGTACCGGGCTTTCATCGAGCGCATCGGCGCCACTGACGAGGTGTACTTGCAGTCGCGACTCAGCGTGCCCGTCCTCGCTCCGGACGGCTCGCGCGCGACCATTGCGCGAAACGCCCTACCGGCGCCGCTGCACCTCGCGCTGTCGCTCGCGAAGTATCGTCACCTCTCGCTTCGAGAGCGCGCGCGGCTGACGCGCGCGGCGCTCGCGCTCCGCCGTCTCGATCCAAGAGATCCCTCACTCGACGAGGTCTCCTTCGCCGAATGGTTGAAGAGTCACGGACAATCGGCACGCGCGATCGACCGGCTCTGGAATCTGATCGCGCTGCCGACGCTCAACGTCACGGCGGAGGACGCGTCCCTCGCGCTCGCGGTCAAGGTCTTTCGCGTCGGACTGCTCGATCGATCCGACGGCGCCGACATGGGGTGGTCGACGGTGCCGCTCGCGCAGCTGCACGGGGCCAACGGCCTACGAGCCTTGGCCGCGGCCGGCGTGGACACGCACCTCAACTTCACGGCGAGTGCCATTGATCGAACCCCAACGGGTTCGTTCGTCATTGGCGCCGCCGACCAGAGCTTCGCCGTCGACGCCGTCATCGTCGCGACGTCGCCTCGCGCGCTGGCGGCGTTCGGCGTGCCGTCGGGCGCCGAGATCGCACAGGGCCTCGGAGCGTCGCCCATCGTGAACGTCTACTTCGTGTTCGATCGACGCGTGACGGGTCTCGCGATGGCTGCCGTCATCGATTCACCGATCGAGTTTCTCTTCGATCGCACGGCGTCGAGCGGGGTCACGTCGGGTCAGTGCCTCGTCGTGTCGCTCTCGGCGGCCGATCGCTACATTGGTCGAGGTTCCCCCGAACTCGTCTCGACGTTCCTCGAAGCGTTGCGTGCCCTCTTCCCGGCGGCCCGCGACGCTCACGTCGTCGATTCATTGGTGACGCGCGAGCGAGCGGCGACGTTTCGCGCGGTGCCGGGGGTGAGCGCGTTTCGCCCGTCGACGACGACCGAGGTGCCCGGTTTGTTCTTGGCCGGCGCGTGGTGCGACACTGGTTGGCCCGCGACGATGGAGGGTGCGGTGCTCAGTGGCAACGCGGCAGCTCGCCACGCGGTGGCGTATCGGTCGGGTTCGCCGATCAACGACGTACGGAATGAGGAGAGGATAGGGACATGACGCTGACCAACTCCCTCTCACGACGTGACGGTGATCGAGAGGCCACGGAGATCCTGGCGCGTGCTCGCTCGGTGGTGCAGCCCGCGATGGACGCCGCGACGCTGCGCTTGAGCCCGGAACTTCGGACCGCGTTGGACCACCACCTGGCCGGTGGGGGCAAGTACGTTCGTGCGGGACTCGCCCTCCTGTCGGCCGCCGCCGGGGGAGGCGACGAGCACGACGGCGTCGTCGGGGCGGTCGCGCTGGAGCTTATTCACAACTACTCGCTGATCCACGACGACATCATCGACGGCGACGTGGAACGGCGTCATCGTCGGACCCTGTGGGCCGAATTTGGTGTCGGACCGGCCATCATCGCTGGCGACGCCCTGTCGATGCTCGCCTTTCAACTTCTTCTCGAGGAACCCACGAACGCGCGCGTGCGCGCGGCCAGTCGGCTCGCCGGGGCCACGCAGTCGATGATCACGGGTCAGGCGGAAGACATGGCGTCCGAGGCACGCCCGTCGCTTTCGGTAGAAGAATGTCTGCGGATGGAGGCCGGAAAGACGGGAGCGCTCTTGTCCTGCGCGGCGTCGATTGGCGCCGTGCTCGCCGACGCGCCCGCGGCGATCGTTGACGCACTTTCAGACTTCGGCAGTCACCTCGGCGTCGCGTTCCAGGCCGTCGACGACGTGCTGGGTATCTGGGGCGAATCGAGCGTCACCGGTAAGCCGGTCGGCAGCGACCTTCGCCAACACAAGAAGAGCTTGCCGATCTCGATCGCTCACGAGAAGGGCGTCGACGTCTACGGCACGCTCGCGTCGCCTGTCGGTCACGACCTGACGGACAAGGAGATCGCCGCTGCCATGGCGCTGCTCGAAGAGTGTGGCGCTCGACAAGAGACGATGGCCATTGGCACGACGCACCTTCGCCTCGCCCTCGAGGCGCTCGACCGAACTCCTCTGGCGACGGCACCGCACTTGGAACTCGCGGCTATCGCTCGCTTCGTGATCGAGCGTGACCAGTGACTGATCTCAACCAGCGACAAGAGATGGACGCGCCCCGTGTCGATCGAGTGACGCCACCCACACCGCCGACACCGCCGACTCCGCCCGCGCACGATGCTCGGGCGGCACTGCAGAACGCGGTTGACGCCTTGATCGCACTGCAGGACCCGAGTGGTTGGTGGAAGGGCGAGCTCGAGACCAACGTCTCGATCGACGCGGAAGATCTGTTACTGCGCGAGTTTCTCGGCATTCGTACCGAGGCCCAGACCGTGTCGACGACTCGCTGGATCCGCTCGCGTCAGCGCGAGGACGGTACGTGGGCGAACTATCACGGGGGACCGGCGGACCTGTCGACCACCATCGAGGCCTACGTCGCGCTTCGCCTGGCCGGCGACCCGCTTGAGGCCGACCACATGCGTCGCGCGGCGGCGTTCATCCGAACGTCCGGCGGTATCGAGAACAGTCGGGTCTTCACCCGCATCTGGTTGGCGCTGTTCGGACTGTGGCCTTGGACGCAGATCCCGGTGCTCCCGCCAGAGCTCATGTTCCTGCCCCGTTTCGTGCCGCTCAACATCTACGATTTCGCCTGTTGGGCCCGCCAGACCGTCGTCGCGTTGACGGTCGTGAGCGCGCACCGGCCGGTGCAGTCCTTGGGGTTCGACACGGACGAACTGCGAAGTGGCGAATCAACGGTGACGCGGGTCTCGCTTCGGGGTTGGACGGGCCGTTTTCAGGCTCTCGATCGACTCTTGCACCACTACGAACGCCACCCGGTTCGCCTCATGCGAAAGGCCGCGCTACGTCAGTCCGAACGTTGGATCTTGAAGCGTCAAGAGGCCGACGGATCGTGGGGTGGTATTCAGCCGCCGTGGGTCTATTCGCTGATCGCGCTGAAACTCCAGGGTTACGACCTCGACCATCCCGTCATGCAAGCCGGGCTCGCGGGTCTCGATGGCTTCACCATCGAAGACGACGCGGGCCGACGCATCGAGGCCTGCCAGTCGCCGGTGTGGGACACCGCGCTCGCGGTCACCGCACTCGCTGACGCGGGCCTGACGCCGGAGGACCCCACGTTGCTCACCGCCGCGCGCTACCTCCTCGGCGAGGAGATCACGGCGCGAGGCGACTGGTCGATCCGACGTCCGCGCCTTGAACCCAGCGGTTGGGCCTTCGAGTTCGAGAACGACACCTACCCCGACGTGGACGACACCGCCGAAGTCGCACTCGCGCTCGGCCGTACCGCCGAACCCACCCTCGGCGCCACCGCACGCGCCGTCGCCTGGATCGAAGGGATGCAGTGCGACGACGGAGGGTGGGCGGCCTTCGACGTCGACAACGTCCGGGCCATCTGTCGCGAGTTGCCCTTCTGTGACTTCGGCGAGTTGATCGACCCTTCGAGCGCTGACGTCACCGCCCACGTCCTCGAGATGCTCGCGGCGCTCGAGCCCTCGAGTGGCGTCGTCGATCGAGGCGTCGCCTGGCTCTTGGCCGCGCAAGAAGACGACGGCTCGTGGTTCGGTCGTTGGGGCGCCAACTACGTCTACGGCACCGGCGCGGTGGTTCCCGGCCTCGTCGCCGCGGGCGTCAGCGTCGATCACCCGGCCGTGCGTCGTGCCGTTACCTGGTTCGAGAACCACCAGAACCCTGACGGGGGGTGGGGCGAGGACCTGCGTTCCTACCGCGACGTGTCGTACCGCGGTCGCGGAGAGTCGACCGCGTCGCAGACGAGTTGGGCGTTGCTCGCGCTGCTGGCCGCGGGTGAGCGTTCGACGGCGACCGAGCGCGGCGTCGCGTTCCTCGTCGACACGCAAGGTGAGGACGGCTCGTGGGAAGAGCCCTGGTTCACCGGCACGGGGTTCCCTGGCGACTTCTACATCAACTACCATCTGTATCGACTGGTCTTCCCGGTCATGGCACTGGGGCGCTACGTGAACGGAAGGGGTCCCAGTGGCTGATCTGAGTGTGCTCACGCCGCTTCGAATCGAGTCGTTCGCCTTCGGTGGCGCCGACGTCGTCATTGGAGCCGGGGCGAACCGGGCCCGTCGCGCCGGTGTCGAATTGGCCGCGAAACTGGACGAACAGACCGCCGTCGCGCTGGTGGGCGTCGCCGGTGGGCTGGCCCCCGAACTCGTGCCCGGAGACCTCGTGATCGCTAGTGAACTGCGCAATACCGAGTCCACCACGTCGCGCAACCTGCCCGCCGCCGCGCTGCTGGCCGCCGAGTTCCGCCGCGCTCATCTTCCCGTGCACACCGGACCCCTCGTCACGTCGCCGCGCTACGTCTCGTCCGGCGAGCGTCTGGGCCTCGCCGCCTCGGGGGCGTTGGCCGTCGACATGGAGTCGGCCTGGGTCATGGACTACTTGCCGAAGAATCCGCTCGTCGTCGTGCGCTCCATCTCCGACACCAGCACCCGGGGTCCAATGCGCGGTGGCATTCGAGCGCTGGGCTCACTGTCGACGGTGCGCGGACCACTGCAACGCTGGGCGCGTGCGTGCGGCAAGCACGAGATCATCCTCGCGTCGCCCCGTTCGTTCTGCGCCGGCGTGGAGCGCGCGATCGAGACCGTTGAGCGAGCCCTCGAACTCTTCGGCGCGCCGGTCTACGTACGTCGTCAAATCGTGCACAACCGCCACGTGGTCGAGGGCCTCGAGCGCCAGGGCGCCGTCTTCGTCCAGGAGATCGACGACGTGCCCGCGGGCGCCGTCGTGGTGCTCGCCGCGCACGGCGTCTCGCCCGAGGTGCGCCGACAAGCGGACCAACGTAGCGATCTCACGGTGATCGACGCGACGTGCCCCCTGGTCGCGAAGGTGCACAGCGAAGCGCGCCGGTACGCGCAGCAGAACTACAACCTCGTGCTCATCGGCCACGCCGAGCACGAAGAGGTGATCGGGACGTTGGGCGAGGCGCCGGAGCATATTCAGATCGTCACTGACGCGAGCGACGTGGCGAGTCTCAACTTGGAACCGGGTCGCCCTGTCGCGTACCTCACTCAGACGACGCTCGCCACCGACGAAACGGCACAGATCGTGGATGCCTTGCGCGACCGATTCCCTCAGATCGCAGCCCCGCAGTCGAGCGACATCTGTTACGCGACGCAGAACCGCCAGGACGCGGTGCGCTCGATCGCGCACCGCTGTGACCTGATGCTCGTGGTGGGCTCGGCCAATTCGTCCAACACCGCGCGCCTGGTCGAAGTGGCCGAGCGAGAGGGCTGCCGAGCGGAGTTGATCGAGGACGCCTCACAGCTGGAGCTGAGTTGGCTGATGGACGCGAGAGCTATTGGCCTAACGGCAGGTGCCTCAGTCTCCGACGCGATCGTCCAAGACGTGGTGAACGCCCTGTCCTCACTGGGGCCGATTCACGTGAGCGAAGAGCGGGTCGCGCAAGAGAACGTTCACTTCGCACTCCCGGCTAGGGTGCGGTAATGCCCGTTCCTCTTCGCCAAAACATGCGCATCGGTACCCACCTTTTGAAGCATCGACTGAAGAAAACGAAGTTCTACCCGTTCATCGTCGAGATCGAACCGCTCTTCGCGTGCAACCTGTCGTGCCCGGGGTGCGGGAAGATCCAACACCCCACCGAGGTGCTTCGTCAGCGACTCTCCGTAGAGGACATCATCAACGCCGTCGAAGAGAGTGGCACGCCGATGGTGTCCATCGCGGGTGGCGAACCGTTGTTGCACCCCGACATCGCTCGCATCGTCGAAGAGCTCGTCAAGCGCAAAATCTACGTGTACCTGTGCACGAACGCGGTGCTGCTTCGTCGTCGCATCGACAAATTCACACCCTCGCGGTACTTCTCCTGGGTCATCCACATGGACGGCCTCCAGGAGCGCCACGACCTAGCCGTCAATCGTTACGGCGTCTTCGACGAAGCGGTCGCCGCGATCAAAGAAGCGAAGTCGCGTGGTTTTCGTGTCTGCACGAATTCGACGTTCTTCTCGACGGACGCGCCAAAGACCGTGCGCGACGTGCTCGACTTCCTCAACGACGACGTCAAAGTCGACGCGATGATGATCTCACCGGCCTTCGCCTACGAGAAGGCGCCCGACCAGGACAACTTTCTCGGTGTCGAACAGACCCGTGAACTCTTCAAGGAGGCCTTCGCCGACGGTCACCGCAAGAAGTGGCGTCTCAACCACTCGCCGCTGTTCTTGGACTTCCTCGAGGGCAAGATGGACTTCCAGTGCACGGCGTGGGGCATTCCGAGTTACTCGGTCTTCGGTTGGCAGCGGCCGTGCTATCTCATGGCTGACGGCTACGCGAGCACGTACAAAGAACTCGTCGAGACGACCGACTGGTCGGCCTACGGTCGTGGTCGCGACCCGCGATGTGAGAACTGCATGGCGCACTGCGGCTACGAACCGACCGCCGTCATCGCGAGCATGGACTCGCTGAAGCAGTCGCTACGCGCGCTCTTGAGCACGCGCTAACGAATCGATCGTCGGTTTCAGCGCGACGGCGCTCGCGTGGTTCGATCTGACGTCACGCTCGCCCTCGCCGACCTTGAAGCACCGCGCCCAGTGTCCTTAGTTGTTCAAGTGATAGACGACGCTGACCTGGACGCTGAGCGACTGCGACCCGCTCTGCAGGGGCACCGACGATGACGCTGCCTTGAGCGACGTCGAGGTGGGGTAGACGACACCACCCGTGCCGGCGTTCTCCTGGTCGGTCACGCGAACGATGTCGCCGACGGTCGTCCCGGCACCCTTGGCGATCTGCGACGCCTCGGTGTGGGCGTTTCGAATGGCGCGAGCGCGCGCCGAGGCGAGCAACGTCGACTGATTCGAGATGGAGAACGTCACGCCGTTCAGTTGGATGTTGTTGCCCACCACGTTCGCCGCGGCGTCGAGAGCGGCGCCCGCGCTCTTCAGTCTGTGCGTGGTGACGTTCAAGTTGTCCGACACCGTAAAGCCGGTGATGGCGCCGGTCGCGTTGGTGTTGGCGTAGATGTTGAGTCCCGTGGTCTGCATGTTCTTCCGGGTGACGCCGTGGTGCAAGAGCGAGGCTTCGAGCTGACTCATCTGCGTGTTGTTCTCGGACAGCGCCGCTTTCGCGCTCGCGGCGACGTTCTGCACGCCGATCTCGAAACTCATGGTGTTGGGCTTACCGGTCACGGTGCCCGACCCGGTCACGGAGATGGTCGCGCCCGACGACGAACCGGAGTGACCGAGCGACTCACCGATGAAGGCGATGGCCGCGATGACGGCAGCGAAGACGATGAGCATCGCCATTCGCGGGGCGCCACGACGACGACCCCTCGGACCCCAGTGGCCGCGCTCGTGGTCGCGGTCGTGGTCGTGTTCGTGCGCCGGTTGGTCACTGCTTGGGTCGTGGTGATCGCTCAAGCTGTCTCCTTGTAGGGAACGACCTGCGTCGTTCGTCTGAACCTACTGCTGGGGTACTGCACTCCTTACGGCGAAGTCCAACGAGAGCGCCGCGTGAACGCCACTGCTCTCCACGAGGCGATGCCGATTGACCTTCTATTTAGTACCTGTCGTGGCGTTGGAGAAACTTACTGCGAAGTTGCGAGGCTCCGGGCTCAGGGAACGATGGAGTGGACCACCGCGGTGAAGTCGTCGGAACGCTCTTCCCAGTTTCGGTACTGGTCAAAGCTCGGCGCCGCTGGCGAGAGCAGGACGACGCCGCCGTGGTCGAGGGACGCTCGCGCCAGGTGCACGGCCGCACGCATCTCCTCGCTGTGGTGTTGGGCGAGGGTGGAGCGTTCGGCGAGTGCCGCGCCGAGGCGTTTACCGGCGTCGCCCATCGTGATGAGCGTGGTGGGGGAGTGCCGCGCCGCGAGGGCCGCGGCGAGTTCTTCATAGTCGACGCCGCGATCGAAGCCCCCGACGATGAGGGCGACCGGCTCGTCGACGAAAACCTCGAGAGCCGCCACGGTCGGCAACACCGACGTCGCCAGTCCGTCGTCGACGTAGCGAAGCGTCGCGCCGTCGAGCGCCTCGGTCGCCACGAGGGTGAGTCGGCCCCGCAGTGGTTCGAAGCGATACGCCTCTCTCTCGACGGCCGCTCGAACGTCGTTCTCGGCGATGCCGGTGAGCGCCTCGACGACGGCGAGCGCGAGACCCACGTTGGCGTCGTTGTGCGCGCCGATGAGCCCGAGCGCCGCGGCGAGGTGGCCGGCGTTGCGGTGCACGAAGCGCAACTCGCCGCCGAGCTGGTCTTGGACCTGGTGAAACGTGGCGTTGTCGGGCACCAACGTGCGGTGCGAGCCCTCGGCGCGGGTCAGTGAAAGTTTGTCCTGTTGGTACTGCTCGAGGGATCCGTGCCAGTCGAGGTGATCAGCGCCGAGTGACGTCACGACCACGACGCCCGGGGCCACCTCGAGATCGACGCACTGAAAGCTCGACACCTCGAGCACGAGCCAACCCTGGGACGTGTCGAGGCCGGGATCGTAGGGCGGCTGTCCGATGTTGCCCAGCCGCTGGGCGGTCTCACCCACGCAGTGCAAGAAGAACGCGACGAGCGCGGTGGTGGTCGACTTACCTTTGGTGCCGGTGAGGCCGACGACGCGCGATCGATCCGTCTCGTGAAGCCAGAGGTTGAGCGCGGACGTGACGGCCACGCCGTGGAGTTCGAGATTCACGACGTCCTCGCGTCGTCGCGGGATGCCGGGGCTCTTCAACACCACGTCACAGCGGAGCAACGCGTCGAGCCCTCCCTCACTCGTGAGCAGGACCTCGGAGCCGAGGCCGCTCGCGTCGTCGACCACGACGAGTTCGCTCACGCCCTGGAGGCGCCGCACGCTGGCGCGACCCTCGACGCCGTAGCCAAAGACACCGACGCGTTTGCCCGCGAGGTCAGCGAAGCCAGTGGGCCGGAACACGGCTCGGTCCTTGGGGGGTGAGGAGTTCGTCGAAGGTTCGATCGGGCCGTACTTCATTGGTCAGGGCGCGCACGAACGCGACGTTGGCCCACTCGCTCATCTGAGCGACCTTGGCGAGGGCGACCGCGCTCTCGTCGGGGTCACCGACGCACTCGAAGGGCTTGTAGTCCAACCCGGCGCCGACGAGGACGCGAAGTTGACCTTCGCGAGCCGGGTCGCTCAGGGGCTCATGGGCGAAGACGTCGCGCAGGGTCGCGCGCGAGAGGAACGGCGCGAGCATCAGGTTGATGAAGAGACACTTGTCGCACTCGCCGCACCACGTGTCGAGTCGACGTTCGAGACGCTGGTTGAAGGCGCGATTGCAGCTACGAAAGACGTGGTGGTAGTCCGAGAGTTCGCTAAAGACCTTGGCGACCCAGACCTCACTTCGATCACGCAAGAAACTCGCCACCGCGAAGTCGGGTCCCACCCGTTCGCGCAACGCGTCGGCGAGTAGTTGCTCGGCGTCCCAGGACTTACTCCACTGGTGATTGACGTCGAGGTCGTGCCAGCGCAGGTTGATCGCGGAGGACGAGTGCTCGTTACTCATCACGACCCCACCGCGGCCGGAGGCGAGCGCCGCCACCGCGGCGAGGAGCGTCACCATGGCCGTCACGGGGACGTGTCCGTTGAAGAACGCGTCGTCATCACGCAGTATCTGCTCGTCGAGGGCGCGCGTGACGCGAACGACCTCTCGCTTCGTGACCTCGGCTGTTGCCTCGAGCGCCGCGAAGCGACCGCTCGGGGGACTGACGACGAAGAGTGCTTGGTCGAGATCGGGGTTGAGCTGTGACGTGGTGACGACCGAGTCGATGCCGCCGCCGAAGGGCACGAGCACCTGGCGCGCGTTGACGACGGGCACGACGACCTCGGTGTCGAGACCGCCGACGATGACGACGTCGTCGAGATTCAGTTGATTCTTGAAGGCGAACTCCGCGAGTCCCTCGCGAAGAGCGGCCGCCAAGAGTCGTCGGCCGTTCTCGCCAAGCGGCGTCGCGCCAACGTCGACGCGTCGTGGGGCGCCGGCCTTGAAGTACGAGAGGCCGGCGACGAGGAACCACAGTTCGGCGACGGACCTGGCCACCGGCGTGAGCAGGGTGTCGACGCCCTCGAAGGTGACCACCTCGACGAAGGTCCGCTCGTCCAACGCGTAGGTCGCGGTCAGTGTCGAGGCCGTGACCTCGAGTGAGACGTAGCGAAAGCTCTTCGCGCGATGTGGTGCGGGCCGTGGTTCGTTCATGACGCCCTTCATGTTACGAGGCCCGTTTCGCGACGAGGGCGAAGCGACCGCAGGGTCTCGCCGCTCGATCACTGAAGAAGATCTCGCCGCCGTCGGTCACCTGTCGACTGCGAACGATGAAGTCGTCACGCACGCCCGATCGCGCGAGTTGCAACGTCGCGACGTGGCGCAGGTCGAGTCGTGATCGATCAGCGCCATCGGCCACCACCGCACCGGGGACCTCTCGAAAGTGCTCGGCGACTTCCGGCCCAACTTGGTAGCCCTCGCGTGAGATGCAGGGACCGAGAAACGCGTGCGTCGTGGCGGCGTCGTTGAAGTGACTGAGCGCGGCCGCGATGACGCCGCGTTGCAAACCGCGCCATCCCGCGTGCACGAGCGCGAAACGATTCGTCGCGGCGTCGATCAAAAGGATCGGAATACAGTCGGCGACGAGGATGGCGAGCGCCACGTCATCTCGCTCGCTCGTCAGCGCGTCGGCCTCGCTCGAGGGCGTGACGAGCGAGGCGTCGAGTACGTCGGTGCCGTGGACCTGTTTCACCGTCACGAGTTGCGTCGCGTCGACGCCCGCGGCGCTCGCCACCCGGCGGCGGTTCTCCGTCACGTCGTCCAGCCGGTCGCCCACGTGGTCGCCGAGGTTCAGTGTGTCGTAGGGCGCCGCGCTCACCCCTCCGAATCGGTCGCTCACGAAGGCGTCGACGCCGAGGCCCCGAGCGATCTCGACGGGGTAGACCGTGAGTTGCCCGCGCTGTTCGGCGCGCAGAACTACGTCGCTTGACACGCGGCGCAGTGTCCGATCACGTCCAGCGCGTGCGACAAAGCTTCGAAACCCTGTTGGGCCGTGAGTTCGCCGACCATGGACATGACCGTGCGTTCGAAGGAAGCGCTGGGGGTGACGTCGACGATCTTGCCGCAGAGCGAGCACAGGAGATGGTGATGGTGATGGGTCAGGTCCTCCGCCAACTCGAAGCGAGCGAACTCGTCGCTGGCGGCAATTCGTCGCACGACGCCCGCGCGTTGGAGATCGGAAAGGTGACGGTAGGCCGAACTCCTCGGGATGTCGGGAATGGCGCTCGAGATGTCAGAGATGCTCATCGGGCGTCCGAACGACGCCAAGAGTTCGATGACGGCCTGGCGACCGGAGGTGTAGCGAAGATCGGTTCTCTGAAGATGAATCGCCACGAGTTCGTGGAGTGTCTCCACCGACGTTGACGCGGGCGCCGTCGGCTCTGGTGCTTCGTTCTCACGTTGACGGACTACTGACATCGGACTCCTAAGGGATCAAGGGGAGGCACACGGCGGGCTGCTGGTCTCAATTGTAATGAGACTCAGTCTCAATCTACACTTTCTCCATGACCGACCAATCCCCCGTATCGCTGCCGCGCCGCTCGCGACGCCTCGGTCTCATGATGCTCGCGGGCGTACTCGTCGGTTCGGCGCTGCTTATCGGCCCGCTCTCGTCACGCCCGTCGTCCGCCAGTACGACCTCGGGCGTGATCAAGGCCGTGGGCGCCGAGAACGAATACGCGAACGTGCTGAGCCAGATCGGAGGCAAGTACGTGACGGTCTCGTCCGTCCTCAACAACCCCAACACCGACCCCCACACCTACGAAGCCAGTCCCAGCGTCGCGGTCGCGGTGAGCCAGGCGCAGCTGATCGTCCAAAACGGCGTCGGCTACGACGGCTTCATGAACAACATCGAGGCGGCGTCGCCCAATTCGAAGAGAAAGGTCATCGTTGTCCAGCACGCGCTCGGACTGGCTGACAACACACCCAATCCGCACCTCTGGTACGACCCAACCACGATGCCCGCGGTCGCGAAGGTGATGGTCAAAGACCTCGCCGCGCTCGAGCCGAGCCATCGCGCCTACTTCCAAGCCAGACTCGCGTCCTTCACTGCGTCACTGCAGCCCCTCAACAGTGCCATCGCCTCGTTCAAGGCGAAGTACTCGGGCACGCGCGTCGCGGTCACTGAACCGGTGGCCGACTACTTACTCGTCGCCCTCGGGGCCAAGATCCTCACGCCCTTCGTCTTTCAGGCGGACATCATGAACGGCGTCGATCCGTCCCCCGAGGACATCACCCTCGAGAGGAGCTTCTTCACCAAACACGAGGCCCAGGTCTTTTGCTACAACCAACAGGTCGTCGACGCACTCACCGTGTCCATTCGCCAGAGCGCCGAGTCGAATCACGTGCCGGTGGTCGGCGTCTACGAGACCATGCCGACGCCCGGTTACGACTACCAGACCTGGATGGTGGCCGAAGTCACGGCGATCCAAAGGGCCGTGGTGCACCACACGTCGACGAAGAAACTGTGAGCACTCCGTCAGTCCTCGACGTTGACGGCGTCAGCGTCACCCTCGCGGGACGCAGGATCCTCGACGACGTGTCGTTCGAGGTGCGCGAGGGCGAGTTCACCGGATTGATCGGCTCGAACGGGGTGGGCAAGACGACGTTGTTGCGAGCGATCCTGGGTCTGCAACGCCTCGACAGTGGCGAGATCCGAATGAACGGCGCGCCGATCGCGCAGCACGGGCGCTCGCTCGGTTACGTTCCCCAACGAGTCCAACTCGATCCCGACGTGCCGATGCGAGCGTGGGACTTCGTGGCGCTCGGCCTCGACGCCCACCGCTACGGTTTCGCTCGGCGGACGAAAGAGCAACGTGACCTCGTCGATCGAATGCTGCACGACGTGGACGCCGAGCGCTTCGCGAACGCCCGCGTGGGAAGCCTCTCGGGCGGAGAGCAACAGAGGGTGCTCATCGCCCACGCGCTCATCAGTCGCCCGACGCTGTTGTTGCTCGACGAGCCACTCGCCAACCTCGACCCGGGGAGCGTCCAAGAGATAGTGGCGCTCTTGCATCGTGTGGCGAACGACCAGAAGGTCGCCGTCCTGCTCTCGGCGCACGAGATGAACTCACTGCTCCCGGTGATGGACCGCATCGTGTATCTCACGAACGGACGCGCCGCCAGTGGCACGACGGACGAGGTGGTTCGCTCCGATGTCCTCAGCGCCCTCTACGGTCACCACGTCGACGTGCTCAAGCTGCACGGACGGGTCCTCGTGGTCGCAGAGCCCGGTCAAGAGAATCGCGATATTCCCCAGCACGAGACCTTCACGGTCACCTAGGTCGTGCGGTTCCTCTTCGAACCCGGGTTGTTCTCCAGCGCGCCGGTGCAGACAGCGTTCGTCATCGGCGGCGTTACGGCCGTCGTGTCAGCGATCGTGGGGGTGTTGACCGTGGTGCGTGGTCAGTCCTTCGCCGGCCACGCCCTCACCGACGTCGCGACCACCGGCGGCTCGGGATCGTTCCTGGTGGGCGTCACGCCCCTGGTTGGCTTCATCGGTGCGGGCGTACTCGGCGCGGGCGCCATGGAGCTGGCTGGCGTCCAGCGTCGGCGCGGCCGCGACGTCGCGACCGGCATCGTGCTCGGCGCCGCCACGGGACTCGCCGCTCTCTTCCTCTACCTCGACACCACGAGGAGCGCGTCGACGGGCGTCACCCAACAGATCCTCTTCGGCTCGATCTTCACGGTCGATCCCTCGACCATCCCGGTCGTCATCGTGATCAGCGTCGTGACCATCGCGTTGATCGGCTGGATGTACCGACCGCTCTTGCTCAGTTCCTTGAGTAGTGAATTGGCGTCGGCGCGCGGGGTCGGGGTGCGAAGGGTGAGCCTGCTCTTCATGATGACGCTCGCGGTCTCCGTGGGGCTCTCCTCGGTCGCCATAGGGTCGGTGCTCTCGACGGCGTTGTTGATCGGCCCGGCGGCGACGGCGCTGCGACTCACGAAGAACTTACGTCGGGCCTTCGTCTACTCGTGCGTCGTCGGTGTCGTCGCGACGTGGTTGGGCGTCGTGCTCGCGTACGACAGTTACTACTGGGACCCTTCGAGTCAAGGGCTTCCCGTCAGCTTCTTCATCGTCTCGATCATCTTCCTTGGTTACCTCGTGTCGGGACTCGGCCTCGTACGTCGATTCGTGGGGCGCCGCGCCAGCGTCGTCACGGTGGTCTGATGTTCTCGGGTTTCATGGTGAACGCGTGGCTCGTGGCCACGGTCGTGGCGCTCGTCGCTGGCGTCGTGGGCTTCTTCGTGGTGTTACGCGGTTCGGCCTTCCCGGCGCACGCCATTCCCAACGGGGCCTTCGCGGGTGCCGCGGGCGCCAACCTCATCGGGGTGAACCCGTTGATCGGCCTTGGCGTCTTCTCGCTCGCCGCGGCCCTCGGCATCGGGCGCCTCAGCCGACGCGGCAGGTCCGACGTCGTCACGGCCCTGGCACTCATGATGATGCTCGCCCTGGGCGCGGCGTTCATCAGTCAAAGCACCGAGTACGAACCGCAGATCTTCTCGCTCCTCTTCGGCGAGATTCTGGGCGTGAGCGCGAGCCAAGTCGTGCCGGTGGCGGTGCTCGGTGCGGTGTGCGTCGCGGCGGTCGCGGTGCTGTACCGCCGACTCCTCATGACCTCGATCGCTCCCGAGATCGCGGCGGCTCGAGGGCTACGCCCCGAGCGCGTCGAACTGGCGTTCCTCGTCGTGATCGCGTGTTCGACGACCATGACCGTTCCCGTGGTGGGCGCGCTGTTGATCTTTTCCTTGATGATCGGACCCCCCGCGGCCGCGCGCAGCTTCGCCAACCGGCCCGAGTTCGCGCTGGTGGGCTCGGTCGCCATCGCCCTCGTCACCGTCTGGGGCGCGCTCGCGTGTTCGTTCACGACCAACTGGCCCGTTGGTTTCTACGTGGGCGTGTTCAGCGCCACGTGGTTCGGCCTCGGTCGCGCCTATACCTGGCGTCGCACCCGCGCCGTCAAGGGCGCGTGACGCCGCGATCGGGTTCGTCGATCGCTGTCGAACGCGACCGTGGTTGCTCGGAGCGTCGCCGTGACGCGAGTGCGTAACCTTCGTGTGTGAGTACGAGCGCCCAGCGACTTCTCGACGCGTGCGCGTTTCCCCCCGCGCACGAGGCCGTCGCGCTCGCCGTGTCCGGGGGGCCGGACTCGATGGGTCTCGTGCTCCTCGCCCTCACGGCGCGACTCGACGTCAGCGTGCATCACGTTGATCATCACGCCCGTGCGACGAGCAGCGACGACGCCACCTTCGTGCGGACGTTCTGTGCGCAACGCGGCCTGGTCTGCGTGGTCCACGACGTGGAAGTGAAGCCCGGCGGGAACTTCGAGGCGCGCGCCCGCGCCGAACGACGACGGGTGCTGCCCCCTGGATCGCTCACCGGCCACACGATGGACGACCTCGCCGAGACTGTGCTCCTCAACATGTTGCGCGGGGCCGGTATCGACGGGCTGTCGCCGATGGTGAACGACCCCACGAAGCCCCTTCGCGGCCTTCGTCGTCACGACCTGCACGAGTTTGTCGAGGCGTCGAACGTGGAGGCGTTGCACGACGAGTCGAACGACGATCTCAGCTTCCGTCGTAACCGCGTTCGCCACCAACTCCTTCCCCTGATGGACGACGTGGCCGAACGCGACGTGGTGCCGCTCCTCGCGCGCCAAGCGGACGTCCTCTACGAAGAGCGTGCGTGGCTCGACGAATTGAGCGTCGCCGACGCAGCGCTCACCTTGCTCGACGCGGACTGTCGTGTGCTGCGTGACTGGTCGAGAGCCCGTCTGCGGCGTTGGCTTCGGACCCGGCTCGTGGTCGTCGACGAGACGAACGACGCACACCCGCCGAGTGCCGCTGAGGTGGAACGGGCGATCGAGGTCGTCGTCGGTGACGTCGTCGCCACGCAGTTGAGCGGCGCCCGTCGCCTCGCCCGGCGAGGTCAGCGCCTCACGCTCGAAGACGACTCCACTACGCTGACCAGCAATGGATAGGCACTCGGCACACGACTTCACCGCAACCTGGGCCCAAGGCGTTCTCGGCGACGTGGTCGTCTCGGCGAAGGAGATCCACGACCGCGTGGGCGAATTGGGCGCCCAGATCGCCCTCGACTATGCCAGTAGTCCACCACTGCTCGTGGGCGTCTTGAAGGGCGCGATCAACTTCATGGCCGATCTGATGCGCGCCATTGAACTGCCCGTCGAGGTCGACTTCATGGCCGTCTCCTCCTACGGCGCGGCCACCAAGACCAGCGGCGTCGTTCGTATCGTGAAGGACCTCGACGTCGACCTCTCGGGCCGCGACGTCTTGATCGTGGAGGACGTCGTGGATTCGGGACTGACGCTCAACTACCTGCGTCAGTACCTGGGCGCACGCAGTCCGGCCAGTCTCGAAGTGTGCGCGCTGCTGCTGAAGGAGGGTGAACAGCGCGTCGAACAGTCGCTCAAGTACGTGGGCTTCTATATACCGGCCGACTTCGTCGTCGGCTACGGCCTCGACGTGAACGAGCGCTACCGCAACCTCGACGCGATCTACACCTACGTCGGCGGGGCCTAGACGTGGTCGACCACCCGCGCGTGCAACTGCTCATACGAGAGTTGCTCGAGGCGATCGGTGAGGACCCCAACCGCGAGGGACTGGTCGAGACGCCTCGTCGCGTCGCCGACATGTACGTCGAGCTCTTCGAAGGCATTGAGAGCGACCCCGGCGAGCACCTTCGCGTCAACTTCGCGGCCGGCCACGACGAGATGGTCATGGTTCGCGACATCCCCTTCACCTCACTGTGCGAGCACCACCTGGTGCCCTTCGTCGGCCACGCGCACGTGGCGTACCTGCCCTCACCCGACGGGCGCATCACGGGTCTGTCGAAGTTGGCGCGCCTCGTCGAGGGATACGCGCGACGCCTCCAAGTCCAAGAACGCATGACCACCGAGATCGTCGAAGCGTTGCAGCGCGAACTTCGACCACGCGGATCGATCGTCGTCGTAGAGGCCGAACATTTCTGCATGTCGATGCGCGGGATCAAGAAAGAGGGCATGACGACGGTCACCTCGGCCGTTCGCGGCGCCTTCCGTGACGACGCCACGTCCAGGGCCGAGGCCCTGCAGTACATCCACCAGCGAAGGTCCACGTGGCGCTGAGCCCGGCCGTGATGGGCATCGTGAACGTGACGCCCGACTCATTTTTCCCCGCCTCGCGCACCGTCGCCACGGACGAGGCCATCGCGCGCGGTCGTTCGCAGTTCCTCTTCGGTGCCGACGTCGTGGACGTGGGTGGTGAGTCGACGCGCCCGGGCGCGACGCCCGTCGAGGCGAGCGAGGAGTTGGCGCGGGTGCTCCCGGTGGTCCGAGCGCTCGCCCTGCACGGTCCGGTATCGATCGACACGCAAAAGGAGACGGTCGCGCGCGCGGCCGTCGCGGCGGGAGCGAGCGTGCTGAACGACGTCTCGTCGTCGCTCTACGCGCTCGCGGGGGAGTTGGGCGTAGGGTACGTCGCCATGCACCGCCGCGGCGACTCGTCGACGATGCAGGATCGCCCCGTCTACGACGACGTCGTGGGCGAGATCAGCGATTTCCTGCGCACCGTCGCCGAGCGCGCGAGCGGTGCCGGCGTCGAGAAGCTCTGGCTCGATCCCGGTATTGGCTTCGGTAAGTCCGTCGAGCACAACGTGACGCTCCTCGCTCACGTCGAGCACTTCGTCGAACTGGCCAACGAGTATCGGGCGGGGGTGCTCGTCGGCACCAGTCGCAAGCGCTTCCTCGCTCACCTCGGACGCGCCACCCTCGACGTCGACGAGCGTCTGGAGGGTTCCCTGGCCACGGAGGCGTGGGCCATGGTCCAAGGTGTCAGTATGGTGCGCGTGCACGACGTTCGAGAAACCGTTCAGCTACGCGAGTTACTCACGCGGCCGCTTGATGCCGTGACCTCGTGAGGGGCAAGTGGGCGGCGGGTATCGAACCGCGGGGCTTCACCTGGGTTTATAAGGGCATCCTCGCGGTCTCGGAGCGTCCCGGCGGTTCAACGACCGTGCACCGCCAAGTACGGCGCGACGAGGAGCTGCTCTGGCTGAAGCATCAAGGCTTCGGTCGCGTGATCTCGATCCTGCCCGTCATGCAGAACATGAGTGCCTACTTCGAGCACGGTCTCACGGCTAGTCACTACGCGCTGCGCGGAGGACCCCAGCAACGTGAAGTCCTCGAGGCCTGCTACCTCGACATGGCGAACTCGATGTCGGTGAACACGACGGTGCTGTTACACAGTGACGAAGTGTCCGACCGACTCTTGGGCGTGGTCGCGGGTTATCTGGTCTGGTCGCAGAAGGTCGCCACGGTGCCGGCCTCCATCGCCCTCGTCGAGCGGCTCTTCAAACGCTCGATTGGCCCCGACGGTCGGTCGGTCCTCATGGACCTCCCGGAGGATCCGCGTGAGTGACGTCATCGAACTTCGCGAACTTCGTTGCGCTGCCGTGGTGGGCGTCCTCAGCGAAGAACGCGACCGGCCGCAACCGTTGGCCTTCGACATCGACGTCGAGCGTCCCTTCGAGGAAGCGGCCATGAACGACGACCTCACGGCGACGACGGACTACGCGAGGGTACTCACGCTCGCCACGAAGGTCGCGCACGACGGTGCCTTCCTCTTGCTCGAAACGCTCGCGTATCGTGTGGCGCACGAGGTGCTCGCACTCGACACGTCGATCACGTCGGTGACGGTGGGGGTACGAAAGTTGCACCCACCGGTGGCCGAAGACGTCGCGACCGTGGGCGTTCGCTGCACCGTGCAACGCCACTAGTGCGCTTCGCGTACCTGTCGCTCGGATCGAACGTCGGCGACCGAAAGGCGCACTTGCTCGAGGCGATTCCGATCCTCGCTGAAGGAGACGCCGCTCGCCTCTCCAACGTCTACGAAACCGAACCGGTCGGTGGCGTCGCGCAGGACGACTTCTGGAACCTCGTCGTCGAACTCGAAACCGACGCGTCACCGCGCGAACTGCTGGAGCGCGCCCGCCGCGCCGAAGTGCAAGCTCAACGCACGCGCGAGGTTCGCTGGGGTCCTCGAACCCTCGACGTCGACGTCTTGCTCGTGGGTGACGAGACGAGCGACGACCCCGAGATCCTGGTGCCGCATCCGCGCCTCTACGAGCGGGCCTTCGTCCTCGTGCCGTTACGTGCCCTCGCGCCCGCGCTGGTGAGTCAGGTCCAAGTGGACGCTGGTGCAGGGACCGTCGTCGAACTGGGTACACTCGAATCGTTGCGCTAGTACCGAACGGCACCCCTCGGGGGCTGGAACGGAAATGGAGCCCGCATGAACATCACCATCGTCGGCGCCGGCAGAGCCGGTTCGTCCTTCGCCGCAGCCCTCGCACGTGTGGGCCACGACGCGCGTCTCGTCCACCACGACGCGCTCGAGGACGTCGGCACGCCACGGTTGGTCCTCTTGACGGTCCCGGATGACGCCATTGCCTCGGTGTCGAGTCGCTTGGCGCTGAGCGACGACTACGTGGTGGCCCACGTCGCCGGCTCGAGGGGGCTCGGCGAACTCACCAGGCACGCGCGCGTGGGCCTCATGCACCCACTCGCGGCCCTGCCGACGCCCGAACTCGGCGCGCCACGTCTCGTCGGCGCTCTCTACAGCGTCGCGGGCGACGAGCTCGTCTCGCAGGTCGTGGCGTCGCTCGGCGGACGCGCTCTGCACCTCTCGGACGATCAACGAGCGATCTATCACGCCACCGCGACCGTCGCGGCGAACCATCTCGTCGCGTTGATGGGTCACGTGCAGATCCTCGCCGAGTCAGCCGGTCTCACCCTCGAGGACTTCTTGCCCCTGAGCGAACAGGCCTTGGCCGACGTCGCCTTGATGGGCGTGTCGCGCGCGCTGACCGGACCAGCCTCGCGGGCTGACATGGCCACCATCGACGCGCACTTGGCCGCGATGCCGGCCTCGCAACGATCGACCTACGTCGCGATGGCGAACGCCGCGTTCGAGCTCGCCGAGCAGCGGCGTTTGACCTCGCGACGCTAGCGTGCTCGAACTCACTGACGTCGAGGCGTGGCGTTCCTTCGCGGACGAGCAGCGCGCGAAGGGACTGCGCGTCGGCCTCGTGCCCACCATGGGTGCGTTACACGAAGGTCACGCGTCGCTCTTTCGTGGCGCGAAGGAGAGCAGTGACGTCGTGCTCGCGACCATCTTTCTGAATCCCCGACAGTTTGACGACGAGAGTGACCTCGAGCGCTATCCGCGCACTCCCGGGCTCGATCGTGAACTCGCACTCGACGCCGGGGTCGACTGTCTCATCTCGCCGACGCTGGCGGCGATGTGGCCCGACTACCCCGCGGCGACGCCCACCACGGTGACGCTCGGCGCACTCGGCGACGTGTTCGAAGGCGCGGGGCGGCCGAGGCACTTCGACGGGGTCGCTACGGTCGTGGCGAAACTCTTCGCCATCACGGGGCCGTGTCGCGCCTACTTCGGCGAGAAGGACTTTCAGCAACTCGCCGTCATCCGCCAAATGGTCCGCGACCTCGCCTTCGACGTGGCAGTCGTGGGTCAGGCGATCGTGCGAGACGACGACGGCCTCGCGCTCTCGAGTCGCAACGTGCTGCTCTCACGCGGGGGACGACGCGCCGCCCTCGGACTCTCGCGGGCCCTGCGCCACGTCGCCGATGAGGCGCGCAGCGCCGACGAACAGCGCGCCACGCTCCGCAGCGTGCTCGAGTCGGCCGGCGTCGAGGTCGCCTACGCCGAGGTGGTCGACCCCGCGACCTTGGTACCGTCGCGTGACGGCGAAACGGGCGAGCGTCGAGCGTTAGTCGCGGGCGTCGTCGACGGCGTTCGTCTGCTCGACAACGGACCGGTCGAGATAGTGGGAGGGTAGCGCGTGCTCTTAGCGATGGACGTTGGCAACACCGAGACCTTGATCGGTCTCTTCGGCGACGTGGGACCTGACGCGCCCGACGCGATGGGCTTCGCGCGCGCCAGCGGCGAACGGGGCCTCGCGTACCACTGGCGCACGTCGACGGTCGCCGAGCGCACGCCCGACGAACACGCCATGGTCCTCACCCAACTGCTCGACCTCGAAGGACTGGACCTACGAACGACGGTGACCGCGATCGCGATCTGCTCCTCGGCGCCGACCGTGACGACCCAACTGCGTCGCATGGCGAAACGGTGGTTCTCCGAACTCGACCTCACGGTGCTCGGGCCCGGTACCAGGTCGGGCATGCCCATCCTCTACGACAATCCCCGCGAAGTGGGCGCGGACCGCGTCGCCGACGGCGTCGGCGCCTACGACCTCTACCCGGGGGCCTCGATCGTCGTGGACATGGGTACGGCCACCGTCTTCGACGTCATCAGCGAGAAGGGCGAGTACCTTGGCGGGGCCATCGCGCCGGGCGTGGCGATCTCGCTCGAGGCGCTCTACGCCCACGCCGCCGCGCTGCGTTCCGTGGAACTGGTGCGGCCGCGTTCGGTGATCGGACGCTCCACCGCGGAGTCGATCCAGAGTGGCGTGCTCTACGGCTTCGCGGCCCAGGTGGACGGGCTGGTGGAGCGGATCCTCGACGAGCTGGGCGAGGCGACGGTGATCGGCACCGGAGGGCTCGCGAGTCTGATCGCGCCCATCACCAAACACGTACGGATCGTCGAACCGTGGTTGACACTGCACGGATTGCGTATCGTTCATGAAAGGAATCATTCGAAAGAGATCACGTGACCACGCCCTACCAGTTCGCCCACGACGCGTACGCCGCCGCGCTCCAGCACACGTACTCCTTCCTCGCCGACGGCGAAGAGTCGGGCCAGGGTGTGCGCGTGGCCGGGCGGATCATCCTCCTTCGCCGTCAGGGCAAGCTGGCCTTCGCCACGATGCGCGACTCCAGTGGCGAGATCCAGCTCTTCGCGCTCGACGGCGTCGCGGAGAGCTTCGACGAGTTCTCCAAGTTGCACTTGGGCGACTGGGTCGGGGTCGCGGGTGAGGTCGTACGAACGAAGCGCGGAGAGCTCTCGGTGAAGGTCGCCTCGTGGGAGCGTCTCGCCGAGGCCCTGCACAACTTCGGCGACAAGTGGGCCGGCATCGCCGACTTCGATCTGCGCTACCGTCACCGCGAGGCCGACCTGTGGGCGAACGAGACCACCCGTCGCTCACTGCAGCGCCGAAGCCACATGATGCGCTCGGTACGCGAACGCTGCTGGGCGGCCGGTTTCATGGAGGTGGAGACGCCAATCTTGAACGCCATTCCCACCGGCGCCGTGGCGCGACCCTTCGTGACCCACTTCAACGCGCTCGACAGCGACTTCTACCTGCGCATCGCGCCCGAGCTCTGGCTGAAGCGCCTCGTCGTGGGCGGATTCGAGCGGGTCTTCGAGTTGGGCCGCGTCTTTCGCAACGAAGGCGTGAGTCCCCGCCATAACCCCGAGTTCACCATGCTCGAGCTCTACGCGGCCTACTGGAACTACGAGGACATGATGTCCTTCACCGAGGAACTCGTGGCGGGCGTGGCGATGGACGTGCTCGGCACCACCGAGTTCGAGTACCAGGGCCGCCAACTCTCGCTCACCACGCCCTGGGCCCGCCGCTCGATGGCCGAGCTCACCAGCGAAGCGATCGGCGACGATATCTCGGTGCACACGCCCCGGGCGGTGCTCGTCGAGTTACTCGACGAGCGCGGCGTGGAGGTGCACGCCGCGTGGGGACCGGGACGTTGTCTGGCCGAACTCTTCGAAGTGACGAGCGAAGCGTCGTTGTGGGACGCCACCTTCGTCACCGACTACCCCGTGGAGGTGTCGCCCCTGTCGCGCCGTCACCAGCGTGACCCCGAACTCACCGAACGTTTCGAGTCCTACGCCGCGACGAGAGAGCTCTCGAACGGTTTCAGTGAACTGAACGATCCCGTCGACCAGCGCGCGCGCTTCGAAGAGCAGGCGCGTCTGGGCGCGGGGGGCGACGAGGAGGCCATGCGTATCGACGAGGACTACATCAAGGCCCTCGAGTGGGGACTGCCGCCAACGGCGGGGTTGGGAGTCGGCATGGACCGCCTCGCGATGCTGCTCGCCGACGAGGCGAACATCCGTGAGGTGATCGCGTTTCCTACCCTGAAGCCGCTGCGGGACTAGAAGCCGGGTAGATCCTCGAGCAACGAGGCGATCAGCGAGCTGAAGCCGACGCGAAGTCCCGAGCTCGGCACGAGGGCGAGTGCCTCGTGGGCGAGGTCGACGAAGTTCGCGGCCGCCACCATCGTCCGGTCAATCGCGTCGGTCGCCACGACGAGTTTGCGCGCGCGCTCACGATCGTTCTCGTCGAGGGGTCGCCCGAGCAGTTGGCGTAACTCGTCGCCCACGCTGCGATCGTTGATCGCGAAGAGCGTGGGCAGGTTGTAGATACCCTCGGCGAGGTCTTGGCCGGCCGGCTTGTTCAGTTGGTTGTCGGTCGCGGTCAGGTCCAAGATGTCGTCGCGCAACTGGTACACCATGCCGAAGCAACGCCCGAACTCGGTGAGGGCCTCGGTGACTTCGTGGGAGTGGTGCGCCGTCATGGCCCCCATGCGACAGCTGGCCGACATCAACGCGGCGGTCTTGCCCTCGATGGCCTCGAAGTAGTCGGCTTCGGTGCGCTGCAGCGAGAAGGCGGTGCGGACCTCGGAGATCTGACCGCGCGTCAACCACGCCAGCGTTCGCGCCATGAGACTGGCCGACGCGGCGCCGAGATCGGCCGCGATACCGGCCGAGCGCGCCATGAGGTAGTCGCCGGCGACGATGGCGATGAGGTTGCCGTAGCGGGCGTTCACGCTGTCGACATTTCGTCGAATAACCGCTTCGTCCATGACGTCGTCGTGGTACAGCGACGCCAAATGCATCAGTTCGAGCGACACGCCGCCGAGGAGGTCCTCTCTCGTGGCTGGCCGTTCTCCTCGAGTGGCGGACGCGACCGCGAGGAGCGGGCGAATCTGCTTGCCGCCCGCGGAGATGAGGTGCGTCGTGACCGAATCGAGGTAGGTGTCGCCAAAGACGACCGATTCGGCAAGGAGTGCCTCCAGATCGACCATGTCGCCTTCTACTGACGCAAGCCCGAGTCGTTCGTGGGGGTTCACGCCACTACCTTAGATGAGCATTCTTGGTGGTCCGGGGGCTCGACCTACTGGGGCACTCTGACCATTACACTTTTTAACAAGAGAAACAAAGGACGACCATTGTTTGAACGTTTTACAGACCGTGCCCGGCGAGTCCTCGTACTCGCGCAGGAAGAAGCACGCGACCTCAACCACGCCTTCATTGGCACCGAGCACATCCTGCTCGGCCTGATTCGAGAGGGTGAAGGCGTCGCGGCCAAGGCCCTCGACGCCCTGGGCGTCACCTTTGACGTCGTTCGCGAGAAGGTGGAAGAGGCCATCGGGGCCAACACCAACCCCTCACCGGGCTCACCCCCCTTCACCCCCCGGGCCAAGAAGGTCCTCGAGCTCTCCCTGCGAGAAGCCCTCCAGTTGGGCCACTCCTACATCGGCACCGAGCACATGCTCCTCGGCCTCGTGCGCGAGGGCGAGGGCGTCGCCGCGCAGGTGCTGAACGACCTCGGCGCGGACATGGCGCGCGTGCGAACCCAAGTCATCCAGATGATGTCGGGTCAGGCCGGCAAGGAGACCGGCGCCTCATCGGCGACCGGCTCGTCCAAGAGCGACCCTGAGGCCAGCGGCGGTTCGGCCGTCCTCGACCAGTTCGGCCGCAACCTCACGCAGTTCGCCCGTGAGGGAAAACTCGACCCACTCGTGGGACGTGAGAAGGAAGTCGAGCGCGTGATGCAGGTCCTGTCACGTCGCACCAAGAACAACCCGGTCCTGATCGGCGAGCCCGGCGTCGGTAAGACCGCCATCGTCGAAGGTCTGGCCCAGCGCATCGTCGCGAACCAGGTGCCCGTCACCTTGGCTGACAAGCAGCTCTACACGCTCGACCTCGGCGCCCTGGTTGCCGGGTCGCGCTACCGCGGTGACTTCGAAGAGCGCTTGAAGAAGGTGTTGAAGGAGATCCGCACGCGTGGGGACATCATTCTCTTCATCGACGAGATCCACACTCTCGTGGGTGCCGGCGCCGCCGAAGGCGCCATCGACGCGGCCTCGATCCTGAAGCCCATGTTGGCGAGGGGTGAGCTCCAGACCGTGGGCGCGACGACCATCGACGAGTACCGCAAGCACATCGAGAAGGACGCCGCCCTCGAGCGCCGCTTCCAGCCCGTGAAGGTGGACCAGCCCTCCGTCGCGATGACCATCGAGATCCTGAAGGGTCTGCGCGAGGTCTACGAAGAGTTCCACTCCGTCAAGATCACCGACCAGGCGCTGATCGCGGCCGCGAACATGTCCGATCGCTACATCTCGGACCGTTTCCTGCCCGACAAGGCCATCGACCTCATCGACGAGGCCGGCAGTCGGCTACGCATTCGACGCATGGACACCCCGAGCGCCGCGAAGAAGTTCGACGAGGACATCGCGCGACTTCGTAAGGACAAAGAATCGGCCATGGATTCAGGCGCCATCGAACAGGCCAAGGCCCTCGAAGAGCAAGAGCGCGACCTCATCGCGAAGAAGGACGACCTTGACGCGAGCGTGATCGCGTCCGGTGGCGAGACCTTCGACCTGGTGGACGAAGAGACGATCGCCGAGGTCTTGGCCGTGTGGACGGGTATCCCCGTCTATCGCCTTACCGAAGAAGAGACGACGAAGTTGCTGCGCATGGAAGAGGAGCTCCACAAGCGCGTCATTGGTCAAGAAGAGGCCGTCAACTCGCTCAGTCGCGCCATCCGGCGCACGCGCGCGGGTCTGAAGGACCCCAAGCGTCCCGGTGGATCGTTCATCTTCCTCGGCCCGACGGGCGTGGGCAAGACCGAGCTCGCCAAGACCTTGGCGGAGTTCCTCTTTGACGACGCCGACGCGCTGATCCAACTCGACATGTCCGAGTACATGGAGAAGCACTCCGTGTCGCGCCTCGTGGGTTCGCCCCCGGGCTACGTCGGCTACGACGAGGGTGGTCAGCTCACGGAAGCCGTTCGCCGTAAGCCCTTCTCCGTCGTGTTGTTCGACGAAGTGGAAAAGGCACACCCCGACGTCTTCAACACGCTGTTGCAGATCCTCGAAGACGGACGCCTCACCGACTCCCAGGGCCGCGCCGTCGACTTCAAAAACACGATCCTCATCATGACCTCCAACCTCGGCACGTCCGACCTTCGCAAGGCCGCGATCGGCTTCGGTAAGGGCTCGGACTCGATCACGCACGAGCGCATGAAGGAGAAGGTCAACCAGGCCCTGAAGGCCCACTTCCGCCCCGAGTTCTTGAACCGTATCGACGACACCATCGTCTTCCACGAACTCACCAAGGAAGAAGTCATGATCATCGCCGACATGTTCATCACGCGTCTGCGCGATCAACTCAGTCTGCAGGGTCTCGGCTTGGAGCTTTCCGCGAAGGCGCAGGAGTACTTGGCCGAGAAGGGGTACGACCCCGAGCTCGGTGCGCGACCACTGCGTCGAGCGATCCAGCAGTACGTCGAGGACGTCTTGAGCGAGAAGATCCTCTTCAAGGAGTTCCACGCCGGTCAGACGATCGTCGTGGACGCCGCGGAAGGTGACGACGGTACGTACCTCACCTTCGACGGCGTCGAGGGACTGCCGCCCTCGGTGGACTTCGAAGAGCCCACGCTGAACGCGTAAGCGTCACAGCGACCACCTAACGTCGCGAGGGTGAAAACCCACGCGCTCTACGTCTGTCGACTCTGCGGTACGAACACGCCTCGATGGCAGGGACGCTGCGCCACGTGCGACCAGTGGAACTCCATCGACGAGGTCTACGCGACCACCACGCACCGGAGCGAGGGAGTCGTCACGACCTCGCTGCGCGACGTGGCCGACGAGGACGTGGCGTTGACGCCGTCGGGCGTGGGCGAGCTCGACCGCGTGTTGGGCGGCGGCTTCGTCGCCGGCTCGACGACGCTCCTCTACGGTGAACCGGGCGTGGGTAAGTCCACGCTCGCGTTGATGACACTGCGCGCGCTGGCGCTTCGCGATGCGGACGTCCTCTTGGTCGCCTCGGAGGAGTCCGCGAGCCAGGTCGCCCAACGAGCGCGTCGTTTCGGCGAGGTTCCGCGTGGTCTTGCGGTGGCGACGACGACCAGCGTGCGCGCGGGCGCTCAGTTGCTCCACGAGCGCCGCCGCACGCTCTGTGTCGTGGATTCGATCTCGGCCATGAGTGACGACACGCTGAGCAGTGCCGTGGGCTCGGTTCCGCAGATCAGAAACGCCGCCGAACGGCTGTGCTCAGCCGCGAAGGCGTCGGGCACCGCACTCTTGCTCATTGGCCACGTCACGAAGGACGGCGAACTCGCTGGCCCTCGCGCTCTCGAGCACTTGGTCGACACCGTCGTGCGCATCGAAGGTGAGCGCCAGGGAACGATCCGACTGCTTCGCGCGCAAAAGCACCGCTTCGGTTCCACCGGCGAGGTCGGAATCTTCGAGATGGTGGGCGACGGCCTACGAGAGCTCCTCGACGCGTCGCGCTCGCTTCGCGGTGCCCAACTCGACGTCCCCGGCGTCGTGCTCACGGTCACCAACGACGGTTCTCGATCCTTTCTCGTGGAGATCCAGGCTCTCGTCGCGCACGCGTCGGGCGCCACCCGGCGCGTGGCGTACCAGGTCTCCTCCCAACGGCTCTCGCTCCTGCTGGCTGTGCTCGAGTCGCGCTGTGGTGTCGACACGAGTGCCCTCGACGTCTTCGCGGCGACCGCGGGTGGTCTCGCGGCGAACGAACCGGGCGTCGACGTGGCGCTCGCACTCGCGGTGGCGTCGGCGGTCATGGGGTTCGCCGTCGCGCCCACGGTGGTGGCCCTCGGCGAGGTGGGTCTCGCCGGCGAACTGCGCCCCGTGTCGGGGTTGACCCGACGAGTGGGCGAGGCCTCGCGCCTCGGCGCCACGGTGGTCATCGTGCCCAGCGACGGCGACCTCGAGGACGTCGCGGGCGTGACGGTACTGCGGTGTTCCTCGTTGGTCGAGGCCATCGACGCCGCGCAACGCGTCGGTGGGTCACGTTGAGTAGGTTCACGAGCATGTCGTGACGCCTCGATCGGTCCTGGACCGTCCTCGAAAGCCACCAGACCTTCGAGGAGACGCACTGCGTGGACGTGTTCGCGCGGCCGAACGGCACTTACGGCTTCGAGGAGTTCCGCCGGGACCCCGAGGACCTGGGTGCGTGGACCGCGACGAGCTACTTCTGCGGCCACGAGTACCCGACGCTCGAAGACGCCTACGTGGCGGCACGTCGCAACGTCGCGTGGCTCGGAGCGCTGCTGGACGGCTAATCTCCAACGGGGCTCGTCGCGGCCCGTCACGGATGGGCCAAAGTCTGGTAAAATGGTTAATCCCCACGCGCCCCTTTCGAGGGCGTAACCCCCTCTGAGGAGAGTCTCCAGTAATGACTGCGCGAAAGTACAAAAAGGGCGATCGTCTCGTCTACCCCCACCACGGTGCCTGCACGGTGGAAAAAATCGAGAAAATGACGGCTTTTGACGTCAAACAGGACTATCTCAAGCTCAAAGTCGCCTACACCGACCTGGTCTTGATGGTGCCCGTGGCGAACGCCGAGTCGGTGGGGCTGCGCGACGTGATCAACGACGAAGAGGTCGAAGAGGTCTTCGCGGTGCTCCGCAAAAAGGAAGCCCGCATGCCCACGAACTGGTCACGTCGCTTCAAGAACCACTCGGAGAAGCTGCGTTCCGGCGACATCTACCAAGTCGCCGAGGTGGTGCGCAACCTGTCCATTCGTGACAAGGACAAGGGTCTGAGCGCGGGTGAGAAGCGTATGCTCACGCGCGCGCGTCAGATCCTCGTCTCAGAGTTGACGTTCGCCCTCAACGTGGACACGGAAGCGGCTGAAGAAAAGCTCGCCTCGGTCCTTCCCTAGACGTGACCGTCGCGGCCGTCGTAGTGGCCGCGGGCCAGGGCACTCGCTTTGGTGGCCTGAAACAGTTCTCCCTCTTCGAAGGTGAGACGGTGGCGGCTCGCAGCGTGCGCGCGACGCGATCGGTCGCGACGCTCGTCGTGCTCGTGGTGCCCGAGAGCTACAAGGGTGACGGCGAAGGTGCCGACCTTGTGGTGGTCGGTGGCGCGTCGCGCGCGGCGTCGGTGCGTTCAGGACTCGCGCACTGCCTGGACGCGGACGTCGTCATCGTGCACGACGCGGCTCGTCCGTTGGCGAGCGCGGCTCTCTTCCTCTCGGTTGTGGCGGCGATTCGCGACGGTGCCGACGCCGCCGTTCCCGGGCTCGCCCTCACCGACACCGTCAAGCAGGTTCGCGCCGATGGCGACCAGACGGTCGTGACAACGACCGTGTCGCGCGACGAGTTGGTTGCGGTCCAGACGCCCCAGGCCTTTCGACGAGATGTGCTCGAACGGGCGCACGCCAGCGGTGACGAGGCGAGCGACGACGCCGCACTGGTCGAAGCGCTGGGCGCTCGCGTCGTCGTGGTGGACGGCGAAGCGCACAACTTCAAGATCACCCACCTCAGTGACATCGAACTGCTCAGCGTCCTCGAGAGGAGCCACCCGTGAGGATCGGTCAAGGCATTGACGTCCACCGCGTGAGCGCGTCGAGTGACCGTGCGCTGTGGCTCGGGTTGGTGCGCGTGCTCGGCGCGCCTGGCCTCGACGGACACTCCGACGCCGACGTCGCGACCCACGCGCTCTGTGACGCGTTACTTGGCGCGGCCAACCTCGGCGACCTCGGTCGCCACTTTCCCGATACGGATCCCGCGTTGCGTGACGCGCCATCCAGGGAGCTCCTCGAAGCGACGCTGGTGCTCGTGCGCGCTGAGGGCTTCTCGGTCATGTCGGCCGACGTCACGATCATCGCCGAGCGTCCCCGGCTCGCTGAACACCTGCCCGCCATGTCCGATGCGCTCTCGGGTGTCGTGGGGGCCACGGTGTCGGTGAAGGCCACGACCGCCGAGGGACTCGGCGCGCTGGGTCGCGTCGAAGGCATCGCCGCGAGCGCCGTCGTGCTCTTGGAGGAACAACGATGAGTCCGCGACCAGCACCCAAACGAGGTGGCCCGGCTCGTCCAGCGCGTCCCGCCCCGCGCTACGGCGCCCCCTCGAGCGGACCGCGTCGAGCTCCGTCGCGCGATCGCGACGGACTCGGCGGCGATCAGGTCGAAGGACGTCACGCCGTGCTCGAGCTCTTGCGGGCGAAGCGACGCCCGGTGAAGAAGATATTCATGGCCGAAGCCCAGGACGCCTCGGACGTCCTCGACGCCATAGAGTTCGAAGCGCAACGTCAGCGAATCCCCGTGCACATGATCTCGATGACGCGACTCGATCGCGAGGCGAAGACGGAAGGGCACCAGGGCGTGATGGCCCTCGCGCAGCCCCTGGACACGGTCACGCTCGATGCCCTGCTGGGTGTGAAGAAGCCCTTTTTGCTGGTCTGTGACGGCGTGACCGATCCCCGCAACCTCGGCGCGATGTTGCGCAGCGCCGACGGCGCGGGCGTCACCGGGGTCGTCGTGCCCCGTCATCGGTCGGCGCGCATCTCACCCACGGTCACCAAGACCGCCGTGGGCGCCATCGAGTACTTGACCTTCAGTGACGTGGGCGGCATCCCCACGGCGGTCGATCAACTCAATCGCGCGGGCGTGCTCACCGTGGGACTCGCGGGTGAGGCCAAGGAGTCGATCTACGACCTCGACCTCGGATCGGGTCCCGTCGCGATCGTCGTGGGCGGCGAAGAAAAAGGACTTTCTTCCTTGACGCGTAAACGGTGCGCGACCGTTGTGTCGATACCACAGCTTGGTCGGATCAGCTCGTTGAACGCGGGCGTCGCCGTTTCCGTGGCGGCCTTTGAGGTTGCTCGGCAACGTCGCGCTGCTTCATAGTTGTTCGATTTTTGATGCGGCGACATCATCCCCTTTGCTACCTTCAGTGAAGTTTTGAATCGAACACGGTGACGCGCCGAAAAAAAACGGACGCCACGGTGGTCGATTGGCGTTGACTTCGAGGTACGAACGTCCCATCGGAGTTGACGTAGTTGTAGGTGCGTTTGATGCCCAAGCGCATCCTTGTTCAGAAATGGAACCACCATGCGTCAATTCCGCTGCACTGATTGCTGCGTTTCATTTTGGGTTGTCGAATCATGAGACGTCGTGGTGGCGCGAAAATCAGGTTGGCTGTTCGTCACTTGATACTTGTCTCAATTTGCCTTTTTACCCTCTCAATGAGCGTGCCAGCTTTTGCTGGACCACCTTCGACATCTACGGTCACTTTCTTCGAGAACGACAGTGGTGGTGACACCGTCAACACATATCAGATCGGATCGTCGGCTCAAGACCTGACACCATTTTCAAGTCTCACTCCGGCGTTCTCAAATCCGGGCCACACGTTCGTCGGCTGGAACACTTCGGCAAACGGGACGGGGACTTCATACAGCGACGGAGCAAGCTATTCCTTCTCATCAGATATTGGGCTCTACGCACAATGGTCGATGGCACCTTCGACATCTACGGTCACTTTCTTCGAGAACGACAGTGGTGGTGACACCGTCAACACATATCAGATCGGATCGTCGGCTCAAGACCTGACACCATTTTCAAGTCTCACTCCGGCGTTCTCAAA
>Ga0207933_1000312_pt1 | contig 50050 bp, 36 predicted proteins | sample NGESurdeep092012_4_FD_184488 | JGI IMG/M metagenome (GOLD analysis project Ga0207933, IMG submission 184488) | Arctic peat soil microbial communities from Barrow, Alaska - NGEE Surface sample F53-3 deep-092012 (SPAdes) | ecosystem: Environmental > Terrestrial > Soil > Wetlands > Peat ... | reverse complement strand
CGGACGGGTAGTCCGTGCGGCTGTCGATCACCATCCTCACTGCTCGTTCACGCAGCTCGGGTGAGTAACGGGTTGATCCTGACATGGAGTAATCCTCTCAGAGGATTCACTCTCCAAGAAACCCGGCACGATTCACGGTGCTCCTGCGATTTCTCTTTCATTTCGCGACTTTAGTCTGCAGTTCCCAGCAGCACGAAGTCAAGTAGTGGGCGTTCCAGTTCGGCTGTAGCTACGGACCAGCCCTACAATGTACGGTCACCGTGGACTTGCGAATATCAACTGGGTCTGGAACCGAAGGCGGATAATGACCACGAATCTGAGAAGTCGGGTGGCTGACGCACTGTATTGGACCACGGAACTGATGCAAAAGGGCAAGGGCTCGTCGCGTGTGCGCAGGGCAACGACGCAACTTGACGACATCCAGAAATTCTTGGGTGGGAGGATTCCAGATGAGTTACCCAAGTTTGCTTTCTGCATTGATCGTGTGGTTGACGATCCGGGCGGTGCAGAGGTAGGTGCCGGAAAGACGCAATTTGGACTTTTCGTACTTGGAAGTACTTGTTTCATTGAATCCCACTTCTTGAAGTTGGGATTTGCGATAACGGAAGGTTTTGCGTTCGGCGACAGTCGAGCCGAGCAAGTGACTGTATCGGTCAAAGGTAAACCGTATTCAGGCTTTCGCGTAATTGGTTCCGGTGAAGGCTTATATGTCTTGGACACCGGTCTTGTTGGTACGGACGGAAGCAAGGCGCGGATTCGCGATTTGATTGTTTTTTTCATCAATGGCGAGACTCAAATTGGGCCAAGTGAGGAGACCCTGAAAGTCCCGGGTTCGGCAATTGTCCGATTGGTATCAGTGGCGAACGATTTCCGCGACGTCCGCAACCCGCCTCTTGATGATGAGCGTGTGCTGAAGTTGGATGACCAAGAAATAGTGTTGTACGAAGGTCAACATGCAGTTCGGGTATGTCGACACATCCAAGTTGCCTTCGGCAGTCCCTGGCCAGATTCTCCCGCACCAGCTTCTCCAGCAAGTGTCTGGATTACGGACCGTCGCGTCGCGGTCGTCTGGAGGGATTGGACCACTGATTCAGCCGCAAAGACTTTGAGCGAGCGCCACCGGCGGGCGGGCTTCAGCCCGAATGCGAACGAACCAATTGTTGCTGCATCACAACTCACGTACGCTTGGATTTCGAACGTATTTTTTGGCAAGGCGGAAGAATCGCTCGAATTCCAAGCGACTGACGTTGACATGCCCGTGCGGATACGCATTCTGGGTTTTGGCGAAGGCGAGCGTCGGTTACCGGAAGTCGCCGCGGCGATTGCCAATTTCCGCTTGACGTCGGATGGGACCGTGGACCCAACCGATCGGGAAACCCTCACGCTGATCGGTAGAAATCAAACTGCACCGATCGAACTATCTTGGGGAATTCAGTTTCCAATACCCAGCAGTTTTCTCATAGGTCGTGACGGAGCGAGCACGCAGAACTGATTCATACGAAAGTGATTAGCGACGATTTTTCGGGAGAGTATCGAGCGGGGTCGCGATTCAAGCCATCGGGTCGGTGTGATCTCCTACTATGAGACGACGGAAATTAAAGGGACCGGTTTGAAAGGAAGAGCCTCTAGATCTGCAAAGTCTGGAGCGATTCGAACCGTTTGCAATCGGGGGGCGGTATGACGTTTTGCGGTAGGTGCGGAATTGAGGGGTCCCCGGAGGATCTTTACTGCGTCGGTTGTGGCAGACAATTGCGAAGAGGGATCGAGGATCATCCTGTCTCAGAGGAACGTGACGTCGAGGATTCGAGTTTGGCAATTGAGCAAGTGGCTGTAAGTCAACGACGACACCGAGACGCGAGTGAACCGGTTGAATCATTAGATGACGTCCTGAAGTTACTCCGCCTTCAGATTGGGCTTCATCTGAGAACAATTCACGAGCAAGCGAGCATTGACATTGTGTTTCCCGGATCAGCCGCATCGTCAGCGGATCTGAGAAGTTCCGATGTCATTGTTGGCGTGGGCCCAGTCCCTGTCGAGACTTTGAATCAGTTTATTGATGCCATTCGAGACATTGATCTTGCGAAGTACTTCACCATTGACGTTGAACGAGGTGATGAAAAGCTGGTTCTACTAGTTGATCCACTCTTTAAGCCAGCGCTTGAATCGAGTTTCGACAACCGAATTGGGAATTCAGAGGAGGACCGGGGAAGTCGCGCGTTCTCGATGGAACGTGTGAATGGTTCAAGAATGGTAAGCAATCCCTCGGGATGGCGCAGCAGTGCAGGCAAGACCAGCTTGTCTCTCTATTTCGCCTCAATTATCTGCCTGGCAGCCTGCTACGAGTTATCGACTATCACCCGTATTGACTTGGTGACTGCGCAGACGTCTTCTCCGTATCTTCCACTGGGCATTGTTTTCGGGCTGGCAAGCCTGGTTATCTACTTTGTCGCGAGGGTTCTGGCCCGACAGAGATTGAAGAAGTAGTTCAAAGGTCTCGCTTCTCCGCTTTCCAATTCCGGTTGGCGTAGTAGCGGGGAACCCGCAGTCTGACTCAAGCCGCAGTTCGTGGTCTTCGATTTTGGCAAGTAAGTCACGGTCTAGCGGCATTGTTGGGCATCAGCGAAAATACGCGAACCGATGAAGAGATAGTCGCCAACCACGACACTCGGGGCATCGCGGTCATCAAAGTGCAACAACGCGACTGATGGAGTCTGGCGACGCGAGGAGAGGTGCCGAAGCCATTGACGCTGGTAGAAAGGTCGGGGGCGATCGTTGCTCTGACGTAGCTGCTCTCGTTCGGTACTCGTGCAGAACGTATTGATGACCCCAGCGGATAGCGCGTCCTAGCAATGACTAGAGTGTAACGCCCATCGGAACTCGCTATTGTTTTGGCAGCCGAGTTGGGTCGCACCTATTCATCGATTCTTTCCGAAAGGGTTATGTTGTGACGTTTACTTCGTGCTCTACTCGTGTGCTGCGACTTGTCACCGGCGCAGTGGTCATTAGCTCGATGTTGACACTCGGCACACCGTCTATCTTGTCCGCATCTGCAAGCGTTGGCATCTTCTTTGGACCCGCCAGCGTTGCCGTGAGTAGGACCCACGTATGGGTGACGAACGAATCTAATTCAGTCACCGAACTCAACGCGTCGAACGGCTCGCTGGTCCGCGTTATCAACGCGGCGGCTGACGGCTTCAACTACCCCTACGGCGTCGCCGTAAGTGGGACCCACGTATGGGTGACGAACACGTCTGGTAATTCAGTCACCGAACTAAACGCGTCGAACGGCTCGCTGGTCCGCGTTATCAACGCGGCGGCTGACGGCTTCAGCAGTCCCAACGGCGTTGCCGTAGGTGGTAACCACGTGTGGGTGACGAATTCTAATCGCAGTTCAGTCACCGAACTCAACGCGTCGAACGGCTCGCTGATACGCGTCATCAACGCTGCGGCTGACGACTTCAGCTCCCCCGGCGGCGTTACCGTAAGTGGGACCCACGTGTGGGTGACGAACATAAATCGTCCTGTCCCGTCAGTCACCGAACTCAACGCGTCGAACGGCTCGCTGGTGCGAGTCATCAACGCGGCGGCTGACGGCTTCAACAACCCCGTGAGCGTTGCCGTAAGTGGGGCCCACGTGTGGGTGACGAACCAAACTGGCAATTCGGTCACCGAACTCAACGCGTCGAACGGTTCGCTGGTACGCGTCATCAACGCTGCGACTGGCGGCTTCAGCTTCCCCGACGGCGTTGCCGTAAGTGGGACCCACGTGTGGGTGACGAACCAAACTGGCAATTCGGTCACCGAACTCAACGCGTCGAACGGTTCGCTGGTACGCGTCATCAACGCTGCGACTGGCGGCTTCAACATCTCCATAAGCGTTGCCGTAAGTGGTACACACGTTTGGGTAGTGAACGGTGGTGGAAAATCAGTCACCGAACTCAACGCGTCGAACGGCGCGCTGGTACGAGTCATTCATTAGCCACACGCAATCAGGAAAGCACCAATAGCCGTTGATTGGCCCTAAGAGCTTCGACTGAAAACTGCAAAACATCCTCCACCGTCGTCTGAACCTCGCTAAATGTGACGGCACTCCCGCCGTGGTCTGGGTGAGTCTGGCGCGCACGGACTCGCCACGCCTGCTTTATTTCGTGCGTCGCTGCAAAGTCTCTAAGTCCAAGTTTTCTATGCGCTCGTTCAATAGTGTCGGTGAACGTTTCCACGCTCCCTTTGGTGACGCAAACCTGTCACATTTAGTGACCGCCCTACGCAGGCGACCTGACCTCCTTGCGTCAGTCCGACAACCCCTCACTGTCATTCGTACCGGTACGCAGGTTGCTCGCCGGTTCTGAATAGGTAGTCAACGCGATGCGAAGCATCCCAGTAGCGGGTGCGCGCGGAAACATGAATCGCCACAAAGTAGATGAGGTACACGGATATGAAGACTGTCGATGGAGTCAAGGCACTTCAGACAGGTGGCCAAAGTCTGACTGCACTTGCCGTCGAAGTATCCCTATCTGCGAGTGGACCGTCTAGATCGAACTGCGGGAACGCCAATTGGGGCAGCCGCGACGAACGCGGCGATGACGGCGAGGAATGCCCCAAATTGCCAACCAGTCCCGGCTGGCTTGAAGAGGAAAGCGAGGAGAACAAGCAACAAGTTGACCACCGAGGCGACGAGTACTAAGGGAGCATGCGCCAACGAATTGTTGAGTTGCAATTTGTCCCATCCGGCTCGAGCACCGAGATAGACAAGCAACGCTGCCGCGAGCAGTAGGTCGATATAGAGGTAGCCATGTGTGGCCAATCCATCGATAGTGAACCCAGCAACTCCGAACCAAGGCAGGAACAGCGAAATCAACAGTACCGCGGAGGCGACGCCAGTTATCCGGTCGGCTTGGCTCAGTCGAGTCACGTCGTAGCTGTACTGCAACTTGGTCGAGGTAGCCCCCATTGTTGGCGGGTTCCGGTATTCGGTCGCCGGCAGAGCTGTTGCTCGTTGTGGAGGCGTCGAGGATTCGACGGAACCGTTCGGCCGACTCGAGAGTGTCGTGCCGCACTGTGGGCAAAAAGCCGCGTGATCCGACGCCTCGCTTTGGCATTGGGGACAGATAACGGACACAATCGCCTCCTCAATCACTAGAAATCGGGTACGAAGTGCCAATGTTAACCACTTCTCAATTGGGCTGGCAGTTTATGATTCATCCCGTACGCCGTTGATTTGCTTGTGGTGCGAGGGGAACCGAGTGAGGGAGTGGCAACCGGTGGCATCGTTCGGGAATTCTGCACGGACATTTGAGGGTTGTATCGAGATCGCTCACCTTGGAGTGTTCGCTACGAGCAAAATGAGACGTGACTCGACAGGCGCTCGAAGTGAAATCGTCACTGAGAACTTGCTCAAGGGTGGTAGGGCTGAGCTGCGGGTTCGAAGTTCATCGCTGGCACTCGACCCGACAAGTGCATTCCAGTCGGAAACATTTGAATGCAGTGAGGCGACTTCACTTGAACGGAGTCGAGAGACTTGAGCATTCGGGGGAGTGGCGACGGAGTCACGAAAGAGAGTTGCCCAAACTGCCTGACCCCATTTGATCCGGGTGACCGGGTCTGTTTCGTTTGTCATCGTCAGTTACCTTCGCTCGACCATTCTCGTGAGGCGGCATCTGAAGGTCCGGCCAAGATCGCACGGGCAATCCGGGGCGACGAAGTGCCCGGTGAGCCGATATTGGTGCAGGCTATCGTGCCCTCACGTCCTGAACTACCGGAACTGCAAGGAAACGGGGATCAATCGCTCACGTTGGAATTGCTGTGGGGCCGGAGTCGGACCACGTTGAGCGTTCCCGCTTCGGGACGCACGATTGGTAGCACGGACGCTTCGGATGCGGTCATTCCCGCTCCCTTTTTGGAGCCGGTGCACGTGCGAATCCGACGAAAGGGCGAGATGTGGATGGCCGAACCAGCGACAGATGCCGGATTGATTTTGCTTCGCGGTGTTGAGGTGACCGAAGCGGAGTTGGCGCCGGGTGATGTCCTGAGGCTGGCCGACCGGGTCGGGAATTTTGCGACCGTTCGAGTGGTGAAGGACGCGGCGCGAGTCACTCGAACGAGCGCGCTTCGCGGAAAACTTCCTGCACTGGGTCAGACCTTAGTAATTGGATCCGGGGCTTCGAGTGACATCCGTCTGGAACACCCGTTGGTTCGCCCTCGCCACGCTCTGTTGCGTCGCGATGATGCGGGAGCACTGTGGCTCGAAGATAGAACGACGGTTGCCGGAACGTACGTCAATGGCAGGCGCTTGAGAGGTCGAATATGTATTGAACCAGGCGACACCATCCAAATTGGGCCTGCCAGTGCTCGGGTCGGGCGTGTTGCACTCGAGCCGCTAGAACAGGTTCGCGGTGTAGATGTCTCCGCCGTCAACGCGTGCGTTGATGCTGAAGTCAAGAGGAAGGGTCGGCGACGACTCCTGACCGGCGTCAACCTTCACCTGCCGCCAGCCAGTCTCACTGCAGTTGCTGGCCCCAGCGGAGCCGGCAAGACGACGCTCATGCGCCTCATTTCTGGCCAGACGGCTGCGAGCGAAGGAACAGTGCGCTACAACGGAGTGAGTCTCACCGAGTGTCGCGAGGCGCACGCCGCTCTGATGGGATTCGTTCCGCAGGATGACGTGGTGCACCAAGACTTGACCGTATCCGAGGCTCTTGAGTTTCAAGCGAGACTACGGCTCGGACGTGACGTCTCAAAACAGACGCGAGACGCAAGCATCGGTCGCGCTCTGGAGTTCGTTGGACTTGACGAGCAGCGAGGTCAGTTGGTTCGGACATTGAGCGGCGGTCAGCGCAAGCGTGTCTCGATTGCCTCGGAGTTGCTCAACGAGCCGGAGATCCTCTTTCTCGATGAGCCGACATCGGGTCTTGATCCGGGTCTCGACAAACGAATGATGTTGCTTTTGCGCCTCTTGGCCGACCAGGGTCGCACGGTCATCCTCACGACCCATGCCATCGCTCACGTCGACGTGTGTGACACGTTGGTGCTGGTCGGACCCGGAGGCTTTGTCATCTATGCCGGCAACCCCGAGGACGCACCGGAGTGGTTCGGAGTACCAAGTCTTGGCGACGTCTTCTCATTGATAGAGAGTCCGGAGGCGTCTTCACAGGCGGCCGACAGGCTTCACCAGCAGCAAACTGACAAAGTCGCAGCGTCAATCGGAGGATCCGCGCGGGCGTCGACGACGTTAGAGCCTGTGGAACCGAAGGTCACCGGAGGCAGTATGTCTGGTGCGATTGGATTGGCTCGTCCGACGTTCGGGTCACCAGCCTGGCGCGAAACGGTCTTTCACCAGGGGCGCATCTTCGCAGAGCGCTACATGAAACTGTTGACTAGGGATCGCACGGCTCTGGCATTCAGTCTCCTCCAAGGCGTTGCCGTAGCCCTACTGACGGCGCTCGTCGCGCCCGCACAGTTCGTCTGGAGCCAGAACGGGAATGCTCCGATGTTCGTTTTCGGATGTGCTGCTGTTTGGTTTGGGATGATTAACGCAGTGCGAGAACTAGTGAAGGAGCGTACGATTTGGCGTCGTGAGGAGTTGGCAGGGGCAAACGCCGCTGCGTATTTGGCGTCCAAGATATTCGTGTTGGGGACTCTTGCGGCGATTCAAGCGATCTCCTCGTTGATCGTTCTCAATCTCACTTTGGGTATCCCTTCCACATCACCGCTGGGTTCGGCGTTCTTTGGAATAGGGCTCACTCTTTGGCTGGCCAATCTCGCTGGCATGGCTCTGGGATTACTGGTGTCGGCGGTAGCTCCTTCCTCAGATCGGGCCATGAGCCTTGTTCCCTACCTTCTGATCACTCAACTGGTCCTTTGTGGGGTGTTGTTCCCGCTAGGAGCGATAACACCTCTTTCCTGGTTGATCCCCGCTCGTTGGGCGGTTTCAGCCCTAGGGGGCATTGCGGGCTTGTCCGCCGCCGCGCTGCACCAGTCATCCGGCCTCTACCCTTCGAGCGGGATTGGACTTGTCGACAACTGGATAATGTTGGCGCTACTGGCGATGGCTGGAGTGGCCGCGGCGGGACGCATTTTGAAACGTCAAGCAGAGGGTTGGAGTGTCGGATGAGTTCAGACGCCAATGGGTCTCGCGATCTCGGAGAATCCAGAGCATGAACGAAGTCGTGCCCGCCCTCGGAATTGATCTCGGCACGACCTTCTCGGTTGTCGCGCAGGTGAGCAAGGGTGGCGTACCCACCACGCTTCCAAACTCCGAGGGATCGCCGACGACTCCTTCCGTCGTGCTGTTTGATGGTGACCAGGTCATAGTCGGGGCGATTGCCAGAGAGGCGATGGCGACGGACCCCGAACTCGTCGTTCAGTTAGTGAAGCGCAGGATGGGCTCAGAGTGGGTCTTTGAATATCGAAGCGTCACGTATCGCGCCGAACACATTTCGGCACTCATCGTGAAGAAGCTCCTGCGCGACGCGCAACTCCTCGTCGGACCAGTGGTCCAGGCCGCGGTCACGGTGCCGGCGTACTTCAACGACACGATGAGGGCCGCAACGCGACAGGCCGCCGAAATGGCGGGCGTGCAGGTTCTCGGCCTCTTGTCAGAGCCCACCGCGGCAGCGATTGCTTTTGGCTACGACAAGCGGCCGCAGGAGTTGAGAGGAATTGTCGTCGACCTAGGAGGCGGCACCTTCGACGTAACCGTGCTCGAGTTCGATCACCAGGACTTGACTGTGAAGGGAACCGGTGGCGACGCGTATCTTGGCGGAGCCAACTTTGACAAAATTCTGTTCGACCATTTCGTGGCACAGTTCGATCGAGAACACAGGATTGACATACGAGATCCTGACGCACTTTCGACCGAGGACTTTACCCAGGTCTCCCAGGACTGGCTCTTGCGTGCCGACCGCGCCAAGCACGATTTGAGTGCACGAGACCGGACAGTCGTGCGCCTGCAAGCGGCGAGTCTTTCGATGCGACTCGAGATCACTCGACGGGCGTTTGAGACGATGAGTGCGGTCCTGCTCGATGAACTCGCCGAGAAAATAGTCGACGTCGTCACTACCGCCGGTTACGCCCCTTCGGACTTCGGTGCCGTCTTGGCGGTGGGCGGGGCGACTCGAATGCCAATGGTCCAGGAGCGCATCCGAAGCCTCTTCAAGGTCACGCCCGACACGTCGGTCCGTCCCGACGAAGCAGTGGCGCTGGGGGCCGCACTCTTCGCAGCGCGATGCCAGATGGAAGAGGGCTATGGCCTGATGATCGAACCCGAAGCCCATGCCTTCATCGAGAACATGAACGTGACCGACGTCAGCGCACACAGTCTCGGGATTTCGGCCTTTGAAGGAGTCGGAGGGCGGCGAAAGATGGAGGTGCTGCTCGGTCGCAATTCGCCGCTCCCGAGCGAGAAGTCGCAGACTTTCTTCACCATGCACGAGGGCGACACACAGATCGTCGTCCCCATTCTCGAGGGTGATGGACCTGACCCTGAGGACTGTGTCCGAATTGGCAAGGTGGTCATTGACGGACTTCCGCCCAATCGCCCTCCGCACCGTCCCGTTACGGTGACGATGCATTACGACCGTGATGGGATTCTGAAGGTAACCGCTCGAGACGACGACTCGGAGACGATCGTGTCCACGGAGATTGAACGGACTGGTCGAACCGTAGGGGCTGGAAAAGATCCGGCTGCGGAAGCCGTGATGTCCGCCAGGGTTCACTGAGATGAGTTCCAATGACTCGTGGACTCACTCTCGCGACGTTCGGGACTGGTACGCGCTGCTCGGTCTTTCGGATGACGCTTCGGAGAGGGACTTGGATACCGCGATCGAGCGCTTGAGTCGTCAGGCAAGCGCATTGGTTAACTCTGCCCCTGAGCGCTCGCAGCAGTTGCGCGACACCGTTCGAGCAATCAGAGGTGACCTCCTCTCCGGTCCTGAGGCGCGGCGCCGCTACGACGAACGGGTCTTAGCAATGCGTCGTCAACCGGCCCCCCCGTCCTCTGCTGATCCATCGCGTGACACTCAGCCCCCCGCGTACCGCTATTCCCCTCCCTCATCCAACTTGCCCGTGATCGCGAATGGGCCATCTCCGGTTCAGCATGAAACAACGAATCGGCCCGATCTACCGCCTCCCCCTGCCGATGCTTTCGGGCCAGCTTCGTCACCCCCCAACTTCATCGACACGATGGCATCGAACATCGTGCCCATGGCTTCGAGATTCCGCCGCTTCCTCAAGACCGGATGGACGTGCCCGTCGTGTTCGGCGCAGGGTGGTCCCGAAGACGAATTCTGTAAGTCGTGCGGTGCTGTAATGAAGACGGAAGCACCGGTAACGCGGCGTACGTGTCCCCGGTGTTCAGCTGAGGTCGGTAATGGCGATCGGTTCTGTGCCCGATGCGGGACATCAATGCCGTGATCGGGACCCCAATCGGTGCCCGTACTCTTGGCCAACAGCCACTCGACGAGTTAGGCGCAGGTAACTGAATGGCGTTGTGCCCGAATGGCCATCAAGTACGAGCTGGCGCCGTGTTTTGTGGTGTTTGCGGTATCGACCTGAGAATCGTCTGTGGCAATGGCCATTCGATGAAGCCGGGCGCGCGCTTCTGTGAAGTGTGCGGTGCCTCGATCGCCGCGGCCGTGCCCGAGCCCGAGCCAATGGTCGACGAAGGAACACCGCTCCTCATCGCTCCGGCTTCTTCGACGTTGGGGAGTCCCGACGAGCCCGAAGCCAGTCAACCCAACTCTTTCAGTGCGGAGAAGACGGATTTCCGCGACGACAATTTCGATGAACCGACTCCGCTCGCCTCCGAGATTCCAGCTGGTCCTCGAACGGTGACATCAACTCCCGCATTGGCAGATCAACGGCCCCAACTGTACAAACCCTCAACGAAGGAAGTGTCGGTGCCGAACGTGCTGGCAACTGAAGAGCGCGACGGAAGGGGATTGAACAAGCGGAGGATCATTGGTGTCTCTTTCGTCGCTCTCCTTCTGGTGGTCGGTGCCGCAGCGGTCGTGCTGGCGACTCGCCATCAATCGCCCAAGGCAGCAACGACGACAACCGTGACGACCTCGAGGACCGTTGGGGTCCCGGTCAGTTGGAGCGCGCCAGCAACCATTGCCGTCGTCGGCGGCCATTTGGATTCCATCTCATGCCCATCGTCGTCGTTCTGCGCTTCGATGGACGAGCATGGAAATGTCATGACTTACGACGGATCGACCTGGTCATCACCGCAGTTGGTTGACATGTACGCGTCCAATGGAACTTCGGATTTTATCTCGTGCCCTTCGGCGTCATTTTGTGGTGCGATGGACATTGGAGGCAACTTCTTCACTTACGAGGGGGCATCGTGGTCGACCTCTGAATCGGTGCCAACGCCTACTGGAGGCGGGCTCGCTGCAGTCTCGTGTCCTTCAGCGACTTTCTGCGCTGCGGTGGACCAGAGTGGGAACGCATACTTGTATAACGGATCATCATGGTCGACTCCGCAATCAGTGGACACCAACACCACGTCGGGTCTGGATTCCATCTCGTGTCCGTCGTCATCGTTCTGCGGAGCAGTGGACTACAACGGTGCGTTCTTCACGTATGACGGTACCTCGTGGTCCTCTGTAGATTCAGTATCCGCTGGCGTCCTCGACATCTCATGTCCGTCGTCGTCGTTCTGCGCAGCAGCGGACTACAACGGTGGGTTCTTCACTTATGACGGTACCTCGTTGTCCGCGACCAAGTTGAGTGGCGGCGGACACCCGTTGAGCAACATCAATTCCATCTCGTGTCCGTCGTCGTCGTTCTGCGCAGCCGTCGGCGAGAACGGGAATATCTTCACCTATGACGGTACGTCGTGGTCGACAGCCCAATCGATTGATCCCAACGGGCATCTGATGTCCATCTCGTGTCCGTCGTCGTCGTTCTGCGCAGCCGTTGACTACGGAGGAAGTGTGATGGCCACAGCGTCAACTACCGCGCCTGCGACTTCGACAACAACGACACAGTCGGCGGCCGTCCAAGCTCAGAGCTTTAACGCGCTTTTGTCATCGAGTTCGGCGTACCGCGTCAAACTTCAAAGTGCAGTTGACGTAGTCGAAGGGTCGGTTCATCAATCGAGTTGCGGGGGCAGCGTGCCGAGTGCGATCGCAGACTTTCAACAGGTAGTTCTTAATCGCCAGATGCTCCTTAATCGATTGGCATCAACGTCGCTATCGGCAATTCCCAATGGGCAACTCGCGGTGTCCGATCTTCGTAGCGCTTGGCTTATGTCAGAGCGCATCGACAGAGCGTTCGAGCAATGGGCCACAATTGAATTGAACAATGGATGCCGAATCAGTGATAGCGCCGTTCCGAGTTACCGCATAACCGAATCACTTGATCCGGCTTCAACCAATCTGAAGGCGATATTTGTGGGTGTTTGGAATCCCATGTCCAGGCAGTTAAATCAGCCCTCCTCATGGACGGCGGATCAGATCTGATGTCTGGTGTGCGATGGAACTGGCTTACGCGCGCATCGGTCATTGTTGCGGAAAATGTTCTTGCTGGACGTCGTTCACGGCAGTGTCAGCGCGAATCTACTTGACCTGACGTGTCTCGCCCACTTCATCAAAGAAGACGTGAGAGGCGCCGTATTTCGGCCGCAGCCACACTGACCCTTGGGTTATTCGTTGTTGGGGTGTCGACGACGTTCCTCTGGTTGCATGCCACACATAGTCGGAGCACTGTTGTGACTACCACGTCAGTTACTGGGGGGAGCGCCGCCACGAGCACGGTGCCGGTCACAGTTGGACCTTCCGATTCGTCTCTTCAAGGCGAGATATCTAGTGTTCTCGCCGGCCGTTCGGGAACCTTAGGAGTGGCAGTCCAGAACATGGTTACCGGTGTGACGTGGTCATTCGGTTCCGCGACTGCGCAGGATGAAGCCAGCGTCGTCAAGGTCAACATCCTGGCGACGCTGCTGGCATCGGATAGTGGAAACACTTCGCCACTCTCGGCGTCGCAAAAGATTCTCGCTGCGAAGATGATTGAGGAGAGTGACAATGACGCCGCGACAACTCTCTGGAGCGAAGTTGGCGGAAGCAAGGGAATCGGAGCGTTTAACCGCAGTATCGGATTGACGAGCACGGTACCATCGCCGTGTCTAGTGTGCGCGAATTTCCCTTGGCCCGGATGGGGTCTGACCACTTCGACGCCGCTCGACCAACTTAGGCTTCTCAAATCGATTTTCTTTGCGAGTGCGAACCTGAGTCCAGCTGATCGGGCGTACATTCTTCAATTAATGACGTCGGTCGTGCCAGCCGAGCGCTGGGGTGTCTCGGCGGGTGTGCCTGCTAATGCATCGGTAGCGCTCAAGAACGGTTGGCTCCCGCTCAACGCCGCAAGCACTGACTGGCAGATCAACAGCATCGGATGGGTGACCGGCGACGGTCGAAACTACCTGGTTGCCCTGTTCAGCACCGGGAACCCGAGTGAGGACTACGGGATCCAAACGCTGGACACAGTCTCGAAGTTGATCTGGCAATACTTAGGGTTGTCCGTTTCAGGCGCCAAAGCGCAGCGCATAGCGAGTAATTGATTGCTGAGAGCCCCACCGCCCGCCGCGAAGAACTCGATCGAAACTAAGTTGATCGAGGTTCGAGACTTCCTTAGCTCAGCCCAGTGCTGGTGTTTACTTCCAGGACCCGGGTACGTCGTGCACCCAAATCGTAGAGGCTCAATATCCCGCCCTTCGTTCGATTGGCCGTCTGTCTAGGCTGGACAATTGCCAAGGTCAGGATATTCTCAGTACCCGCTCGCCGCATTCATCGCAGTACTGGTTGTCGCCGAAGACTTGATGTCCTGCACTGCACCGCCGTATTGGTGGCTCGGTTGCTTTGGGCGGTTGAGGAAGTGCCAATGGGCTTGCCGATTTAGCTCTTGACCAATATTCCGCAATGTCGACGGTCAGTGCAATCACGGCTACGACGACTGAGACGATACCGAAGATGATGATCCAGTTCCGGAACTGATAGGCGCCTTGGTACCAAACGCAACTCTTGGGTGCCGGTACCCCAAAAGCGGTGGCTGCATTGCAGGAGAAGCTCTGTGGCGCGTAGCCGCGAAAATAGACGCCGGCGATTATCGCAATCACTCCAAGGGCGAGGGTTCCGACTCCGGGTTGTTTACTTTGTTTTGATGCCATCGACTCACTTTATACAGTTGAGAATCGTGCTATCTGCCCGTCAGAATCGGGAGTGGACTTACTCGAGCCCAATCGAACAGGGATGACTGCTGAACTCGCACATTCGGGGCAAGAGCGAAAGGCGGAGACTGAAAGTGTCCGCGACTATTCGTCTCAATCCGTTCTGCTGTGGAATGAGCAACCACACTGGCACCTGGATTCGAGATCGAACGTCGTCGACAAACAGACCGGCTTGTCCAAATTGGATCATGAGACTCCTCCTTCTTCGGGATTTTCGAGAGGATCTTGCGTTCTACAATGCGCTCTTGACTATTGCTGCAGGAGAACGCGGATGGGTCCTGAACTATGGTTCCGGGCCACGCACTGGCTCGGCCACCGAGCTCAATGCTTCTGTGTGGGATAAGTTACTACTTCGCAAGCCTGTGGTGACTGTCGGCACGAGCAAGAGGCGGACGATTGACAACATGTTCGAATGGTCATCCGGTGCGTGTCGGCTCCGTGTTCTGTGGCGCATGCGGGGTTGAAATGCGGACCTCGTGCATCAACGGCCATCTCAATCAGCCTGAAACTCTGTTCTGCGAAACCTGCGGGACCGCGCTCTCCGTTCTTAGTACTCCACTAGCGCTGGAAGACGTCACTCCACTTCTAGTCACACCGACGACATTGAATTCGGACAACTTCGAACGGTTTGAAACTGCAAGTCCGCCGATCCCAAATTCAGAGTCGGAAGTGAATTTAAGTGAAGCTGTTGCTCAAACTCGACCCCCGAAGGTCATAGTTCATCGATGCTCAATGTGTGCAAAGACCTTCGGTACCGAGGTTAATTTTTGTCCGTCTTGCGGTGCCGCTATTAATGTGACAAAAGACGAGCAATCTCCGAATCCCGAGGCATTCAGGAAATTTCCAACATCGGATCAAAAAAGTGAAGCGCTTCGGAAGTTTGGAAGTGAAGAACGTGCCCACGATGACTGGAAGGTGTTGGGCACTGTTGATCCAACGGTAACGACAATCTCTTCTGAAGACTCGGCGGTTGCCGAGCACACTGGCGACGTGGCTGCGGGACAAGACAGTAGCAACTTGGGCAAGGGCCATCGGGTGTCATGGCGAAGGTTGGTCCTTGGCGTAGGTTCAGGGACCTTGGTGATCATCATCTGCGTAGCGAGCGTCGTGTTCTTAGAGCGGCATTCCTCGGCGCAATCAGCCACAACAATTGCTATTCCTGCGACGACGACTGACAAGGCGACAGTCATTAGAACCTCCGTTTTCGGTACCGTCGGAGTAACGTCACGCGCGACTCCTGTTGTTGCCCCAATTGCATTGAGTGGTCAGCCCTTGCTAACAGGAGTTTCGAATACCGGTAACACTTTGCCCGAAGTGTTTTACGTTGGTGCGGAGTATTGCCCCTACTGTGCCGCCGAAACCTGGTCAACAATTGTAGCTCTAGACCGTTTCGGGAGTTTCAAAGGACTGCGTAATACGACGAGCGCCGCTGGTGACATTTATCCCAACACGCCATCCTTCACTTTCGTAGGGACCACTTACTCGTCAAAATACCTCGCCTTCAGGGGAGTTGAATTGTTCAACAACGTCATGAGCAGTGCATCGGGTTACTACACCCCGCTACAGAAACTGTCCGCAAGTGAAGACGCAATCTTCAAGAAGTACGACACGTCTAACTACATCCCTGGTACTACCTCTGCACTCAACGGCTCGATTCCTTTCATATCGATTGGCAACAAGTTTCTGGTCTCTGGAGCGAGTTACAGTCCAACCATCCTTAAAGGTCTCACCCGAAGCCACATCGCCGCCGAACTGAACAATCCCGCGAATCCGGTGACTCAGGCCATAATCACTACAGCGAACTACGAGACGGCCACGTTTTGCGTATTGACGAAGGAACATCCTGGCAACGTATGCGAAAGTGCCGGCGTATTGGCGGCAACGAGGGCACTAGGCGCCTAGTCGAGCCATCCAATCCATATTTGGTCGAAATTACTTGCGTCGTTAAGAGATCGTCACTAACTACATCTGGTCGAGACCGTGTCCATTTTGTAGGATTTCTGAGTTTTGTTTGTAAACGCGCGAATCGTGCCAAGGCCAGATGGATCAGTTTTGGGGGAGTCCGGTCAGGTTCGACGTAGGATTCGCGCTGTAGCTGTCACCGATCGGAGCGCCATGGCAGGACCAGAGTCTGGATGGAGGAGAGTTTGAAACATGATTCTGGCAACACAAAGGGTGCCCGAGGAACGTTTGTTTGCCTCCTGAGCCTCTTCGCCATGGTTGGTGTGTTCGTTACGCCGCGACTCGCTTCGGCATCAGTAATACAGAACGGCACCGTGCGGACAGATTGCGTAGCGGGAGACAATGTGCTCACGGCGCTTGCGAATGCGGAGCACATCAAAGTACGGAACATAACCAACAAGCTTTCAACGGCTGGAGACGGTGTTTTCTCGGGTACTAAAAAGATACCGCCGCGCCTTGTTTGCAACGTAACCTTGCAACCGAGTACTGGTGAGTCGGCCAGCATGACTTACAGCCTGTCTGTTCCTTCCACTTCGGTCTATGCAAGCGCATGCCAACCGTTGAACGCTGTTAGCTTCTATAACGATCGCTCCGATACATCAGCTGCGAAGCAATTGATGGCGCGAACAAAGACGACCTCGCTCGACCAATGTGATTACCAGCAACTTATCGGAGTGCGCTCGAATTCAACGGTTGCTTGGGACGTCTGGTTGAGTTCCCCCCCATCAGGTTCACTTGGCCTCTTCGGACCCCTCGACCAATTCGCGATTCGATGGCTTCACTCAATTGGATTCAACGGTCATCTCCCGGCCTGAAATGAACTCGGCGACTCTCCACAGTTTGCCTTCCGCGGGTGACGAGCAATCGCACCCGCTATCTGCAATCCCTGCGTGACCGGTACGTACCTATGTAGTTACTCGGAACGGGTCTGACGCGAAGATTGTGAACCTGCAAACAGTCGTCGGCGCCAAAGCGCGGGCGTCGCGGGGATTTTGTCTGTGACGTTCATGAAGGAAATGGGTGTGCGGCATGGTGCGGAGTCCTGGGCAGGGCATTGCCTCGCGTCGGAACTTGCGCAGCTGTCTCGGAAGTGCACGGGAGTGTGCAGCCAGAGTGCGAATGGCCTCGGATCAGGAGAGACGCGATGGGTGTGGACGAATGGCCGCAACTTCATAGAGGGTACGACCGCAAAATAACAGGCTTAGTTGCTTTGGGAAAGCCAATAATGATCGTCCTCGGCACCGTGCCAGTGCCATCGTCAGAGGACTTCGGGCTCGTTGAGTTTCCCGATTTCTGCAGTAAGCGTTCGAAATGCGTTTCGTTCTACATCCCAAAGTTTCAGCCATCCTCCATATGGTTTCTCGGTTTGCGTACGGACGTAGTTCCGAGCGCGAATCTGGAGTATTTGATAACTTTGCCATAATTCTGGAACACTCTAAGGGGGGTCTTACAGTGTGGGCGTTGATTCTTATCGTGGCCGCGCTTTTAATTTGGATATTTGAGTTAGCTGTCACTCGGCCCAAACGACGACAAAAGGCTCGTGAGACAAAGCAGAGGATGTACGGAGATCGAAGTGGTGGCTGAGGATATGCATGGGTAGCATCACCAATAAGTTCGTTACGAAGCACCGAACGAAGGATCACCTCGGACCAGTTGCGATATCTGGGGACTGGGATAGTTCCGGCTCCCTGGTGGCCTCATCGATCGTGAGGGCTGCCGCTTCCGCCCTTGGTGGTTCAAGCGTTTCGTCGACGGCCTTTCGAGGACAGGACTTTCTAAGTATTAATGCGTCGAGGAGCACACGAGCGAGCACCGTGTGGGTCGAACAGTCCGGCTATCGAAAATGGACACTCACGTTAGGCGTTACGAAATTTAGTTACGGTCGAGCTGTTGACTGGCAAATGATGTTCGAGATTGTTGATGGGCTCAACGGACGGGTTGCAAATGTCAGTACGCCGGACCTGTCCACCCACGATGGAAAGTTGATGAACAAGGATGAGTTCATGGAGACACGAGACCTAATACTTTCGGGTTTCAGTCTGGGCCAGTCACCTAACTTGAATATCGAAGAAGAGTTAACCCGGGTGAGCAATGGGCGCATGGCGTGGCCTCTGCACGGGTGGATAGACGGAGCGGAAAAGGGGGATCAAAGGATCCGCACCAAGCTTTCGTCGTCGGAAATTGACGGCGTTCTTGATTGTCTGCCTTGTCAAGTGATTGAGCGAACAGACTTTGAACGGGTCTTGAAACTGGGGGCGTCGGGAGAATCTCCAATTCAGACTTTGAAAATCTCCTATGCAGATCAGGGTGAGTTTCGCCAGCTCCATCTTCATTTCGAAATCGGCATGGATGCTCCGACGGCCGTTAACGTGTCCAACGTTCAGCACGCTTTCTTTCTGTGCACGCGATTCCTCGAACTCCTTCGAGCTCTCGATGGTGATGTCAGCATCGTCAGTCAGTAGTTCCTTCATGGAGGCACGTCGTGGATAATCAGTTGAACGCAACTGGATTCCCTACTACCGAATCACTTCTTTCTCCAATTCTGCTTGGACTCCGTCGTGACAATTCGACCTTTGATTTCAACCTGTTAGCGGCTCGAGGTGCAGCGTCCGCGATGCCCGTTGCGAAGGTTCAATTAAATCTTCTCTTCCAAGGGAAGAAGAAAGTCGAGGCGGTTGAGCATAACTGCACGCCCTTTCACGGCAATGATCAGTTTGGCAATCGCTTGGTGAGACTTTGTCATCAGCGCCCCGGCGAAGACAGTTCAGCGTCGTGGCCCCGATGGCTTTGGGAAGTTTCTTGTGGAATTGTTCCGAATCCGAACGTCGAGGATTCGATGCCAGAGATAAAGACTTGGATTCGAATCGTAGTTACCAATTATCGCATTACCAGCGGCCGAATCGACTCGTCTGTTCAACTCGCATTCTTCCGTCACATGATGGTAGAAGGTTTGCGAGGTATCGATCCGGACTTGATTGTTGTCGGTGGTCAACATGATTGGAAAGACATCTGGTGGACACCAAAATCGGTAGAAGAATCGGTCCCGTCCTGAGTGTGCGAATCGCTTGATGCCTTAGAGTGCAGAAGGATTTCGCCCTAGTAGCGACCTCAACCGTGGGATTTCAATTGCAGCGCCCAAGACAAGCATACGATTCATTGCATTTTCCCCAATTCAATTTGAATTTGGGCTGAATTTGGGCTGAATTTGGGCTCCAATTGTCACTCCCCATGTAATTTCATTCCTCCAAAGGCTAATTATCCAAAATGTATTGTGTCCGGAAGGAAGCAGATGAAAAGGAATCCGAAGATCTTCATTCCGATTGCCGTGGTGGTCGGTTTAGATGGAATAAGGATGATCATTGAGCATTATCCCGCAGGGGCGGCCTGCGCAGCTCCGGCTAACTTTGTCAATGGATTGAACTACGCCAAGGGCCAGACTGTCGCTTGCCCTTCTTTGTCGAGCGCCCACCTACTTGGATTTCTCTTTGTCGCCGCGGCCATCGCCATTGTCATTGACCGATTCGGGACCATAAATGGAAAACGTCAAGTCAATTCATTTTCATTGGCCGTTCCCAAGGACAAGATCCAACCAATTGCGACAAAGTTGAAGGTCTTTCTCGGATACGGCGAATCTCGTCAATCGATGGAGTGCGCTCGGTGCAACACATCGTTGAACGCTAACCAACGATTCTGCACCGACTGTGGGTCTGAGAACCTGCATTCCATCCCAATTCAGTAGGGCGGACTATTTGATAGCACCGAAAAGTAGACCAATGAAGATGCTCATCGGAACTGGTTCGAACATCTTCCTAAGTGTGAGCAGCGTTGTGGTCATAACTCATGTCTAATACTTACGTGTGAGTCACCCAAGGTCAGGGCGCATTCGATTGCAACTCAGTTCGTAACTCCGGTTTGAACGATAACAACAGAATCGGGAATAATGAAATTTCTAGGTAAAATGATGAACACCAGTGCCGCGATGTCCGCCCTCTTCGTGATATCTCTGTTGTTAACCGCTCAATCAGCTAGTGCAGCGAGCAATCAACCGGAATTAAAGATAAAGGTCTCTTACTCTTCGGGATATTCAGGCGAGTACGTCGCCGTGAATCCGATTTCTGGCGGCAATCTCTACCTTTACCAAGTGAACAGCAGTTCTCAAAAGCCATTCTCGTACGGATGTCACACTCTGGCTTACCTAAGTTGCAATTACACATCAGGTGCAATTGCACTCCCATTCGACTCCGTCCAGACGATCACGATAACCGTTTACAACAAGGCAAATAAGGTAATCGATACTAAGAGCATCAGTGCAGAGAGCCCAGTGGACTTGAACACCGCCCTTCTCATGTGCCAGGACTTCAATATCATTGAGATTGGAAATTGTTTCAACTTCATACCGGTGGTGAAGATGCAACCCGGGAGCAGTTTTGCTTACTCAACTCCGTCTCGGACTGTTAGTTACATGAGAAAGTTTTACTCCTGCCTAAACGAGGCGGCTTTTGGAAGCGCTCTCTTGGAGCAGTACACCGAGGCTGGTCCACTTGATGTTCCAACGTCTTGGGGATCTTTGGCGTCCCTCATTGGGAATCTGGCCAACAACATGAGCCAAGCAAACAGCTCAGCGACAGCAACGCTTGCTCAAGAACTTGCAACTTATGGAAGTGACTTAAGCCTTATTAGTAGAGGTGCCATCGCAGGGAAAGGCTGTGGCAAATTTCTCGGTGACGCAATACTCGGACCTTCGGGCGGAACTGCCGACAGCTCACTCGGAGTGTGGATGTACAACGGCAGTTTCAATTGAATTGAATATTCTGGTTAAAACTTTCTCGCTAGTCGATTCTTTCGTGCAAGTCTTTAGTCTGCGACTCACGCTTAAAAAGTATGGGTTCGAGTGATCAGAAAACCGGTCCGCAAGTACGCGCTTCAAGTCTTTGGGACTGTACCCGCACGGACTCGATAGGACGGGCTTGTGCGATTTCGTTTTGAGGCTCGAACATCTGCGGCAGCTCCGAGAGCCTTGGTATCGACTTTTGTTAGCCCGCAAACCTCGAGCGTGGTCTTGGAAGTATATTTTTATCCATCAGGGCGTTTCTGACACTTAGTGGGAGTGTTTTGATGTTGACCATTCTTCGTGGAGTGGTAGTTGCATTGTCGGTTTCTATCGCTTCACTGATTGTTTTTCAAACTCTGGTAGTCACTTCTTCCGCTATCGTTCAGACTGATTTTTCTGGTCCTGTGTCTATCACCGCCAGCGGTGCACGTATATGGGTAGGGAACATCAACACTCAGGGATTTCATCAGTCACTGAGCTGAATTCGGCAAATGGTTCGATATTGCGAGTTATCAATTCTAAAGCCGATGGATTCAACTCCATTCGAGGAATAGCAGTCGCAAAATCTCACGTCTGGGTGACCAATGGCGGATTCTCAGCCACGGAACTCAACGTATCGGACCCTTCTCTCGTGCGCGTCATTAGGTGAACTGACGAGCCCGGGTCATTCCCCGAATTGGTTGACTTCTAGCGCAGTTCAACCGGTTCTGCAACTCAACGATTTTTTCCAGCTTTAAAATGTAGGGCGCGAATCCTGAGCGTTTGTCGCAATCTTGATTCTGAATCGCGACGCGTATTCCGGAAACAAAGTGGCTTCCAGCAACGTGTTTTCGCTTCTATTTCTGGTTGCGAATCGTTTCGGAGATTTGAGCCTGTTCGGCGATTTCAGGCCCCGGGCTACGTCGTGCAAGCGTGACTGAATTCCGTCACCTGGGGATAATTATTTGGCTTCACGAGCAAATCGCTTACAGAACTCCCGGTGGGCCGCCTGGGTCTCGATCCCGGCACCTTGGGATTGGGTCCAGAACGTACGGACCCGTCCGCCATTGTCCGTGTGGCCTGGTCAGAGCATTGTGCGAGTCCGCCGATTTCCTCACGAATTTGCTTCCTTGGTTACACGATTGGCTATATAGCCTTTGAATCGAGGTGACGAGCGTTGTTGAACGCTCTGGTTCTGACGGGCTCAAAATGACGCACGTAGTCACGACCAACGCCGCATCCCTAATTGTTTCGGCGTTGCTTACACGGTTGCTTACATGAGACACCGAGCAAGCGGTCGTGGAGCATTTTCAAAATTGATGTTGGAGTTCACGTCGGTGAACCGATGCCCGCAATCCAGTTGATTCTCTCTGCATCAAGGCAAATTGCTTGGCCTTCCAGTCCTCCTCGCGGACTCTCGGATCCATCAGTATTGCAAACAGGTAGGACGGCGCACGTAAGTCATTGAGACGCGAAGGCATATCGATCGGGACCCTTTCGTAGGCCTTCTCAAATACGGATCGCGATACTTGCTGGTTCGTGCGCGATAAATTCAGTGTCTCACCTTTGCGACTGAAAGAGAACTGTCCGCCGCGCTTCTGAATGAATTTCTCGCCATCGCAGCAAAGGATCCTGGCCCACACCACATCAAATGCAGGTCTCGTCATGTATCCCCCTTGAGAGAAATGTCACTTACTGGAGTCCAGCGCGTGAGGTTCGCCATCGTGTGAGTTTATTTTGCAATCTTCACTCGTGCACATATCGACACGTCAGTACATTGCCGTCAAGTACAAAGCGATTGTTCATCCACGGCGGCGAGCCCCGATATATTTGCGGGAAGTTGATATTACGTTTGACTAATTCAACGCGCATGTATTTCAGGTAGTAGGCGCGAACATTCACCCAGCTTGAAAGTTCCTTTTGCATATTCATCGCGTCAATAAAGTCCGCATTGGTTAAGTCGCTCAAGGACTCGCGAAAACGCTGATACGACTCCTCTGACTTTGGAATCAACGCGCGCCGTTCATCCGCGATGAATGGCAGTACATACGGAACATACCAAGTGATATCAAGTGCCCGACCTTCCAATGCCGGAAGCAAGTAATTGGAATGCGGACCAGGCAGGCCGGGTCCCGCACTGCGCCATCCGTTGTCTCCAAAGTGGTAGTGGAGGACAACGGTCTCGAAGAACTCCAAATCCTGTGGAATTGTGTCAATCACCCAGGCAACAAAATCGGAGTCGAAATCTGCACTCTGGTTAATCTTTGTTAAGAGTGGATGAGCACTCCAATTGGCCTCTGGAACAACGTCGACGAAGTCAAGGGACTCGAGCGGTTCACCTAGGTCACCCATGATGTCGTCCCCTCGTCATCTCACACACTTCCTTTATGGACCTTTGTTGATTCCCAAAGTGAATCGTCGCGCGACGTCAGAGCACTCAGGCCAAAGGTCGTTGATCGGATCAACATTTTATTGCGGACTCCAATTACTTCTCTCGGTCCAAATTCCAACCCTTTCGATTACGACGGCTATCAGTTTCTGAAGCTCTTCTTCAAGGTTCGTGTCTGTTCAGGCATCGTCATCTTCGTCGTCGCCATCGTCTTCACTCGCGTCCTCGTCAACGTCGGCGGCGGTTTGGTCAACGTAGTCGTTAAAGAGACTATTCAGTCCCCGATTTCCGGCGGTGTCAAGTTTCCAGAACCACCAACCGTTCACACTGGATCCCGTGACACCCCTCGCAGCGCCAGAGGGACTCTCGAAGATTTGGCCGTCGAGATCGATTCGGCCGTCCGACAGGACGGTGGCGGGGCGGTGGTCATAAGCTTTGCGGGCGTACAGCGTCGTGCCAGGTTCGAGTAGGCCCGCGCCAATGAGATCAGACAATGTGACGCGCTGCTTAGGACGCTCTGCAGAATTCCCGAACGCGCTGGTATGGCCTTCAGGAACAGACCAAATCGTGAGAATCGCTTCGGTCATCTCTTGAGTACGAGTTCGAATGTTCGCGTCGGTCCATACCTCGCCGGCCGAAGCGAGAAGATAAGAGTTCATTTTGAGCACGTCATGTTTCTGAAGCTCAGTTCGCTTTGTCTCCCACGCAGCATTCGAGACCTTACTGTTGAGCTTCGAGGTAAGCAATGTTAGGTTGCCCAGTGAATGCACTATCTTGTCGCGATCATCCGAAGCGCCGGATTGCAGCGGCCAGTGATCTTTCCAACTACGCGGCATAACGTGCTCGATGTGGTACTTGCCGCGAGCAACGCGCTCGCCACCGAGGCCTTCATTACCATCTCGCCATCCTCGTCGAAAGTCTTCGATGGCCTCAAGAACCATTCGGAGGCGTCCTCGTCGCAGCCTCAGGTAAGCGAGCATGTTCACGAGCCCTCCGGCAACCTCATTGTCATCGGGCCAGTACCTGCTTGACGCGGACTGAGCGGCGAAGAACTCTTCGGTCAGATCGCCAGCGAAATTCCGGTCACCCTTTCGAAGATGGGTTATGAGTTCAGACGCGGTTTGACCGTACCCTTTTGTTTGGGCGCGGACCAACATTCGTCGTACTAGCCAGCTCTCAATCACGTCGAGGGTCTTGTTTACTTGACTATCGAGAATCGGGTCTCTTTCGGGGTCCAACAGCCACAAGATGACGGGCTTAAAGACTTCGCTCTCGAGCGTGCTAGTGCGATACGCAAAGAGCTGTAATCGGTCGATGGGATTAGATGCTGTAGCTCCTTCAATGAAACTTCGGTACACCCGGCTGGCTCGAGCAAGTTCTAGAAGAAGCGCAGACATGGGAGAGTCTGTGTCGAAATCGGCGAAAGTTTTGAATCTCGCGAAGACTTGGCGGGCCACAATCTCTTCGCCTGTACGTGAAATGAGTAGGTGATTTAAGAAAATTGATGATCGCGAGTACCTGAGGCGCCCGAAATTGACCTCGGTCTCCCAGAAGCCAGTCTCGAAGTCCTTCCAATGTTTCTCGTAGGCGGCCTCGACGTCGACGCCTTCCTCCATGAGACGTTGGAAGACGAAGTTCTTGATGAGGTCCGCCGCAGTGAGCTGTGCGCCCCGTGCGTTAAGCGTCTCGAAGATCTCCTGGGCGTTCTCGTCGACGTTGAGATCGATTACCACTAGTTGCAGCAACTCTCGCACTGCGTGCTCGAGCCTCTCGGCTCGGTCCAGCACTTGATCGGAGCCCTTGGCTTGTAGCCACGTCCTCGCTTGTTCTGCAAAAAACCGATGGGCCTTGACGAGACGGGCGTCGTGGTGCTTCAGTGAGTCGTACTCCACTGGGGGTTCCGCACCCATCACATTATTGAACGCGGAGCGGTCCCGGTTGGTGGGCCAGACTTTGAACTGGTCTTCCTCTAACTCGCAGAAGGCCGGGGGATTGACGACCAGCGCTTCCAAGCGCATTGCGGACTGCAGTGCCCCCACGGCCAGCAGTTCGGCATGGAGCGCATCGAGGAGCAACTGCAAGGTAGTGAGGCGTTGCTGGCCATCAATCACCGTACGGACCTGGAGACTCCCGATCGTGTTCGGCATCTGCTGGAAAACTACGGCGCCAAGGAAGTGAGGTTGTGGCCTGACTCCGGGTTCGGCCAGTAAGCGCTCGGTTACTCGAAGCACGTCACGCCACAATGGATCCCACTGGTTCTCTTCGTTCCATACGTACGGCCGCTGGAACAGTGGCACTATCAGCCGCTGGGGCTGCATGAATACCAACTGGGGCGTTCGAACTTGCGTATCCATGAGAATTCGCTCCTTTCGCCGCTCTTATTGGTACCGCAAAGACCGATTTACTCCCAGCATTGCATGCCACTTGGCGAGCCGAACTATTTAGTCGCGCTCTTCGTTGAGAGACTAGTTGGTTAGCGATGCGCAATCGTCTTGGAATTCGACAATTGCAATCTCCTTTGAACTGTTAAACAGGCTTTGATTCGTCAGCTGAAAACTGAAGTCTGCATACGAGCATGGAGCCGATGGAAGTGAAGCACTGATGCAGCCCCCTGCTAGAAATGACTCGTGACCGAGCGCTTCGTTGTTCAAGTAGATGCAGATCAGTTTGACCGCTTAGCGCGTCCAACCCAGCCCCTTGCCGGAATTGCTGAGTTGATCTGGAATGCTCTTGACGCGGAGGCGGAAACCGTCAACGTGACGATCGCCCGGTCGGAACTTGATGGCGTCGATGAGGTCTCAGTGACCGATGACGGGCACGGAATGACGCACGACGAGTCCTCACGGGACTTTCGCAAGCTTGGAGGATCGTGGAAGAAGACCAGGTCGACCTCCAAGAACGGCAAGCGTTCCCTTCACGGGAAGGAAGGCTCTGGACGGTTCCGTGCGTTCGCCGTTGGCAGCACGTTGGAATGGAAGAGCATTGCCGATAGCGGAATTGGAAAGCTCCAGCGCACTGTGGTCACAGGTTCGCTAGACAGTTCGGAATTCATGGTCAGCGACCCTGAAGATCTTGCGATTGGCAGCACCGGAACTGTCGTCCGCATAACTCGACCGAGAGAGTACGCCCACAGAATACTGGGCGACGAGGCACCAACGTGGCTTGTGACGCGATTCGCAGTCTACCTAGTCAACTATCCCTCTCTCAGCATCGCCTTCGATGGTCAATCGCTTGATCCAAAGTTGATTCTTCAATCTCAGACTGAGATTGGACTTGACGAGGCACTCGGCGGGGACGACGGAGGGCCCATCCTGAGGATTCTGGAATGGAAGCCGGAGGTGAAGACGATCACGCCGTCTCTTATGCTTTGCGACGGCGACGGTGTAGCACTTCACGAAATCACAGACGGGATTGACAAAGGATCCGGAGTGCGTTTCACTGCGTATTTGATCTGGCCGGGATTCACCAAACACACGAACGAACTGTTGCTGGGGGATCTTGGTCATCCCGTCCTTGGCCCCATCATCGATGCGGCCCGTGTGGCAATCCGCGAGTTCCTTGACGCTCGCCTCTCTGAGCGCAGTGCTGAACAGATCGAGCAATGGAAGACAGACCGCGTTTATCCGTACACCCAGCCTCCCCAGTCGCCCACTGAGGTGCAAGAACGTCAAGTATTCGATGTGGTTGCAGTTGCAGCGGCCTCGGCAGTTGCGAAGGAGCCCCGCGCAGCGAAGCTTTCGCTCCGCCTGATTAAGGAGGCGCTCGCTCAGCCGCCGGGAGCTCTTCATCGCGTGCTGAAGGAAGTGCTGAATCTAACTCCAGAACAGCTTGCCGACTTCGATCGACTGTTGGACCGGACCACGCTCGCCTCGGTCATCTACATGAGCAAGACTGTGACGGACCGGTTGGACTTCTTGCAAGACCTCGAAGGGATGCTCTTCGACAAGGGCAAGAAGGAGAAACTCCTCGAACGGACGCAACTTCATCGCATCTTGGCGAACAGCCGCACGTGGGTGTTCGGGGAGCAATACGCACTCGCCGTCGACGACCTCGGCCTCACAAAGATGCTTGAAGCGCACTATGAACTCTTGGGCATTGAAGAGCCAGTAGTCGAGCCGGTTACTGACACCGAGGGTCACACCCGAATCGTCGATCTCATGCTTTCCAAGGCGTCGCTCTTCGCTGACCGGCGCGAGCACCTCGTCATCGAACTGAAGCGTCCGTCTGTCACATTGACGTTGACCGAACTCAACCAAATTACGAACTACGCCGTTGCCGTCAGCAGCGACGCTCGTTTTAACGCTGACAATGTGGCCTGGGAATTCTGGCTGGTAGGAGATGACATGGATGAAGTCGTCAGTCAATTGGTGAACAAGACGGATGAGTCGCCTGGTTTTTACACCGAGCACGGAAGCTACCGCATCTGGGTCAAGCGGTGGGCCGAAGTTCTAGAAGAAAACCGGCAGCGTCTGCATTTCTATCGTGACCATCTTCAGTACCAGCCCGCCGAGGAAGCGGAGTTTGCAGACGTCCTTGGAAAGTACCTTCCTCAAACTCTGACGGTGAGCCCGCCCGCCGCAGTTACCGCGAATTAGGTAGTTCTCCTCGCCAGAACAGGCGCTCATCTCATCGGCGATAGGAGAGAGCGCTGATCTTCGAGGTGTATGCATCCTCTCTGTTCATATGAGACATTGTTCAACAGGCTGCGCCGACATGGTCCCGACATGGTGCTGATAAGAACTGGGCCACGCGATCCTGCATGAGCAGTACGACATCAATCCAACGAGACAAGGACTCTGAATCACACTCATGTACAAGACTGTCTTTATAGAAATGCGGGTGCCTTGCGGCGCCCTTATTGTACGAGCAAGCGAATAGAGGGGGCACGTGGGGATCAAACTCAGGGGCGCGAACAGAATCGACTGGGCACCACCGAGTGGTATGCCGAGTGGATTCGAGGCCCTCTACGTCTATTCGGGCCAACAAGGTTCGTTAGTCAGCGCCGCAATTGAGATCGCTGTTGTGAAGTGGACGAAGCCGGGTGTTCCCACTCGCGATGTGCTCGGCAGACTTCATTCGCTTCGCGTCAATCGGCGCGTCACTCCGGTTGTTCTCGTGGTCGAGGTTGAAAGCGGCGCTGTCGTGTTGTTTGGTCCGAATTCAGCCGTCGCCCCGATGAAACCGCTTGCCATCGACCAGGCAGAACGAATTCTTCAGGCCGTTCTCGATGAACCGAACCCGGTCGCCGCGCGGACGCGTCTGTCGAGTCTTGTTCAATCCCTGGAAACGACATCGATCGCTGGTGTCAAGAACTCGGGGCTCTTTGCCAACCACGAACTTAAAGAAGGAGTTCCACACCGGGCCGACTGGGTCAATGCTTGTGAGGCTTCGCTCGCTCTGCTTCCCCAGCGTGATCACGAACTCATCGAGCATCTTGGTTACAGAACAGGAGCCGCTGGTGCCCATGCCCTTGTTCTCTTCGGGACCGGTCCGCGTCCCGAGGCGATCGCCGTCATGCTCGAAGACAGCGAGACCTTCGACGCGGACTCCCAGCGATTTTCGATATCGCCCGTTGCCTACGGGCTCAAGATGGCCGAACAGACTGGGGTGTCGTGGCTCATTTTGTCTAGAAGAAGTCAGCTTCGTCTCTATCCGGCGCGAATCGATCTTGGTGTTGGCCGCAAGGGACTTGCTGAAACCTTCCTTGAGGTGGATCTCCCTCAGCTGACTGGAGAAACCGCCGGGTACCTGACGCTCATCTTCTCGGCGTCAGCGTTGGCCGAGGGTGGCAGCGCGTTCGAGATCATGCACGCCAGCTCCATTTTCGCAGTAGCGCTGGGTGAGCGACTTCGAGACAAGGTCTATGAAGACATCGTGCCGAAGCTGTCACTTTCGGTAGCGAAACAATTGGTTGCTCACCGTTACGAAATGGACGCAGAAGGACTAGACCTCGCATATCAGTTGACTCTGCGGATTTTCTTCCGCATGCTCTTCCAGACTTACGCCGAGGACCGCAAACTCCTGCCCTTTGGTGAGAATGAAAAGTATGACCGCAACGCGCTAAAGACTGTTGCGCTTGATCTCGTTGAGAACCCGGATCAACCGTTTGATCCAGAGTCGACGTCACTGTGGGATGACCTCGCTCAGGTCTGGCGTGTCATCGATAAGGGCGACAAAGCGTGGGGAGTGCCGGCTTACAATGGTGGTCTTTTTGCGTCAGACCCAGAATTAAACGAGCATGGCGCGATCATCGAGACGATAAGTATTTCGAACGATGTAATTGGCCCTTGTCTCAAGGCTTTGTTGCTCGACAATAGCGACGACGGCGAGTTCGGGCCTATTGATTTTCGGTCCCTCAGCGTCCGCGAGTTCGGAACAATATACGAGGGCTTACTCGAATCCAGCTTGGGATTAGCTGAGGTAGATCTCACCCTCGACAAGGACGGCACATGGTTGCCGGCCAAGGAAGGAGACAGCGTCGAAGCGGCGGCTGGCGAGGTCTACTTCCATAACAACAGCGGCCAGCGAAAAGGAACCGGTTCGTACTTCACGCCAACGTTTGTTGTCGAACATCTACTTGAACGTGCTCTCGACCCAGCGCTTGGTGACCATTTGGAGAGAGTTTCCGAGTTGCTCAAGGTTGGCGACCAAGCGGGGGCAGCGGAGCTATTCTTTGACTTTCGTGTCGCCGATCTTGCGATGGGTTCCGGTCACTTCCTCACTGCCGCAATCGATCACATCGAGCAGAAGATGGCGGCATTCTTAGAGGAAGACGGGCACCAGATCCCGGGAGTGGTAAGGGAAATAATCCTTCTTGGGAATGCGGCAAGAGTCGCAGTCGGTGATCCGGACGGATCTGTCCCCGAGGGTTCTTCGCTTCTTCGCCGCCAAATCGCACGTCGTTGTATCTACGGACTCGACATCAATCCAATTTCGGTCGAATTGGCGAGAGTTGCCATCTGGATTCACACCTTTGTTCGTGGACTTCCGATGTCAAGTCTTGACCATAACCTGGTCTGCGCTAACAGCCTCACAGGGATTGGAAGCATTGATGAAGCGCTGGACGTCCTTGTGCCCGGTCGGAACGGGGCAGCAACGTTCTTTGATGCCCCAATTGAAGACGCGCTTCGCTCTGCGCAGCATGTCTTGGCAGACGTTGCACTGATGCCTGAAATCGACCGAAAGGAGACCCAGGCAGCATCCAGAGCAATCAAGAAGGCCCGTTGGGAGGCGGAAGAGGCGAAGCTACTCTTCGATGCCGCAGTTTTGGAACGCATTGGACGTGGGGATTTAGTTGACGCTGTTGATCCGGGAAGTATCGCGCAGATGGCTCGATCCTCAGAAGCACAAGAGGTCTTGGCACCCCTTGTTCCCGGACATATGCCCGTCTTGTTTCCCGAAGTCTTCCTACGACAAGACGGAGGCTTCGATGTTCTGATTGGGAATCCACCTTGGGAGAAGTTACATGTCGAAGAGGATGCATGGTGGGCTACGCGCTTCCCGGGATTGAGAGGTTTATCTCAGAAGGACAAGAATGAACGTCTTGGACAGTTGAAGACAGCTCGTCCGGATCTCACAGCTCAATACGAGATTGATGTTGTCGCTGCTCAGCAGGCGCGAAAAATGGTGTCAGCAGGTCCTTATCCAGGAATCGGAGAGGCGCACGTCGATCTCTTCGCTGCCTTCTCGTGGCGAAATTGGCAGATGGTAAGGCAAGCCGGCTTTATTGGCATCGTTCTTCCTCGCAATGCACTCTCTGGTTCAAGTTGTGAAGAGTTTCGTAGAGAGGTGCTTAGGAGCGGATCATTCAACAATGTGTGTTTCCTGACTAACAATCGCGAGTGGGTGTTCAAAGGGGTTCATCCTCAATACACGATCGCTCTTGCAGTAATCCGCAAAAAGTTCGAAGATGCTCGAGTCGTGTTTTCCGGTCCGTTCGCAACTCGTGAGGCGTATCAGGAAGGTCGTGACCGGACTCTTTCAGTAGCAGCATCAGAGTTCGAAACATGGACTACGGCTGCGGCGTTCCTTCTCATTCATGATCTCGCGTCACTGCAAACTGTCGAGGCGATGATGCGCTCACCGCGTTTTTCGTCTTTACTCGCTCACGAAATGGTTCCTGTTCAAGGCGACGTGAACTCAACAAACGAGAAGAAGTACTTCGACTTTGACATTGCTGAGTCAAAGAGAGACACTCCAGTCCTGACGGGGGCCTCGATCAACGCATTCGACGCCAACTACGGTCCGCCCTATGCCTTTTCTGCAATAGCGGAGATTGGGCCGTTTCTAATTGAGAAAGCTCGCAGACAGGCTTCGCGAAGAGCGTCAGCGTTTTACGGAAGGATTGTCGAGAACGAAGACGACTTGCAGTTTGCTCGAGCGCGTGTTGCCTATCGCAGAACCACCCGAGCTACTGATTCACAAACCACTATGGCGGCACTCGTTCCACCTCGAGTATTACTAACGGAGCAGGCACCGTTCTTGGTCACTCAGCCTGGGGGCGAAGAGAATGAAGCCTTGTTTCTTGCCGTCTTCAACTCGAGACCATTCGACTGGCTGGTTCGCCGTCTGGTTGAGCTCAATCTCTCATTCCAGCTTCTCTCGGAATTGCCGTTTCCCTCAACTCAAACGCAAGAAGTATTACGTCGCAAATTGGTTTCTTTGAGCGGGAGGCTTGCGGCATCAGACAGGCGGTTCGCCGTTTGGGCCTCGGCTGTAGGTGTACCAATAGGCTCAGTTTCGAGCCCTGATGAACGATTTCGAATGATCGCAGAAATTGATGCAATCGTTGCCTACTTGTATGGGCTTTCTCGAAATCAAGTTGAACATGTGTTCGTTACTTTTCACCGTGGATGGGATTATCAGCCTAGGCTGACCAGGGTTCTTGAGTACTTCGACCAGATTGAAGTTGCATGATGAGTAATGTTTATAAGGCTCCGTTTCCTCCAATTTTCGCGACGAATCACCCTGGAACTGGAGAAACTGTTGCCGGCGAGATCAATCGCTTGCTCGAAGGCTTACGTACCATTTATGCGGAGCCGCCGGTGTTGGCTTTCGCCACGGCCTTTATGAACCCGCAGGGATTTAACCTCATCGCCGACGAAGTTGAGAAGGCGCCGCGAGCGAGGCTCTTGATCGGAGCTGAACCTGAAGAGCCGTATCGAACTCAATCCGAACGTGGCCAGGAGGTGTCTTTCGAGGAGGCTGCCAACGTCCACTTGGGAGAACTCAAGCGCGATCGAGATCTCATGGGATTCACGGCACAGGCTGATGCAGCGGCACATCGCCTGGTTGATTGGCTGCGGTCAATTGATGAGAAGCAGAGACCCCGCGTCGAGGTGCGGCGTTTCACCAAAGGCTTTCTCCACGGTAAAGCATTCATCGCCGATCACCCGATGATGCCCGCGGTGCTGGCTGGTTCATCAAACCTCACGTTGGCTGGACTTTCCTGGAACCGAGAACTGAACCTTGGCTATCCATCGGGGCAACACACTGAACTGGTCGTCAACTGGTTTAACGATCTCTGGGATGAGTCGGTTCCGTTTGACTTAGCGGCACTCTACGAGGCTCGCTGGATGTCTCACGCACCGGGGGTGGTATTTCTCCGCATGCTCTACGAGCTCTACGGCGACAGCTCTGGCGCCCCGGAACCTCGGGTTGAACTCCCTGTCACGCAGTTCCAGAAAGACGGAATCCTTAGAGCGATGCGGATTCTCGATGATTTGGGTGGAGTTCTCGTCTGTGATGAAGTTGGTCTCGGCAAGACCTTCATTGCGGGGGAATTTATCAAGGCGGTCTCGCAAAAGGATCGCCAGCAAGTGTTAATTGTTGTTCCCGCTGCGTTGAAAAATTCAACGTGGGAGCCATTTCTCCGAAAGTTCGACATTATTTCGGCTCGAGTCGAACTTGTTACCTTTGATGAAGTGCGCCTAGGTACCAAACGCGGCGTGAGGCCGGAGGATCTTGACGACTACTCATTGGTAGTGATTGATGAAGCGCATAATCTAAGGAACCCGAATACTCTCACAGCCGGGGCGGTAATGAAGCTGCTTTGGGGCGAACACCCGAAGAAGGTTCTGCTTCTCACCGCCACTCCGGTGAACAACAGCCTGCGTGACCTCCAGACCCTGATTAGTTACTTTGTTCGCAATGACGCGCAGTTCGCGGCAATCGGCATCCCGAGCATCATTGACTACATCAGGGCAGCACAGGCCATGGATCCTGACACTCTGTCGCCCGAGCACCTTTTTGATCTAATGGACAGAGTCGCTGTGCGTCGAACCAGACGTTTCGTGAAGAAGGCGTACGCCCATGATCGTATTTTCAACAACGTGGGTGAACTTGTTCCGGTTGAATTCCCCACCCCTTCGGTTCATCGAATCGAATACGAACTCGACCATGAATCGGATGATCTTGTGGAAAAGGTCATCTACGCCCTTGAGGTCAGCGGCGATGAGCAACTCGTTATTCGTTCAGGTTCTGGTCGAGACCCGAACCGGCTTTCACTCGCGCGTTACGCCCCCAGCTTCTATCGCAACGACTCGGACGTCGACCATTTACAGCTGACCAATGTCGGACTGCTTCGCTCGATGTTGCTCAAGCGCCTTGAGTCATCGACAGCAGCACTGAAGGCAACGCTCAGTCGTCTCATTGAATCGCAAGAGGCCTTTATCGAAGCCCTGGATGATGGTTACGTCATTGTTGGTGAAGCGCTCAAGGACTTCGCATCTTCGGAGACTGAGACGATTGACGAGTTCCTCGAAGGTCTCGACGAAAGAGGCATTGACCAGGTTGCTGAAGTCAGTGAGTTCCAGGTGGGTGCTCTAAGGAAAGACGTGGTCGGCGACGTGGCACTCCTTACCCAACTTCATGAACTGGCCTCCCAGCGACTTTCCGACGGTCCGGATGCCAAACTGCTTGAGTTGGTCAGAGACCTTGAGAGAATCGCAAAGGAGGCGGAGCGACTCGACAAGGATGGAGTGACCTCGGGCGATAGACGCAAGGTAATCGTCTTTTCGACGTACGCCGACACTGTCGTCGATGTTCATGCGCACCTCAACGACATCATCGAAGTTGCACCGAAGAGTTCTGCGTTGGCAGCATACAAAGGCCGACTGGCACCCGCAGTGTTTGGGGCGCAAGGGAGCGAGGGCCAGAATGTGCGTGCTGACGTGCTTGCCGGCTTCTGTCCAATGACTGCAGGAGATTTAGATGCGAAGGGTTTTCCGAAGTACAAGGATAAGTACGACATCCTCGTCACAACCGACGTTTTGGCGGAGGGAGTAAACCTCCAGCAGGCGGGCCGCATGGTGAACTTTGACCTTCCATGGAATCCGATGAAGCTGGTCCAGCGACATGGCCGCATCGACCGCATTGGTTCGCCTCACAAGCGAGTCTTTATTGACTGCTTCTTCCCGGCAGAGAACCTTGATCGGTTACTCGGTCTCGAAGCCACGTTACAGCGAAAGATCTCGTATGCCAACGCAGCGGTGGGAGTAGGAACAGTCTTGCCGGGACAAAATGCAGATTCCACTGTCGAAGTACTACTTCATGACGTTCGCGCGGACATCATTGATCTCTACCACGAAGACCCAACATTGCTCTTCGAAGGTGGCGGATCTGAGGCGCTCTCGGGCGAGGAGTATCGACGTCGTATAAGCGAGGCCCTCAAGATGGCGAATGTCAAGCGTGAATTGATGCAGTTACCTTTTGGATCAGGAAGTGGATTCATCTCGTCTAAGTTGAGCCAGCCGGGCTACGTCTTCTGTGCCCGAATTGGTGACGAAGAAAAGCCGTGGTTTAGATTTGTACCTACAGATGCTGAGACCTGGGGGGCCCAAGTTGGTCCAAAGGAAGAACCGATAATTATTGATGACACGTTGACGTGTCTCATTGCCGCTGATCCCGGATCAATCTCCGGAGAGCAAGACGTCAGTAGTCAAGCGCTGGATAAGGTCTTCGACGCGTGGGAAGTAGCGCAAACCAATATCTTCGACGATTGGATGTTCCTGACAGATCCGGTGAACTTAGAGCCCAAAGTCGAAAAGGCTCTTCGTCAGGCTTATCAATTGGTCGCTGATGACGGTGGGTTCTTGGGCTCTCAAGACCAAATCGAGTTGATGGCGAAACTAAATGGACGTTGGAGCAAGAGTGTCGTGAAAGCGGTGCGCAAAATCGTCCGAGACGATGATCTGTCATCGAAGAGGAAGATCAAAGATCTTGCCAAGTTCGCTACTGAGGTAGGGCTCTCGATTCCCGAGCAACCGAAGCCTCTCAAAGCCGTCCGTCGAGAGGACATTCGTGTTGTCTGTTGGATGGCAGTCGCCCCGGCCCCCGCTATGCCGCCACTGTCGCTTTCTGAGTAGACCGGAACCTTGGCCTCGGGATGCAAGGTCCATTAGGAGTCAGACCGCAAGGCAGTAGTCCTTCGTGGGTTTGTCGAGCGTAAGCGCCGACCCGTTGGCATCCATTGCTTCACTGGCTTCGATCTTTATCACCACGTCGAACGAAGAGAGGTTCTGGATCGGTAACCAGGGCTTCGACGATTCTGTGGGTGCATACCTACTCACACACCTCACACTGTATGCAGTGAAGGTGTATGGGCTTCGGTGATCTCGTATTGATTCGTGAAGATGATGACGTGGCCGGTTGGGGAATTAGAGGTCTAGTCCGAAATCCTGAGTTGGTGGTTCGTACAGATCCGGAATTGTCGACACATACGTCTGCATCGCAGGTGCGTCCTCGACCATGGCGAGGACGCTGGCCCGCTGGGCAGCGCCCCGGACACGACTGCGTTGAGCTTCTTGTTCGTGACTGACAAGTGCATCGTCGAGGATGGTGTCAGGGTTATCAATTCCCCACCGGTCAAAGTAGGCCGCAGCGGCGGCGACTTCTCGTACCCACTGCTCGTAGAGTTCTTCCATCTTGGGAGCATTGCCGAAGTCCTGCACCCAGGCATCCCCATGCTCAATCGCAACGGCTGCGAGGTGGCGGCCCCGCTGTTCAATAGCGTCGGCCCGATTGTTAAGTGCGGGAACGACATCGGGGTCAGTAATTCTCGCTGGCCGTGGGAAGATGCCGGCCACGAGTTCGCTCGCGCTCGGGGCGGGATAGCCCACTCCGAGCACGTAGCTATCAATGCGAAAGTGCATGACACTGGCGACGTCGTCGGCGTCTTCGAACGAACGACCCATGACCAGCATTGGTAGTTCGGTGTGAATGTCTAGACCTCGATTCTCCGCGTCGCGTAGTTGCGCGAGCAGCGCCGCGTACGCGGGAGACGCTTTGATCTGAACCAACTCGGTGTCGCTAAATCCCGATTTGCTAAGTATGGCGTCCCAGCGATCACCATCGGCCATGGCGGCAATGGTGTCGTATTCAGCGACGAGAGCAGCGATGGACTGAGTCTGGGACAAGCGGATCATGTCGGTAGCCGACACGTCGGCCCCTTCGTGACGCAGTATCGCGGCGAGCACTTCCAGGACGCTCGGGACCTCGCTCAGCCCGTCGTCGCCGGTTGACGGATCGGGGTCGTAGTGGGTGTCCACGTAGAGATGGTTGGACTCTGAGCCGCGTGTCAGGGCCACGTACAGTACTTCGCGAGTGGTGGTGGGGCTCGCGAACACGTGCGCGGTGTCCACGGTGCGTCCCTGGGCGCGGTGTGCGGTCGAGGCGTACGCCAGTTCAACGTTCTCGGCGACGTAACTGGCCGGCAAGAGGACCGCGCCGTGTCCATTGACTCGAGTGACGGTTAGAGATCCATCTGCGTGCGTCGCCGACACGGTCCATACGTCACCGTTCTTGACCCAGCCCGTGTCCGTTGAAAGACGTCGGTTGTTCTCACGCGTCACAATGAGGTCACTGACGCCCGCAGTCATGGCACCAACGACAACGACCCCTTCCTCGATGACTTCGCCGCTGGCGACACGCTGCGCACGGGCGCGAACATTGAGTTCGTTGACGGTCGCGATGTCGCTGGCCAGCATTAACGAGTGCAAGCCACGATCGGTGTCGGTCTTCCAAGCGGCGTAGAGCTCGTTGAGCATGTCGTCGCGAGTTCCGTCCGCGATCCGCCCGTGCGTTGCGTAGGTGGCCAACGCCGAACTGGAGCCGTTGCGGACCCCGAGGCTGGCTTGCTTCTCCCAATTGGCCCTGAAGCGGCGAACGTCCGCGAGGGTCGCCGCATCGTCACCCCGGTCACGCACGAGCGTGCGAAACATTCCCCCGGCGTCCACACTGGAGAGTTGTGCCCAGTCACCGACGAGGACGACCTTGGCCCGCGCGTCGAGAGCGGCCGACATCAGTTCATCGAGAGCGAAAGTGGAAGCCAAACTGGCCTCGTCAACCACCACCAGTTGTCCCGTGCGAAGACTCCAGCGAGTAAGTGTTTCCTCGCGTTGGCGAATGCTCGCGGCGAGTGCGGGACTCGGTGCTCGTCCTTTGAGTCCGACTAGGCGAGCCTTCTCGCGCAACTGCTCGAGTTCGCGACAGCGCTGGCCGTGCTGGCGGTGTTCGAAGAGCCACTTGGCGAGATTGTCGGTGTCGATGCCCATGTCATCGCCCAGGACTTCGGCCGCCGCCGCCGAGGGCGCGAGGCCGGTGACCGAACCGGTACCGTGCTCGACTTCCCAGGCGGCGCGCAGCCCCGCCATGGTCGTTGACTTACCCGTGCCCGCGGGACCAACCAGCACGTCCAGGACCCGGCCCGAAGTCGTGATCTGCTCGACGCAGCGGGTCTGGTCGCTTGAGAGCTTGAAGGTTCTCCCGGGCAGTCGTCGCTCGGTAACGCGAGTCACCGTGGCGCGGCTGACGACTGCCGCGTCGAGGCGCTGGCCCGCGTCGAGCAGACGTGCTTCGGCGTCGAGCAGCGTCGTCGAGGTGTAGAGCCAGTGATTGGTTCCCTGGAACTTAGAGGTGCCATTGCTGCGAAGCAAGAAACGTGGCGTGTGGTGCAGGTTGGGAGTGGTAATGAGGAGCGCCTGGGTGACGGCCTGGTCGGTTGCCCGAGCGGCCGCGAGAATCCGTTCGGCGGGCTCGGTAAAACGAACGTCCTGCATCTGGCGAAATACCTCCGCCTGGATGTTGGCCCGAGAGAACGTCGGGCGCTTGGCGCTGATCACGTCGAGGGCCGCGTTCGCAATGTCGAGCAAGACCGCGTCCTCGAAATCTTCTCTGGTGAAAGTGCGCACGTCTCTGCCACCCAACTCGTGCACCCACGCCATGGGCTCGTTATCGAGGAACGGTGTCGCTCGAGCGGTCCACTCTTTGGTGAGGTCTCCCAAGCCCAGGCCCTGCTTGGCCCGTCGGGTAGAGAGGGTGGCCGTCTGGCGGAGTTTGAGCACTTCCACGTCGGTGGGAGCACGGTGGTGATCCACCTCGAACTGGGCGATGAGGCGATCCTTCGCACCGACGATGGCGGTCGTGCGCTGCGAGAATTCATCCATAAGACGCGTTGACACGCCGGCCACTTCCCACTTCGGGGCGGTGCTGGAGCGGCGGGTGTGGGACTCCCAGTCCCAGCCGAGTTCGGCGGTCAGTAGGTCGGAAAGTACGCCCTGGTGCATCTCGGAGAGCATCACCGTTGACGCGAAGAGTCCTCGACTATCGAGGGTCCGCCAGGCGCCATCATCCTTGGCTTGCACCCGGTTGAGGATGACGACGTGGTCGTGCAGTTGGGGATCGCCGTCCCTGGAATCGAAGTGGGTGAAGCTCGCGGCGACGACGCCAACAATGTCCTCTTCGACGCAGCCTTGGCTACCCGTTCGTGTGTGGAAGACCTCGCGCTCGGCGTAGGCGAGAACCTCGGCGATGGCTTGCTGGTGGCAACGGTAAATGACTTCGCGAGTCTCCCGGTCGGCCAAAGCCCAGGCGGTAGAGACACTCTTGGTGGGGCTGAATGTCAAGTCGAAACCACCCACGGCCTTGGTGCTCGGAACCCTTCCGAGCACTTCGCCGGTGATCGGATCAGCGCAGTCCTGCAGCATCCTCTGGAGGTTTTCCGCCGTCACCGACTGCCCGGCAGCAACACCCAGACCGTTGTTGAGACCGACGAGGCCGGCGCCGAGAAAGACTCCGGGTGGTGTGCCACTTTCGCTGTAGTAGCGAACCAGGTCCGACTTGTCAGTCCCTTCGGGACCGTCACCAACGGCGATTGATTTGAGCAGGTACTTGTAACCCGATCCGATGCTGAGGCGTCGAATTGTCATCATGTCGGAGGCGCCTGCATGCAACGCAACTGTCGCGATAATTCCCGTTCTGACCTCTAGTGCCAGACGTGTGAGCAAAAAAACTGGGGCCAGCGAGGCGAGGGGAGAAACCGAGTGAATGAGGCGCGAGAACGGCAAAACAGAAGGCGGCGAGAGCGAAGGAGTGTGAGGCTAGGTCAGGGGAAAGTGGTCAGGGGTAGGGGCGAAGGGCAGCAGGAGGAAGTCAAATGTTGGGGCCTACGTGAGAGCGTCTCTGATCGCCCACCATTCTTCTCAGCTTTTCGTCTCGGTACCTTCGACAAAGGGGAGCGGATTCTGCTTGGCATCGAAGAAGGTCCCAACCACCGCACAACTATCTGTGGACGCACACGAGATCGCGCTACCGTACGCGGCGATCGCGCCAGCGAACGCGGGCGTGCCGATCGCCGTGGCCTCACCCCACTGGCCGTTTACCTCGTTGGTGGCGAAAACTTGGACGTAGCCGCCGTGACCATTAAAACTGCCGATGGCTCCGCAGTTGCCACTCGACCCGCACGAAACGGCGGTGACCGACGTGAAGTTTCCTTGGCTGAGGCTCGCCAGTCCCGGGATCATCATCGGATCACCCCACGTACCGTCTACCTCGTTGACGACGAAGGCCCGCTCGTGGCTGCCGGCGCCGTAGGTGCCGCCGGCGCTGCAGTCGCCGGAGGCAGCGCACGAGATAGATAGAAGCTGCGAGATGTGTCGTCTGTTCAAGGCGATCATTCCAGGGATCGCGAAGGCGCTGCCCCACACGCCCTCGCTCTCGTTCACGAGAAAGGCGTGGGTGACTCTCGAGGCATCCAGATAGTTACCTCGCGCCGCGCAGTCGCCCGGTTGCGAACACGAGACGTTCACTTCGTAATCCGAACCACCCGGGCTCAGCGTGCCGAGCCCGGGCACCGCCTCGGCGCGACCCCAGGTGCCGTTCATCTCGTTGACCACGAACGGCAGCGTCCGAGCGAGTCCCGCTTCGTTGTTACCGGTGGCGCTGCAGTCACCGGGAGCGGCGCACGAGATCGACTCCAGTCGTGAGTTGGTCATGCGATAGGAAGCACTACCGGCGATCTCGAGGACGCTTCCCCACATGCCGTCAACCTCGTCGAGCACGAACGCCCGCGTGCCGCCGGTACTCGCGACGTACCCTCCCGCGCTGCAGTTGCCGGGCGTCGGGCACGAAATCGAAGTGAGGTAGGCGTAGCCGCCGGTCTCGAGTGTCGCCACACCTGGCACCGTGACGATTCCACCCCACCTACCGTGCACTTCGTTGACGACGAAGACGAGAAGCTTGTTACGACCAACCGAGTACGTACCTCCCGCACCGCAATTGCCGGGCGAGGCGCACGACACGACGTACGCGCCAGTATTGCCACCTTCATCTCGAGCAGGCAGTCCCGTCAACGCTTCTGCTTTGCCCCACACGCCGTTCGTCTCGTCGTCGACGATGGGCCGGTCGTGGTTGTTCTTCACCGCGTAGTTTCCCACCGCGCTGCAGTCGCCGGGCGCGGCGCACGAGATCGCGGTGAGCCTGACGTCGCGGCCCCGAGCTACCGCGGGCGCGCTTCGCACTTCGAGAGCCTTGCCCCACGCGACGCTCTTTTGATTGGAGGGGATCAAATAGATAACGAGCCCGCCGACCACGAGTACCACGACACAGATCGCGGCAAAGAGAGTGACTCGACGTTGGCCCATCATGCGTGATGTTTCTCGATTCTCATGTGTCGGCGAGTTCGGAATCGACCGGTCCGTAAGGGGAGCCTATTCAGTGGGTAGGTTTCTCACAGTGCAGCAGGCGTGACTGTCAAACGAAGTGGTTTCGACGCCGAGGAAGGAGTGCCAGCTTCAGTCCGAGACCGCGACGGCACGCCGCCAGATACGTTGCACCATGGAGAGGAGTTTCACGCTTGTTGATGGCGAACCGCGACCAGCGTTGCGACGAGGCCCACCAGCGCGAGGCCCACGAAGATTGCTGTCTCCGCCCACTGAAGCGACCAGTAGTGACTCTCGGGTTGGTACTGCCAGACCCAATGAAGATGAGCGATGAGTACGCAGTGGGCTTCACCAGCGGCTGACGACACTCGACTGAAGCAGGCGGCCGCTTGCGCTGGCAAACCGAACCACGTTCCTCCGGCAGCCGGAGTCGTTCGTCCGAAAGGAAGATACCCATAATGCAGCACCCAGCCGTTTGGTTCTGACGTTTGGAACGACTTTGACAGGGAGACGGGCGAGACCAGCGACGATCGTAGAGCGCCCACCGCGAGCCGAACCAACGCGAAGATCGGCACGCCGGCCGCGAAGGCCCAGCCGGGCTTATGGATCACGGCGCCGAGCGCGGCGCCAAGCATCAACGCGAAGAGCGCGTAGCCAACGATGACGACGCCGGTGATGTCGAAGAGCTTCGGCTGAACATCGAGGCCGGTATTCAAGGCGCCACTCCACCAACCCATCAGTGGCACGAGTAGTCCGGTGAGGCTACACACCACCACTGCCCCCACCGCGAGCTTGCTCTCGAGCCAGCGCATCCGAGAGATGCTCTGGCTCCACGCGAGTCGATTGGTTCCGCGGTGAAACTCCTCGGCCACGAGCGAGGCGCCGAGCGCCAAGCCGAGCAAGCCCGGCAGAGCGCTCATAACGAAAATGTCGCCCGGGCCGGAGGCCTGAGCCCACGAAGAGTGACCGTTCGAACCACTCAGCGTCAGCCACAGTCCGATAGCGAGCAGGACACCGACTGCAACGAGATACTGGAGTCGTTGGACCCGCCACGCGACCCACGTCATCGTGGTCCGTCCTTCGACGCGCTCACCATCAGGTTCGCCAGCGCTTCACTCTGATGACGGTGAAGGCGAGCAGCAGGAGCCCTAGGCCGAGGAAGATCGCCAGCTCTATTCCTTGAAGCGCCCAGTAGTGGCTCGCCGGTTGGTACTGAAAAACGTAGTGCACGTGCGCGAGGAGCGAGCAGTGCCCATCACCGGCGTTGGTGAGGGGCTTGTTTTCGCACGCGTTGTAACTTTTAGAGAATTCCCATTGCGCCCAGGTCTTGCCGGGTAGCGGCGTCGTTCGGTTCGCGGGCAGCAACCCGATGTTCAATAACCACCCGTTGTTGACGGCCGACGAGGCCCGTTCAACGAGACTCGTGTACACCGCTGGTGTGACGAGATGTGGCCGCAGCCACTGCACGACGATGCGCACCGCGGCGAATATTGGCAGTCCTATCGCGAAGGTCCATCCCGGTCGACGGATAACGGTGCCGAGTGCCGTGCCGAGGAAAAACGCGAAGACGGTGTAACCAACGACGACGAGCCCCGTGAGGTCGAAGGCGTCTGGTTGAATGCGAACGCCCGAGAATCCGCCGGATTGGGTGATTGCGGAAACTGACACCGCTGTCGTCCACCACTCGAGTAGCAACGTGAGTACGACGACCATACCTACGGTGATGAGACCACTGACGAGGAGTTTGCGGGTGAGCCAACGTCTTCGTGTGACACTTTGCGTCCACGCGAGTCGATCGGTGCCGAGGTGGGATTCGCCCGCGATCAGCGGAGCCCCGAGCGCGAGCCCGAGCACGCCCGGTAGTGCGTAGAGCACGTAATTGTCGGCGTCAGTCCAGTACTTCCACGTTTGACTGTGGCCCGTGACGAATCCGGAGCCGACCAGCCAGAGCGCCAGCGCTGCCACCACCGCAATAGCTGCGAGGATTTGCGAGCGCTGAACCCGCCAGGCGACCCAGGTCATTGGACCACTGAGATGTCGTTCGGCGCACCCCGGCGCATCCGGCGACGCGGCTCGCTTCGCAAGTACGCTGTGGACGCGTCCGCTCGCAAGTACGCCAGCACGATCTCTTCGAGCGTTGGTTCCAGGACTTCGAACGCGGGATCGATGATTGGCTCTTCACAGCGGACGAGCAACGTACTCTGACGACCAGCGGTGATTGACGAGATAATCGTCGCCTCGTCGAGTGACGTTGACTCAGTTCCCACTGGTCCGACGAGAAGTCGATGGACGGCGAGAACGTGGTCGAGTTCACCGGCGAACTGGACACGTGATGCAGAGAGGAAGATGACGTAATCGCAGACGGTCGCGAGATCGGTTACGGCGTGCGAGGACAACAAGACCGTCGTACCGTCTTCTTCGACCGATTCCAGGAGTATCTGCATGAGATCCTCGCGAGCGAGCGGGTCGAGTGCCGCGACGGGCTCGTCGAGAAGAAGCAACTCCGGTCGCTTGGCCAGACACATGGTGAGTGCGACCTGCGCCTGCTGCCCGCCGGACAGTTTCCCGATTCGAGAGGTGAGAGAGATGCGAAGCTCTTCGAGATGACGACGTGCTCTCAGCTCATCCCAACGCGGGTTGAGCTCGCGTCCGAAACGGAGAATCTCCTCCACACGGAAGTCCTTGTAAAGAGGACGATCCTGGTCGAGATAGGCCACACGGGACAGCGCTTCAACGCTTTGGGTCCTCGGCGACTGGCCGAGCACGGTGATCGTGCCGGCACTCGGAGTGCTGATCCCCGCGAGCATGCGAAGGAGCGTCGACTTACCGGCGCCGTTTGGTCCGACGAGAGCTGCCACCCGGCCCTGGGGAAGAGTAAAGGAACAGTCTTGGAGACCCCACGTTCGTCGGTAGCGCTTGCCGAGTCCGACCGTTTCTACTGCGGCTACTGGTGTGTTCATGGTATGACCTTCTCTTTCGCGACGGTTTTTGACTGCACGGCGAGGGTGACCAGCGCCATGATCGCCTCGTCGTTCATTCCCGCGAGGCGCGCCTTTTCAATCCAGACGACGAGGTCTTCGTGCAACTCGGCTTGACGCTTCGGCGTAGTTGGCGGCGTTCCCACCTCGACGATGAATGTTCCTCGCCCCTGGCGCCCCTCGACGAGACCCTCGGCTTCGAGATCGCGATACGCACGATGAACGGTGTTGGGGTTGATCGTGATTTGTCTCATCACCTCTCGAACCGAGGGGAGTTGGTCGCCGGCTCTAAGGAGACCCAGGCTCACCATCTGTCGGACTTGGTCGACGAGTTGACGGTACGGAGGAACGCCCGACCGAGGGTTCAACCTGAAGTGAATCATGGCGTTCTTGTCACTCATGTACTAACATCTTAATACACTGAGACAGTGTAGCTACGTCAATTCTTCGAAGTTTCATTGAGTAATTGCTCGCTCATGTAACGCTCACCGGTGGATCAACTCGGACCCCGCGCGTGGCTCGTCGAGCGAAGGCGGGCAAGGTCGATCAGCCTTGTGGGATCGACGTGACTGGCTCCCACGTATGGTTACCAACTTTTCATCGGTTACCGAACTCAACGCCTTGAACGATCTGACCCTACGGTTTATCGGTGATCGAAATTGCCGCACCAGCACGTAGTGAGGGTTCACGTCGGGTCTCCGACACTAGAGTTTCCGAAGTCGCAAATCCCCATCCGGTTCGATTCGATCTCGCCGTTGATAATTCTGAGAGTGTCTAAGCCCAGAACGCTGCTAAGACGCTGTCCCGTAGTTCTTTCTGAGCAGTGGGCTCAAGGCTTAGACCAAAAACATATTGCCGCAGCTCTCCGGGTCGACGCGTACCGCGCCGACCATGCGCGACTGCCAAGTTGTCAAACACGAGTAACTCACCAGGTTGCAGCGGAATCTCGATAACTTGAAGTTGAATACCGTGACGTTCAAAGAAGTCAATCTCGGCTGAAAGCTCGTTGAACTCCATTCCACAGAGAAAATCAGTTTCAAGCTTCACACTGGGCAATTGCGGCGAACAGTTAGTCGTAGCAGCTTCGATTATTCGTGCGAGGCTTCCCTCGACGTAACCTTGTTCGTCATCCCAGGCACCGTGCGTTCGTCCATACTGGCCCAGTCGCTCGACGAGCTCACCTAGTGGCGGCCAAGAGTGTTGACCCAACAGTGCATCTAGTGGCACCAGCCGAGTAACTGCCTGGACGCTCTCGATATCTGCAGGCACATGCAGCGCCGTATAGAACGCGATGTCCTGGGCAACTTTCGGGTTAAGCGGTAAACCGAAGTCGAAATGTAGCGTCTGAAAATTACGGCTATCGCCTCCGTCCGGAGGTGGAACTATAAATTCACCGATGATCTCCAAGGGCGGAAGTCCTCGATCGACCTGACAGGCGGTAACGACGGCGCTCGCACACTCAAGTGCTTCCTGCGTCGTTCGAAAACTCTCCTCGACTCGCACGTAGCTAAAAGTATGTAGCGCTTCGACGATATTGCCCATTCTCATTATGTCGAGACTAGGCCGCCTTTTGTACATTGCCAATTCTCTCCGAGCGGTCCGATGCTTCCGAAGCGAGTACACAGGAGGAGCGGAACGACCTTCAAGCGCACAGTCGCCAGTGCAAGGTTGCAGATCTGTTGCGTCGCGTCTCCGACACCAACAATTTGCGACTGACTCAAACGCTTACAATCGGATGGCACGCAAGCACATCAATTTCTTGCGTGAAGTTCCGAACGCTGTGATAAAGGGATCGCACCCGTGCCTCAGAGAAACGTTGAGCTCCCTCGGTACACTCGGTGAGTGATGCCCGACCGCCAGCGGAGTAGACCCCAACATTAAGAGGTTCAGTAGTGACGAGAGGGAAGTCGTAATGAGAAAATGGGGCACTCAAGAGATTCTCGGAGCCCTCACATCACTTGACGAAACCGCGCTACCGGATGATTTCATAGACGTTCGGACGGGAGAATACAGACTTCTTCGCTATCCAGAGCGTTTACTTTCACCGACGCTACCGGCGGCTCAGGTTGTGTGGTCAATTACGTTGAGATCTCTAGACACCGTGTTCGACGAGGTTGCGTCCGAGATTGAGGGTTGGGGTCTCGATGCGATCCATTGGTGGGTATCGAGCGCAACGCGTCCCCTCGATACCGAGGCGTATTTACGAGCTCGTGGCGGAGTCTTGAGCGACTCCTACCAGATCTTGGCCCGTGAACTTGGTGACGACGCAGTAGAGAGATCTCCCTCAACGGAGATAAGTGTCGAACTCGTCCGTGATGAGCGTTCCCTCCGAGATGCCATTGCTGTCGAAACTGAGGGTTGGGGCAGATCGTTACCAGACGAGCAGGCAATAGGTTTTCGACTCAGTGAGACTCTCCACAATCTTGAAACGTCTACCGAGTTTCAGTTCGTGGCGTATTTGGGCGGACAGCCGGCTTCGACCGGCTACTGCATAATCGACGGCGAAATGGGAAGGCTATACGGTGCGGTCACGCTGCCAGAATTTCGATCACGTGGCTGTTATCAAGCCGTTCTCTCCTCCCGCTTACGTCAGGCACGTGATTTTGGTGCGACAATCGCGGTGACTCGAGGGCGACCCCTTACGTCTGGTCGCATCTTGATGAAGGCTGGCTTTACAGTTCACAACCTCGAAAACTGTTATCGCTTGTCCATCAGTTGAGTGCATTTCTGCCGACCCCACCGCGAACCGACACCACCGGACCATACCGACTCCTCCCGACAAGACGAAACAAAGAACGATGACCAGGCCTAGTTTGTGACGCCATGGCTTAGTTACCAATTTCCCGAGAAGAGATCCGCCACTCGGATTGTTGACGTCGGCTCTCCGACACCGATCATGGCCGGTTTGGCTCAAGCCGCCAGTGCGAGGTTGCATTCCTAATCACCGGCCAAACGTGGGCTAACTCCAGTCCCGGTAGCCCGCCGGGCGGTCTCGTTCGGATCACTCCTCCCAAAAAGTGCCTTGGCTGATCGAAGCGAAACCGAGGCTTAGCGCAGCACCAAACTGATCAGGAACTATCGAGTCAAACGCCAATGCAAGGTGGCAGACCTGTCGCGTCGGGTCCCGGACTGAAACCTTCTTCGATCCCTTGTCTTCAGAGCCGGATTCGGGCCTATGCATCGACTAGCAGCCCAGTGAGAGCGACGAGAGCGGGACCGTCTGGGCGTCCGGTCCCGTGGCATCACCAATTACGAAGGCACCGACGACCGTGGTGCCATCACTCTCGTAGACGGGGATGGAGACGTTCCGATTCTGGCTGATTTTGTCCCAATTGGCAGCCTGCGCTAGCGTTTGCACGTCTCCTCCCGAGGCGCAATTCATATCGCTCTTTCTAACATAGCCAGCGATCCCTTGATCCACGGCAATGAGATCTGGCGTGCCATGTTGATTCGCCACGCCGTAGGTCTCACCGCTCGCGTTGACACCCCAGCTGGTCGTGACCCGGTTCACGTACGTGACTTGCAACGTCCACGAAGCGCCAGCGCTGGTGTCAATCGTCACGGTGTCTATACCGGGACTGAGTGGCACGACCTCGATGGAAGTTCGATAAATGGACGGACGGAGGAGATCAGCCGCGCCGCAGCTCATGCTGGACCCGTCGGGAAAGTCGAACGTGCCGGCCGTGAGGCACGTGAAAGTGAGTGAAAGGTCGGTAGCCCCTGCTGGCGGCGCGCCGATGTCGATCGTTGCCGATCCGGTACGGGTTGCGGTAACCACGTTGCCGAGTTGAGTGTCTATGTGCGCGCCGGGCGGGGAAAACAATCCGGCGGCCAGCGCCACTCCACCGGCGACGAGGGTCAAGCCGACAAACATGCCCGACCCCAGACGCCACCGCCAGCGACGCCGCACGCGAGGCGTGTCCTTGACTGTTGCCATCAGCACCTCGCGCAAGGCTGCAGTGAAGACCGCGTCCATCTCCATGGTGCTCATCGACTTTCCTCCTTTGTCGAGTTGTCGAAGTCCCCGATTGCCAAAGATCCGAGGGCCGTGCCCATGCGGGTTCGCGCGCGGTGAAGGCGGGTGCGTGCTGCGCCATCGGAGATGCCAAGGGCGGCGGCTGCTTGGGCGGGCGAGTAGTGCTCGACCATAGTGAGAGTGATCAGGGCAGCGTCCGAGGGCGACAGGCCGCTTAGCGCGTCTCGCACTCGCTCGGCGGTACGCAGTTCTTGGATCCGCTCCAACGCAACGTCTTCCGCACTTTGCCCGACTTCGGAGCGGGGAAGCGCAGCAATGATTGTTCGGTACCGGCGAAGACCGCGCGTCAAGTTTCGCGCGAGATTCGTCGTCGTCACGAGGAGCCACGGCAATACGGAGCCGTCGACCACCCGAACCGACTTCCGTCGGCGCCAAAGCTCAAGAAAGGCACCGGCCGTGACATCTTCTGCGTCCTGTACGTTCGCGGTCAGTCGAAGAGCGTGACGATAGACGCGGTTTCGATGCTGATCGAAGATTGCGACGAAGGAGTCGCCGTCATTGCCAAGTACGGCCGCCCAAGCGGCTTCCTCGTCCCCAACGGATCTCACCACTTGTACTGTCCGCACCGGAGCCAGCGTTACACGATTCCACGAATCGGAGGACCGCACACCAAGCGCCATGAACTCGCTCGAGGAAAACTAATCGGATACTTGAGGCTGTTTAGACCTCTAATTCAGGGTTCAGGGTTCAGGGAGACCAACGACCAGATGGGCTGTTCCGATACGCCGCACTGACGCAATAACACCCATTTCCGGATCCACCAGTCGGAGCTTTTTGACGTCGGTTCCCCGACGTCTCAGGTTCGCACCTAATCGCTCATGCTGATCGACGCGTGACTCTGGGCTGTGCAACTCGTCCGAGTACCAGATTGAAGCCGACTTACAGCAGCAACTCTGATCGCAGCGGGCGGGGAGGATCGCTTCCGGACACGCCGGCCACCATCGGATTAACGCCGATGCCGCCGCCGCAGTAGATCCATGCGGAGTACACACGCGGCACGGGAATCACCGCACGCCCCGCCAGTGATTTCACCGACATCACAATTTGGCTGGCGTTGATGCATTTAGGCATGACGTCATTTCCAAAGATCCAAAACGACGCAATCCCACCTGGCGAAAGGCGAATTGACGGAATGCGTCGACCGGAAGCGATGCCCATCATGTCGTTTCCCAAGTGCCCAGCAAAGTCCTCGGTCTTCATCAATAGTCGTTTGCCGTTCTCGTAAAAGGAAATGGACGGATAGCCGCTAACGACGCATGCAGCACCGCCCTCATGACGGATCCAGAACAACTCTCCAAAGGTCCCGGCGAGACCTCCTGTGGTGCCTCGCCAGAGGACGCTCAGGTGATCAAAACCGCACCTCAATGTGGACGTAGGCATAGTGTCCGCGCCGGACGGGGCGACACCGATCAGAAGGAGCGAAGATAATGCCAGAAGCAATCTGGTCGCAATCCGCGTACTTCTCCAGCAACCATCACGCACGAGCGCAAACCTACCCTCATTCGCAGCAATGAAGCCATCGGAGAATGCCCCGATCGGCTCAGGTCGGGACTCAGATGCCAATGTGCAACCAAGGTGGATGGAACCTTGAATCGTGCCGGGTATTCGGGAGACTAAATCATTTCCAAAACGGGCAGACTTTCTGACTCGTTGACCTCATAGTAGTGAGCCTCGAACTCGACCGGTGGCACGTAGTCGAGCGACTCGTGGATTCG
>Ga0207933_1000311_pt1 | contig 50137 bp, 41 predicted proteins | sample NGESurdeep092012_4_FD_184488 | JGI IMG/M metagenome (GOLD analysis project Ga0207933, IMG submission 184488) | Arctic peat soil microbial communities from Barrow, Alaska - NGEE Surface sample F53-3 deep-092012 (SPAdes) | ecosystem: Environmental > Terrestrial > Soil > Wetlands > Peat ... | reverse complement strand
CGTCTTGACCACGCATACAACCTTCATAAACTAATTCCATGTGGAAGAAAATTAACCCAACAAAAGACAGATGAGTTTTTCCGCAGCCTGTAAAGCCCGCTACTACTCCGGTAAGGCAGAGACGATGCTCACCCCTAGTCTTCGGTGGAACCCATCGGCGTTTCGGGGTCTTGCTGGGCGCGCTCGATGATGTTGGGCTCATCGAACTCGGCCTTGGCAAAGGCGTGCGGCGCGTTGGCGGGCGCGCTCAGGCCGGAGTCGATGCCTTCGCTCGCGGCCTGCATGGTTTTGCCCCCGAGAGCGCCCGTCACGGCAGTGTCCATCATGATTTCGGCGAACCGGCGGGTCTTCTTATCCAGGCGCTCGATCGCGTTGCGGATGATCTTGTAGTCGCCGCCCGCAATGCTCGCCTTCAGCTCCAGCGCAGCGGCCGTGATCTCCTCGTGCTCGACGCTGGTGAGCTCCTGCCACGCCGGCGTCTTCTCGCCTTTTTCGACGGCGGTAAGAATCGTTTCAGCCTCATTTTTTGCTTCAATCACCTGCCGCGCGGTGATGTCTTCTTCGGCGTTGTCGAACGATGCGAGGATCATGTTCTCCACCTGCTCGTCGGTCAGGCCGTAGGTTGGTTTGACTTCGACCTGAGCTTCCTGGCCGCTGCGCTGTTCGCGGGCCGACACGTGCAGGATGCCGTTGGCATCGATCAGGAATTTGACCTCGATGCGGGGCAGGCCGGCGACCATCGGCGGAATATTCTTCAGGTCGAAACGCGCTAACGACCGGCAGTCTTTGGCGAGTTCGCGCTCGCCCTGCAACACATGGATCGCGACGTTGGTTTGACCGTCGACGCCGGTTGTAAAGTGCTCCGTCGCGGAGGCCGGAATGGTGCTGTTGCGCTGAATAATCTTCGCCACCACGCCACCCAAAGCCTCGATGCCGAGCGAGAGCGGCGTTACATCGAGCAGCAGAAGGTCTTCCGTCGCGGCGTTCGATTCGCCGGAGAGTATCTGCGCCTGCACGGCTGCGCCCAGCGCGACGACCTCATCGGGATTGAGTTCGGTGTGCAGCTTCTTGCCGCGGGAGTCGAGGTCGAAGAGTTGCGCAACCATCGTGCGGACCGCCGGAATGCGCGTCGAGCCCCCGACCATCACCACTTCGTCGATCTGTTCCGGCGTAAGTGCGGCATCTTTGAGCGCCTGCTTGACGGGCTGCGCGGTGCGGTCGACGACCGCCGCGATGAGCTGCTCGAACTGCTCGCGTGTGACCTCGCGCAGGTAGTGTTTTCCGTCAGGAAGTGCAAGTTGAAGCCGCGTGCTGTCGGCGTCGGAGAGCGCGATCTTCGCGTCGATGACTGCCTTGCGCAGTTGCTGAATCACTTCAGGATTCGAACGAACGTCAACCCCAAGGTCGCCCTGAATGTCGTCGATGGCGACAGCGGTGAGCAGGTTGTCGATGTCGTCGCCGCCGAGATGCGTATCCCCGCCGGTTGCAACGACTTCGAAGATGCCCTCATGCAGCTTGAGGATAGAAATATCGAAGGTCCCGCCTCCAAAGTCGTAGACGGCAATAATCCCGTCCCGCTTCTTGTCGAGGCCGTAAGCGAGCGCCGCCGCCGTCGGTTCATTCACCAGCCGCAACACATCGAGGCCCGCAATACGCCCCGCATCCTTCGTCGCCTGTCGTTGCGCGTCGTTGAAGTACGCAGGGACGGTGATGACCGCCCTCGTGACTTCGGCGCCGAAAAAGCGCTCGGCGTTTTTCTTCAACTGGAGCAGGATGTACGCGGAGATTTCCGGCGGCGTCAGCGTAAGTCCGCCAACGTTGAGCTTCAAAACTTCATTCGCCTGCAAACCCTCGGCCAGCTTGAACGGAAACAGCTTCAGTTCAGGCTCGACATCCGCGAGGTCGCGGCCCATCAGGCGTTTGACGGAGTAAACGGCGTTGGCGGAGTTTGTGAGCAGCACGTTGCGCGCGGCGTTGCCGACGGAAAATCCGGCCTGGGTGTCCTGGTCGAACGCCACAACCGACGGCACGATGGCCGAGCCGTCTTCGCCGGGGATCACGGCTGGCTGGTCGCCCTGCATGTAGGCGACGAGAGAGTTGGTCGTTCCCAGGTCGATGCCGACGACCGGCCCTACGGTGCGCTGCGTTTCTGCCACTGCTGCCTCTTTCGTTGGCGCGTGCGGAAGACGAATGCGCCAACTCCTATTGTCCTACATCTCGGATGTATCTTGTCCGAGATGCAGTCAGAGGATGCGCCGACGGTCCGGATGGCGAAGGAAGAGGTTGGGACGACTAGATTCGAGCTAGCGACCCCACCCACCTCGGCGGTATGCTTTGGGCCCTTGGCCCTTAGGGATTATTTTGTGAGTTTCAGGAGCACCGTCGAGTGTTTCGGAAGCGTGAGTTTGTAGTCGGCGTCGATGCGGCCGAGGGATTTGTCGGCCCAGACGTCCCAGGCTTGGGGTGAGGTTTTGAAGCCGAGTTGCTTGAGCGGCAGCGGGATGTTGCGGAGCGTGCTGAGGTCCTCGCCGGTGTTGAAGATGGCGAGGGCGATGCCGCCGTCGGCCAGGGGGCGCGACCAGAACTGGATGGGGCCTTCCTGGAAGATGCGCTCGCCCTGGTGGCCGAGCGGGTCCTGGTCGATGGCGATGACCTGCTTGTTCATCAGGACGGCGGTTACGTCGGGAGTCATCTTGGTGAGGTCGTTTCCGGCCAGCAGGGGAGCGGCGAGCATGGCCCAGAGGGTCATGTGGAAGCGATTTTCGTCGAGCGTGAGCAGGCGCATTTTGCCGTCGTGCATCTGGCCGTTGCCGACTTCAAGCATGTCGGGGTCGTTCCAGTGGCCGGGGCCGGCAAACTTGGAGAGGCCCGCCTGGTTGAGGCCGATCATCGCCATGCGGTCGAAGTTGGCTTGAATGTCGCCGGTGGTGCGCCATGCATTGGCACCGACAGAAGGCGCCCAGTCCCAGACCGAGTCCCAGCCGTACTGGCAGAGGCTGTAGAAAATGGGGCGGCCGGTTTTGAGGATGGCCTGGTGCATGAGTTCGTAGGCGTCCCGCATCATCTGGTCCTGTTTGGCGCGGTCGCCCGGTGCGTCTGTCTGTTGCTTCTTGCGGAAGCCGCAGAGGTCGTACTTGAGGTAGTCGATGCCCCAGTCGGCGTAGGTCTGCGCGTCCTGAACCTCGTGGCCGAGGGAGCCCTCGAAGTGCGCGCAGGTCTGGTCGCCGGGCGAGGAGTAGATGCCCAGCTTGAGGCCCTTGGAGTGGACGTAGTCGGCGAGCGCCTTCATGTCGGGGAACTTTTCGTTGCTGTGGATGATGCCCTGGGCGTCGCGCTTGCCTTCCCAGGTGTCGTCGATGTTGACGTAGACGTAGCCCGCGTCCCTCATGCCGGTGGAGACGAGCAGGTCGGCGGTGTCGCGGATGTCCTTGTCGGTGACGCGGCCGGCGAAGAAGTTCCAGGAGTTCCAACCCATGGGCGGCGTGGCGGCGAGTTTGGCGGCTGGAGCTTGCGCGGAGATGGAAGCGGTTACAGTCAAAAGCAGGGCAAGGGCGCGTGCGAAGGCTTTCATGGGTTCTTCCTTTGGCTGGAAACTGACTCGGCCAGAATACACCGGACGAGGTGTGAGTGCGTCATGGTGATTTGAGGTGGTCCGGGTTGGTATGAGCTGCGAGCTGCGAGGAAGGCAGAGGTGCTGTTGCAGGTTGTGGCGTTGACAAAGATTGCGGCGGACCGTCAACTGGAAGGCAGCAGGGACATGATGACTGAACCGCTTGAGGAGCAAAACGAGAATGTCGATCGTGTCCCGGCGGCGGGAGACGACGGCCCGCCGAAGGAAGACAAGCACGATCCGCATGCGCGCGGGCTGCTGGTGATCGGTGTCTTCAAGCTGTCGAAGGCGCTATTTTTTATCGCGGTCGGTGCAGGCGCGCTGCACCTGGTGCATCGCGATGTCGGCGACGTGTTTCAGAAGGTCGCTACGACGCTGCGCCTCGACCCCGAAAGCCGATTGTTTGCGCTGCTCTCCAGCAAGGCCGACCTGGTCAGCCACCACCAGCTTCGGAACGTCGTCAAACTGAGCTGGGGGTATGCCGCGCTGTGTCTAGTGGAAGGCGTGGGCCTGATGATGCAAAAGACCTGGGCGGAGTACCTGACGCTGACCCTGACCATCTGCGCGCTGCCCTGGGACATGACGGAGCTGGTGAAACATCCGGACGCGATGCATTGGGGCGTCGTGCTGATCAATGTGGCGGTGCTGGCTTATCTGCTGTGGTTCATCTGGTGGCATCGGCGGCAGAAACGGTTGCATAGCTGAAAATGCGGCAAGGCATTGCGGCGGACTCTTGATAGTCAACCTTCGCTCGGGCTTCCGCTGATATGGTGGTTGATGTACACCGGCATTCTGATGTGGCTGTGCGGCCCGAAAAGGTTGCGGAGGATGTAGCGATCTTCGCCCTATCTTCGCTACCAGATCGCTTCGGGCACGGCAAGTGAGGGGTTTGCTATGGACTCACAGTCGTAAACACAAGATGTAGTGTTACCAAGGCCGATACCCCCAAGCGGCTGGTTTTTCCACATTTCGCGCGGAAAACAGTGATCCAATTCTCAATTTTTTCTTTGACATCGGCGCTACGACGGGCCAGTCTAGTGGAGTGATGTGGCCAGAAGTGGTCAAATATTCCTAAAAAGCGGTTGAAAATGAGTCCCGGAGAGTAAAAAGCACGACTCTGGGGTGATTCTCCTCCACGAAAAAATTTTGAAGCCGTTTGAGGTTGGACATGTCGTTCCGGGGCAATAACCCAACACGCATCGACGAGAAAGGCCGGCTGAAGATGCCGGCTGACCTCAAGCGCCAGATCGAAGACATGTACGGCCGCAAGTTTTATATCACCAGCCGGACCGGTGAGCGCGCGGAAATTTATCCGATGCGCGAGTGGGAAAAGATCGAGGACGAACTGGCTACCAAGCCGGCCAGCGCCGCGAAGACGAAGTTTATGGATGCGACCGGCTACTACGGCCAGGTCGTGGATATGGATGACCAGGGGCGGCTGCTGATTCCGCAGTTGCTGCGGGAGAAGGCGAAGATCGCCGGAGACGTTGGAGTGCTGGGACGGACGACGTTCCTGGTGGTTGTGAATGCGGAACAGCACGAAGCGAAGCTGGCGGAAAACCCGCTGACGGATGCGGATGTCGAGTCGCTGGGCATAGCGGGTTTGTAAGGAACGAGATGGAAGTCCCCCAGGGGGCGATGTGAGGCGGAGTGATGGAAAGACCGCAACACATACCGGTTCTTTTGGAAGAGAGTCTGGAAACCCTGAATGTGCGGCCGGGCGGCGTGGTGTGTGACGCGACGCTGGGGCTCGGAGGGCACTCGGCGGCAATCGCGAGGAAGCTGGGCGGGGCAGGGAAGTTGATTTGCTTCGACCGCGACCCGGAAGCGATGGCCAAGGCGCAGAAGCGGCTCGCGGAGCTTGCGGGCGAGCTGGGTCAAGATATGCCGGAAGTGCGGTATGTGGCGAAGGCGTTTTCCGAAGCGGCGAGCGAGATCGAGCCGGGCAGCCTGGATGGATTGCTTGCGGATTTCGGCGTGAGCAGCCTGCAACTGGACGAGGCGCACAGAGGATTTAGTTTTCGGGCCGACGGGCCGCTGGACATGCGTATGGATACGCGCAGCGGAGAGACGGCCGAACAGGTGGTAAATCAGGAAAACGAGGAGGTACTCGCGGACCTGATTTACGAATTCGGAGAGGAAAGGAGATCGCGGAGAATCGCCAGAGCCATTGTCAGGGCGCGGCCGATTACGACGACAGCGGAACTTGCTGGCATCATATCGGCCGTCGCCCCGTCAATGAAAGGCGACAAGATTCATCCCGCGACCCGCACCTTTCAGGCACTTCGAATTCGTGTGAACGATGAGCTGGGAGAGATTCGATCGCTGCTGGAATGCGCGGGGTCTCTGCTGAAGTCGGGAGGACGAGTGGTGCTGATCAGCTTCCACTCGCTGGAAGACCGGCTGGTGAAAGATGCCTTTCGCGATCAGGCGAAGGCCGGGATTTTCGAGGTGCTGACCAAGAAGCCGGCGGTGGCGAAGGAGCAGGAGTCGCTGCGGAACCCGCGGTCGAGAAGCGCGAAGATGCGGGCTGCGGAGAAGCGGTGAATAGTTGTCAGTGAATAGTGAATAAGACGAATGCAGTGAGTAGTTGTCAGTGAATAGTGAATAAAACGAAGGCAGTGAGTCGTTGTCAGTGAATAGTGAATAAAACGAAGGCAGTGAGTAGTTGTCAGTGGATAGTGAATAAGACAAAGACGATCCGCTTTATTCACTATTCACTCTTCACTATTCACTGCTACACAAGATCGGGCCGGGGTTGTCCTGCCGTGCTTTCTGGCGAAAGACAACCACGTAATACAAGCCCCTTCCTCATACAGCAGCCCCGGCCCGGGTTGCACTCGCGAGGCGAGTTGAGGAGAGGCAAGAGTTTGCAGCACTGAAGCAGTGGAGGACATTATGGCGACGATGGTGATCTCAGGACAGGGAATGGAGCGGATGCAGACGATGCAGCCGGGACACGGCCGTGCGGCCAGCGTCGCCGAGCGCAATCGGCGGATGTTCGAGAAGCAGCACCTGCGCCGCCGCGGGCCTACGCCGGAGATGTTCTTCGCGAAGCATATCGACAACACGCGCATTGTGAAGGCCGACGATCCCTACCGCAGGCGCGAGATGCGCCGCTTCACGGTCGCGATGGTTTTTCTGTTCGCGTTCACGATGGTGTACGTGTGGCAGCACATGGAGTCGATCGAGGTCGGCTACAAGGTGGAAGCGCAGAAGACGCAGGTCCTGCAACTGCGCGAAGTGAACCGCCAGTTGCGGCTGACCCAGGCGCAGTTGAGCGAGCCGGAACGCATCGATCGGATTGCGAAGCAGCTAGGGCTGGACGCTCCGCTGCCCGGGCAGGTGGTGCGGCCGGATGGCGCGGGCGCGGGCGCTCCGGTGCTGGCGCAGAACAAGGGACTCAACATTCAGCAATAAGGAAAAGGACAAGGAGATGAAGAAGGCGCCACGTCAGACGTTGACCGCACCGATTCGCCGGGCGCGGTTCGCCTGGGTGGCGTTTTTCTTTGTGTTCTGGACTGTGGCGATCGTGTTCCGGCTGGGCTGGCTGCAGATCGTGCGGCACGGCGAGTTCGTCAAGATCGCGGCGAGGCAACAGCAGCGGACGTTTGAAGTGGCTCCGCGGCGGGGCGTGCTGTACGACCGCAATCTGCGCGAGCTGGCGATGACGACGCTGGTCGACAGCGTGTATGCGGTGCCGAGCGAACTGGGCGACAACCGCGAGCAGGCGGCGGAGATGCTGGCGAAGGTCGTCCACAACGACGACCTTGACCGCTTCACGGCCGAGCCACAGATACTGGCCCGCTTCAAGGCCTCGCGGAATTTTGCGTGGGTGGCGCGCAAGGTGGATGCGGATACGGCGACCCGCGTGCGCGAGTTGAACCTGAAGGGCGTGTACCTCCAGAAGGAGTTCAAGCGCTTCTATCCGAATGGGAATTTAGCGGCGCAGGTGCTGGGGTATGTCGGCGTCGATGACGATGGGTTGGGCGGGCTGGAGCAAAACTTCGACGACGAGCTGCATGGGACGCCGGGGCACATGCTGACCGCGGTCGATGCCAAGCGTCATGTGCTGGGATCGGATGAGCAGCAGCCCATGGCCGGCGACAACCTGGTGCTGTCGATCGACGCGAACATTCAATACATGGCGGAGCAGGCGCTGGATGCTCAGGTGGCGAAGGTGGGCGCGGCGCATGGGACGGTGGTGGTGCAGGACCCGCACACCGGGCAGATTCTGGCGCTGGCGGTTTCGCCGCGGTTCAATCCGAACGATTCGCGGCACCTCGATCCGGGGTCGTTGTCGGACCTGGCGGTGAGCGATGTGTATGAGCCGGGGTCAACGTTCAAGCTGGTGACGTATTCGGCGGCGCTCGATGCCGGGGGAGTTCAGCCGACGGACATTGTGGACTGCCAGGGCGGCGCGATGACGATGTACGGCCGCACGATGCACGACGACAAGGACGACCACTTCGGGCGCGTGACGGTGCAGTATGCGTTGGAGCACTCGAGCGATGTGGGTGCCGTAAAGATGGAGATGAAGGTCGGGAGCCCGAAGTTTTATCAGTACATGAAGGCCTTCGGGTTCGGCGAGCGCTCGGGGATTGAATTGCCGGCCGAGACGCGCGGGCTGTTGGCGCCGGTGAAGAAGTGGGGCACGACGAGTTTTATGTCGATGGCCATCGGGCAGGAGGTCGGCGTGACTCCGGTGCAGCTGGTGACGATGGTTTCGACGATCGCGAACGGCGGCGTGTACATGCCTCCGCATATTCTGCTGGCATCGACCGACGAGATGAAGGGCGACCCGCGGCTGAAGCCGGCGGCGTTCCATCCGGAGAACGAGTTGCCGGCGAAACTGCCGGACGGCGCGCATCGCGTGATCTCGGAGATGACGGCCGCGAAGATGCGGATGATGATGCAGGGCATCGTGCTCGAAGGCACCGGCAGGGGCGCGCAGTTGAATGGATACAGCTCGGGCGGCAAGACGGGGACGGCGCAGAAGATCGATCCGGCCACGCACACCTACTCACACACGAAGCTGGTAGCGAGTTTTGCGGGGATCGCGCCGGTGAGCAGTCCGGCGATTTCCGTTGCGGTGGTGATCGACACGCCGACGATTGGAAGCCGCTACGGAGCGGCGGTTTCCGCGCCGGTGTTTCAGCAGGTCGCGCAGCAGGTGCTGGAGTATCTCGGCGTGCCGCACGATATGCCGCTGAAGACGCCGAAGGAAATGAAGGAGCTGGCGAAGACGGATGCGCATGACGATGAGCCGGCGGACAGCACCGCGGACCTGAATGAGATGTTTGAGCAGATCAACAGTCTGCCGCCGGACGATCCTTTGCGGCATCCGGAGAACGCGGCTGCGATGGCGGAAAATGCGGCGGCGGACCGGGCCGCGGATGAAGCGGTCGCGCGCGCTGCGGAGGCTGCAGCCAGGACGCCGAGCGGAGCGATGAAGCTGCTGCCGGCTAAAGTGCTGGCGGCGTTTCGTGCGCACGGGGGCACAAGTTCGGTGATGCCCGATACATCGAGTGCGTCCGCGCCGCTACAGGCACCGAAGATTTTGCCGGCGGTGCAGGTGCGCGGCAGCACCGCGGTCGTGATCGATCCGGCGAGGCGCGTGGCCGTGCCGGTGTTTCAGGGCGATGGTCTGCGCAAGGTCGTGCAACAGGCGAACGCGGCGGGCCTGAGCGTGCAGCCGGTGGGCAGCGGACTGGCGCGGGAGCAGGTGCCGGCGGCGGGTACGATGGTGCCCGTGGGCACGGAGATCGTGGTGCGGTTTACGCGGTAAAGCAGAGAGTAGAGGATAGACAGTAGAGCGTAGGAGAGCCGAGGCGCAGTGTGGCCTGGAACCGCCCTTATGAAATGGAACGAACTACTGGCCAGCGCTCCCGCTGTGCATCGCCTCACGTCGGGCAATCCCGACGTTTTGGACGTGCAGTACGACTCGCGAAGAGTGAAGCCCGGTGACGTGTTTGTCGCAATGGGCGGTGGGACCACCGACGGAAACAAGTATGTCTGGCAGGCGATAGAACGCGGCGCGGTTGCGATCGTTACGGACTTGCGAGATATCGCCGCGGAATTGCATTCGAAACGAAGCGGAGTCTCGGTTGCATTGACGGAGCATGGGCGGCGGGCGCTGGCGGAGGTTTCGGCGGCGGTGTTTGGGCATCCGGAAAAGAAGCTGAACATCAGCGCGGTGACGGGGACGAACGGCAAGACGACGACGGCGTTTCTGCTGGAACAGATGCTCGCCAGCGTGGGCCGGAAGTGCGTGCTGGTGGGGACGATCGAGACGCGCATTGCGGGTGAGGTGCGGGCGAGCGAGCATACGACGCCGGAGTCGCGCGATTTGCTGGCGCTGTTCGCGGAGGGCGTGCGCGCCGGGTGTACGGAAGTTGTGATGGAGATGAGCTCTCATGCGCTGGAGCAGGAGCGCGTGTGGGGGATTCCGGTGGATGTGGCGATTTTTACGAATTTGACGCAGGACCATTTGGATTTTCATGGGACGATGGGCGCTTATGCAGCGGCGAAGGCTAAGTTGTTTGCAGGTATGGGTGTACCCGCGCCGAGGGTCGCGGTAATCAATGCAGACGATGAGTACGCGGAGTTGATGCTGAATGTCTACACGGGTACTGAGCGTGTCACGTACGGAATCGACCAACCGAACGCGACGCATTGTGCGTTTGGAGTGAGAGGCCGTGCGGGAGGCACGGATTTCGCGTTCGACACGCCGCTCGACCGGTTGCCGGTCAAGTCGCCGTTGAGTGGACGTGTCAATGTTTCGAATTTGCTGGCAGCTATGTGTGCTGCGTTAGCTCGCGGTTTGACCTTCGACGAGGTCGTGGGCTCCGTGAAGACGTTGAAGCCTGTGCCTGGTAGGTTCGAGGTTGTCGCGGGATCACGAGAGGCGGCCTTTACGGTCGTAGTCGATTATGCGCACACCGATGATGCCTTGAAGAATCTAATTGAGCTGGGACGCGGGCTTGTCGGAGAGCATGGCGGGCGCGTGATTACGATGTTTGGCTGCGGCGGTAATCGCGATAAAACGAAGCGGCCGAAGATGGGGCGTGTTGCTGGTGCGGAGAGTGATCTTGTGGTCGTGACGAGTGACAATCCGCGCAGTGAGGAACCGATGCAGATCATTAACGAAACCTTGCTTGGTGTTCGCGAGACCAATGCGACGTTTGTAGTCGAAGAGGATAGACGCGCGGCGATTGAGGTTGCGATTCGGGCGGCGAAGCGGGGCGACATTGTCCTCCTCGCGGGCAAGGGGCATGAGAAGGAACAGATTTTTGCTGATGGCGCGGTGCACTTTGATGATGTGCAAGAAGCCTCACGCATCCTACGAGAGATCGCGAATGAGGTGAAGCAGTGACGTTGACGCTGGGACAAATTGCGGACTGGATTCATGCTGAGGGAGATTTCGATTCGGCGAAAGAGGCGGTTGGGTACTCGATCGATTCGCGTACCGTGGGTGCGGGGGAGTTGTTCTTCGCGGTGAAGGGCGAGCGCGTCGATGGGCACGATTATGTTGGGGCCGCGATTGCGAATGGAGCGGTCGCGGCGGTCGTGAGCATGCGCTGGCTGGCGCCGGCGGAGTTCGATGAATGCAGGCTGCTGCGGGTCCCCGATGAGTGCGACGACTGCGTTCTGGATGCGATGCAGAAGCTGGCGAACCGCGTGCGCCGCGAGTGGGGCGGGCGGGTGATCGGCGTCACCGGGTCGGCGGGGAAGACGACCACTAAAGAGTGCGTGGCGCAGGTTTTGAGCGCGCGGTTCCGAGTGCTGAAGAGTGAGGGGAATTTCAACAATCACTTTGGTCTGCCGTTGCAGTTGCTGCGGCTGGAACGCGAGCACGAAGTCGCGGTGATCGAGATGGGGATGAACCACGCCGGCGAGATCCGCGCGCTGGCGAAGATCGCGGAGCCGGAGTGGGCGGTCGTGTCTAATGTCGCGGCGGTGCATCTGGAGTTTTTTGCGGACGGCATTGAAGGAATCGCTCGCGCGAAGTATGAACTGGTGGAGGCGCTGCCCGAAGATGGCGTCGCGTTTCTGAATGGCGATGATGATCGCGTGGCTTCGTTCGGGCGAGGGATGGGAGACCGCGCGGTGTTGTATGGGCTGCGCAATCGTGCGGCTGTCCGCGCGGAGAATGTAGTGGAAGCTGGGCTGGATGGGTCACGGTTTACGGTGGTTGCGGCGGGCGTGAGGAACGATGTTCATCTGCGGCTGATGGGGCGGCACAATGTGTCGAATGCGCTGGCTGCGGTGGCGGTGGGTTTGCGCAGGGGCATGGAGCTTGCCATATGCTGCGCGGCGCTGGAGGAGATGCGGCCGACGGCGAAGCGCGGCGAGGTAATCGAGTTCAATGGCGCGCGCATTGTGAACGACTCGTACAACTCGAACCCGAAGGCGCTTGATGCGATGGTGGCGGCGCTGATGGGGGCTGAGGCCAAGCGGCGGATCGTGATTGCGGGAGAGATGCTGGAACTCGGGCCGGATGGCGCGGCGCTCCACGCACAGAGCGGCGAGGCGATGGCGCGCGCAGGTGTGGATGTGGTGATTGGGGTGCGCGGACTCGCAAAATCGCTGGTGGACTCGGTGCGCTCGGGTGGCGTGGAGGCGGAGTTTGTGGAGACGCCCGAAGCCGCAGGCGAATGGCTGCGGGAGAATTTGCGCGAGGGCGATGTGGTGCTGCTGAAGGCTTCGCGGGGGGTGAGGCTGGAGCGGGCGCTGGAGGCGTTGACGATGTGAGAGCGTTTTATTTCCAGTTGCGAGCTTCGAGCCACGAGCTACGAGTTTCCAACTGGGATTTGTAAGAAGGGCTTGAGAGATAAGATGGGCTTGGCGCTGCGCCGCGAGGAAGATCGTTGCTTTATTGGTTTCTGTACCAGAAACTCTTTCCGTATTTCCCGCCGTTCCGGATATTCCGGTACGTGACGTTTCGCTGCGTGTTTGCGAGCTTTACGGCGTTGCTCATCGGATTGCTGATTGGGCCGTTTGTGATCGAGCGATTTCGGCAGTTTCAGATTGGGCAGTTCATTCGCGAAGAGGGACCGGAGAGCCATCAGAAAAAAGGCGGCACGCCGACGATGGGCGGCGTGCTGATCTGCATTTCGATCTTCGTTCCGACACTGTTGTGGAGCGATTTGTCGAACCCTTTTGTCTGGCTGGTGATGGGGTCCACGCTGGCGTTTGCGGCGATCGGATTTGCGGACGATTACATCAAGGTGCTGCATAAGCGGAACCTGGGCCTGACGTCGATACAGAAGCTGGCGTTGCAGTTTTTCGTGAGTGGTGTGGTTGCGGTTGCGCTGGTGTTGCTGCGCGGGCAGGGGGAATATTCGACGCGGCTGATGGTGCCGTTCGCGAAGAAGTATCGACCGGACCTTATCTGGGAGTGGCTGGGCCACATCCCGCACATGCACTGGCTGGTGGTGGTGCCGTTCGTGGTTTTTGTGATGCTAGTCATCACGTTTTCAAGCAACGCCGTGAACCTGACGGACGGGTTGGATGGGCTGGCGATCGGATGCACCATCATTGCCGCCGGCGCGTTGACGATGCTGACCTACGTGAGCGGGCACGCGGTGTTTTCCGACTATCTCGAACTACAGCGCATGCCGATGGTGAGCGAGCTTACGATTTTCTGCGGGGCGATGGTGGGAGCGAGTATCGGCTTCCTTTGGTATAACGCGCATCCGGCGGAAATTTTTATGGGAGACGTTGGATCGCTGGCGCTGGGCGGCGCGATTGCGACGGTTGCCGTGGTCATCAAGCAGGAATTGCTGCTGCCGTTTATTGGCGGAGTTTTTATTCTGGAGGCGGTCAGCGTTATTTTGCAGGTAGGGAGTTACAAGCTGCGGGGAGGAAAACGGATCTTCAAGATGGCTCCGCTGCATCATCATTTTGAGTTGAGTGGATGGTCGGAGTCGAAGGTGATTGCGCGGTTCTGGATTATGGCGCTGGTGTTTGCGCTGTTTGCGTTGACGACGCTAAAGCTGAGGTAGAGTCAGAGTTCCGAATCCAGTAACGCTTTGTCCAGCTGCAAATAGGCCCATGCCTCATCCTCTTCAGGGCGCAGCCAATCGGCAAGCCCCCGTTCCGACATGAGGGCCGCATGGTGATCTTCGCTCTCCAACCAGACCAAAACCGCACGACCCTGCGGTAGCTTTAGATTTGGATCGACGGGGTGAATTTCTCCGGCTTCATCGATCTCAACTTCGATGGTGTGCGTCATGGTTTCCACTCCCGCTGCTACAGTGTGATGATAGCAAGGAGGAGTGCTGGTGTTGAGTTGACGGCGTCGAAGCTACGATGAAAAGAGAAACTATTCGGATTTTCGCTTTGGCTCCGACCCTTCTTATTGGGGTGCTTTGGGTTGTGGTGGTGCTCCTCCTAGCGTTGTTCGCGGGCGGATGGGCTATCACTTCTCTGGTGTCCGGTCTGCGCAGCGTTTTTGGTCTCGCTGCGATGTTTGCTGCTCCACTTTGCCTTGTCTCGGGCAGTATTTTAGCCCTTTCGCGGAAAGCCCCTCGTTTTTCTTTTGGAGCTTGTGCTCTTGGATCTGTCTGTCTTACCGCGGTTGTTGGAAGTTGGATTTACGATCAATTTCACCTCAATTCAGCGGAGATACCGTCGTCTCTACTTTTCCTCAGCACGTTCGTCGTCGCAGCATTTCTTTGCGATGCGTCCTCGATCTGGCTTGGTCTTGACTTGAAACGTAGTCGTTCGAACTCTGGAGTCTGAAGTGGAACTAAATAACAAGCGTGTGCTGGTGGTGGGGTTGGGGAAGAGCGGCCTTGCGGCGGCGCGCTTTTTGAAGGAGCGTGGAGCGCGGGTTACGGTGAGTGATGCTCGGTCGGCGACGTTGATTGCGGAGCTGCCGGGCCTGGTGGCGCAGGGCATTGCGGTGGAGGCCGGGAGCCATGGGCTGCTGACGTTTCGGCGGCAGGATTTGATTGTGGTCAGCCCCGGTGTGCCCATGTCGACGCCGGAGTTGAAGCAGGTTCGCGCGATGGGGATGCCGATTATTGGCGAGTTCGAGTTGGGGACGAGGTTTTTGCAGGGCGAGGTGGTGGCGATTACGGGGTCGAACGGGAAGACGACAACCACAGCGCTGATGGGGGAGATTTTTAAGGCGGATGGCCGGGCCACGCTGGTCGGGGGAAATATTGGGCGGCCGGTAACGGAGATGGTGGCGGAAAGTTCGTCGTCGAGTTGGAGTGTGTTGGAGGTTTCGAGCTTTCAGTTGGAGACGACAGTCGATTTCAAGTCGCGCATTGCAGTCGTGCTGAATATCACGCCCGACCATCTGGATCGGCATGGAAGTTTTGAGGCCTACGCGGCGGCGAAGGCGCGCATTACCGAGCGGCAGGGGCCGGAAGATTTTCTGGTGCTGAATGCGGAAGACAAGCCGACGCAGATGATCGCGGCAAACACTAAGGCGCAGATTTACTGGTTCAGTCCGCGTCGGCGAGTGAAGCAGGGTGCGTTCGTGCATGGGGAGAGCATCTTTTTTCTGGAGCACGAAGGTGGGAAGCCGGAGGCGGTGATGCCAGTTGCGGAGATTCCGCTGGCGGGCGCGCACAATGTCGAAAATGTGCTGGCAGCGGTGTGTGCGGTGCGGCTGGCGGGGGTTTCGAGCGCGCTGATCCGCGCGGCGGTCGCGGCGTTTCACGCGGTCGAGCATCGGCTGGAGTTCGTGCGGGAACTGGATGGCGTGCGGTATTTCAACGACTCCAAGGCAACGAATGTGGATGCGACGGTGAAGGCGGTGGAATCGTTTGCGGGTGGGATTCACCTGATCCTCGGCGGCAAGGACAAGGATTCCGACTACGCGGCGATGGGGCCGCTGCTGCGCGAGCGGGTGAAGGTGGTTATCACCATTGGTTCAGCCGCAGAAAAGATTGAGCGCCAACTCTCCGATGTAGTGAAGATAGAGAGAGCGGAAACGATGGAGCGGGCGGTTGCGCTGGCGCGGCGGACGGCGGTCGCGGGCGACACGGTGTTGCTGGCTCCGGCGTGTGCGAGCTTCGACCAGTTTGAGAATTATGAGCATCGTGGACGGGTGTTCAAAGAACTGGTGCGTGGGCTGTAAGCGCATATCCGCGAAACGTTTTGGAATTCGGTTGGCGGGTAAAGATGGCGAAGCGGGTTGGTGTCGATAAATGGCTGTTCGGGACGGTGCTGTTGCTGGCCTTGTTTGGGCTGGTGATGGTGTTCTCGGCCTCGGCGGTGATGGCGCAGGCGACGGAGGGCTCGCCGTATGCGTTTGTGGACAAGCAGGCGGTGTTCGTCGTGCTGGGCATGATTGCGCTGTTTGTGCTGATGCGCGTGGACTATCGAAAGTACAACAACCCGAAGCTAATTTTTCCGTTGATGGCCGTGACTGGCCTGCTGCTGATGGGCGTGTTCGTGATGGGCGGAACCAACGGCGCGCACCGCTGGATTCGCCTGGCCGGCATGACGCTGGAGCCTTCGGAACTCGCGAAGCCGGTGATCGTGCTGTTCCTGGCGTGGTTCCTGCAGACGCGCATCCATGCGATGGACGACTTCAAAGGAACGATCCTGTGCGCGGTGCTGCCGCCGCTGGTGTTTATTGCGCTGATTTTGAAGGAGCCCGACCTGGGGACGGCGCTGGTATGCGCGGCGGCGGTCTTCGCCATGCTTTACCTGGCGGGCATGCAGGTGAAGTGGTTCTTTGTGGCGATCGCGGCTGCTTCTCCGTTGATGTATTACATGCTGTTTCATGTGGCGTTTCGCCTGGCGCGCCTGAAGGCGTTTCTGAATCCCGAGGCCGATCCCAGGGGCGCGGGCTTTCACATCATGCAGTCGCTGATCGCGGTCAGCACTGGGGGCATTCGCGGGCTCGGATTGATGGAAGGGCGGCAGAAGCTGTTTTACTTGCCCGAGCCGCACACCGATTTCATCTTCGCGAATATCTGCGAGGAGCTTGGGCTGATCGGCGCGATATGCGTGATCGCGCTGTTCTGCGTGCTGGGTTATCGCGGTTTGCGGGCGGCGTTTCTTTCGACCGATCCGTTCGCGCGGTTTCTGGCGTTTGGATTGACGGTTGCGATCCTGGGGCAGGCATTCTTCAATATGAGCGTGGTGATTGCGCTGGTGCCGACCAAGGGGATTCCGCTGCCACTTATTTCGTCCGGCGGGACGAGCGTTTTCATCACGCTGGCAAGCATGGGCGTGCTGCTGAACATGACGCGCGAGATCGAGTGAGAGCAGTGCATAGCGGGTAGTGAATAGTGAATAAAACAAAAGCGCCGCTGCGGGTTTTGATTGCCGGTGGGGGGACTGGCGGGCATGTGGTTCCGGCGCTGGCGATTGGGCGCGAGCTGCGCGACCGGCACGGCGCGGACGTGCGGTTTGTGGGGACGGCGCGGGGAATCGAAACCAAGCTGGTGCCGGAGTCGGGGTTTCCGCTGGAGCTGGTGCGCTCGGGACAACTGAAGAATGTGGGCCTGACGACGCGAGCGCGGACGTTGCTCGATCTGCCGCTTGGCATCAGGCAGTGTGTGCGATTGCTGCGGGAGTTTCGCCCGCAGGCGGTCGTTGGCGTCGGTGGATACGCGAGTGGGCCGGCGATGTTTGCGGCGGTACTGCTGCGCGTTCCGACGCTGGCGTATGAGCCGAATGCGGTGCCGGGACTGGCGAATCGTCTGGTGGGGAAGCGGGTGAGCGCGGCGGCGGTGAACTTTGCGCAGACGACCCGCTACTTTCGCAATGCGGTTGTGACGGGTGTTCCCGTGCGGCAGGAGATCTTCGATATTGCGCCGCGTCCCGAAGGTGTGCCGCCGCGTCTGCTGGTGACGGCGGGCAGCAACGGGGCGAGGGTTTTCAACGAGACGATGCCGTTGATTGTGGAGCGGCTGTTAGCGTTTGTGCCGGGGTTGTCGATTGTGCATCAGGCGGGGACGCGGCAGCTTGAGGAGACGCGGGCTGCGTTTGCGGCGAGTGGAGCGGACCCGGCGCGGTGGTCGGTGGACGCTTTTCTTACCGATATGCCGGCGCAGTATGCGGCCGCGGACCTGGTGCTGGCGCGATCGGGCAGCACGGTTGCGGAGTTGGCGGCGGCGGGCAAGCCGTCGCTGCTGGTCCCGTTTGCGGCTGCGGCGGACGATCATCAGCGGAAGAACGCGGAGGTGTTTGCGGCGGCTGGCGCGGCAGTGATGATGCTGCAGGCTGACGTGACGCCGGAGAGGTTGCTCGGGGAGTTGAGCAGGCTGTTGCTGGATCGTCCGGCGCTTGCCGAGATGGGGGCGAAGGCGCGGGGACTGGCGCTTCCGGGCGCGGTCGAGCGGATCGCGGAGATGGTGGTTGGGTTGGCGCGCTGAAGCGACAAAGAAGAAGGGCTGAGGAAGTTGTCCTCAGCCCCTCGTGTTGTTGGTCTTGTGGTTAGCGACGTCCGCCGCCACCGCCGTGCGAACTACCACCACCGCCGCCGCCTGCGTGGGGGCCTCCACCGCCGCCACCGCCGGAGTAGTGGCCGCCACCACCGCCGCTCGGAGCGGAGTAGTGACCGCCTCCACCGCCGCTAGGTGCGGAGTAGTGGCTTTGCGCCGGTGCGGAGTAGTGGCTCTGCGCGGGAGCGGAGTAGCTGCGTCCAGCGGTTGCGGGAGCGCCGTAGCGATTGCCGCTATTGACGTTCCCCTGGAAGCCGCCGCGCTGGGTTCCAGCGAAGCCCTGCTGATGGTTGAAACCGCCCTGCTCGCGAGCGGAGCCGGTGTTTCCACCAGGACGGGCGAAGCTGTTTCCGGAGGACTGGCGGCCGAAGTTTCCAGAGGACTGCCGGTTGAAGTTTCCAGAGGACTGGCGGCCGAAGCCGTTTCCACGGTTCGCTTCAAAGTTGCGGTTTGCCGAAATGGTCGAGCCGTGGTTGAAGCCGCCACGATGGGTGAACTGCGAGGGGGGGTGGCTATCGAATGAGCGGCCGCCGGGGTGGCCGTTGAAGCCGGAGTACGTCCGGTTATAGAAGTTGCCGCGGAAGCCGCCGCCAAAGTGGCCGTAGGCACGGTTGTACCAGAAGTGTCCGCCGTTCCAGTATCCGCCATAAAAGCCGATGCCGAAATAGCCGAAGCCGTAGTTGAGACCACCGTAGTAGCCGACTTCGGGGCCCCAGTAACCGGCGTTCCAGAAGTAGCCGGGACCGCCGTAGCCCCACCATCCGGGTGTCCAGAGAGCGTCGGTGTAGGGCGGAAGCACCCACGCGCCGTCAACCCAGTTGTAGCCGGAGTTCGCGTCGTAGGCCCAGTAGCCGGGCGTCCAGATATAGCCGTCGCCGGGGCATTCGGGCTGTTCGTATTGTGGGATGGGAGGCGGCGCGGTCTCGGCCATGGGCGCGCCTTGCTGGTCGCCGTTCACGGTCTGCGGATAGGCGGAATCCTGCGGATAGTTACCCTGTGGATCGCCGCCGTTGACGGTTTGCGGATAGCCGTTCTGGGCCTGCGGGTAGCCGTTCTGCGGGTAGCCGTTGTCAGGATAGCCGTTCTGAGCGTGGCCGGCGAGCGGGAAAGCGATGAGAGCGCCCGCCAAAGCGATGGATGGGAATACGTTGCGAAGGTTTCGCGTCATGGTCATTTCAAGCCCTGTCCAAGCCGTCCTTCGATGTCCGCGTCCCTTTTGCGGTTTGCGAGAACGGCGAGGTGTAAGTTCCCAGCCTGACAGGAGTCGTCCTGGTCTGGGTCTCGGTAGATTAGACACATCATAGACCCGTTAGTTGCGCGAAGTTAAGGGTGTTTGGAAGGTTGTACGCGGGGGCCGGTAAAAAGCGCTTTAGGGCACATGACGTGAACGCCGGAGTTGGTGTCGACCAGTTCGGTGATGTCCACGTCGCAGGCGGTGGAGATGAGGGCGTATGCGTCGTCGCGCGAAAGATGCGGATAGTCCGGATTCTGATCGGACAGGAACGTAATCATGTTGCGGACGGCGATTTCCGTGGCTTTATTGAGGTCGGGGTCGAAGCCCATGGCGATGTAGGCGGTGGGGGTCTCGGCGCGGGGCCACTCCAGCTTCTGGGTGGTGGCCTCCCCTTTGTGGAGGATGAACTGGAAGGTGCCGGTGAGGAACGTCTCGAGGGCGGTGATGTCCACCTCGCCATTACCCTGGCCGGCGTGGCCGTCGCCGGCCTCGAAGAGGGCGCCGGGGGCGAAGACGGGGTAGAAGATGCGGGAGCCGGCCGTAAGCTCCTTGTTGTCCATGTTGCCGCCGTGGACCCAGGGCGGGGCGGAGTTCCACTTGCCGGCGGATTCCGGCGGGGCGATGCCCATGGACCCGAAGAACGGATGCAGCGGGATGGTGATTCCGGGGCCGAAGTTGGCGACCATCTTCTGGCGGTCGAGCGGGATGATCTTGCTGCGGCTGTAGGGATAGTCGTCGGGCAGGAAGCCGTGGCCCTTGCCGAAGCCGTTGCAGGCCCAGTTGATGTCGAGGCTGATCCTGAGGACGCGGACTTCGAGCACGTCGCCGGGCCGGGCACCGTCGATGGCGACCGGGCCGGTGAGGATGTGTCCGCCGGGGCCGCGCTCTTCCTTGGGGACTTTGGTGTAGATGTCGCCGAGCCAGGTGGGAATGTCGGCTGGCGCGACGCCCTGCGAGGTGAGGCGGGCTGGTGGCCCGCAGGTGGAGGCGGCCTGCATGATGACCGTGTCGCCGGACTTGATGGTGAGGACCGGCTTGGCGGTGTACGCATAGTATCCCCAGGCGACTGTGGTGGGCGTCGCGAGGAGAGTGTGGGTCGTCTGCGCGGCGGCGGAGGCGCAGATGGCGGCGAGGAGGAGTCTGCTGGGATGCATGATCTGGTATAGCACGGTCGCGATTTTTGGCAGGCGCCCCTCCCCCCTAATTGGGGTAAAGTCCCTTATCGGTTGAGGTTAGGTTTGTACCCTTGGTTTGGTCGTGACGGATTAAATGCGAGAACCCGGCGGTGGCCGGGTTGCTGTTTTTATTATAGAGGATGTGTCAAGCGAGCTTATGTGCGGCGGGTGGAGCGGCGGCGGGTGGGCGTGGCGGGTAGGAGCGGGGCTGTCAGACGCTCGTAAAGCTGGAATAGGAACTCGACGCGGGCCTGGTCGTCGGGGAAGGGCTCGGGGCGGTAGAGCCGGTCGACGGCCCGGTCGAGGGCTTGGTGGGCCTTGAGCAGCTTCGGCGGCATGAGGATTGGATCGTAGAGGTCCGCGAGGGTGGAGTCGGGGAAAAGGGCGCGCGCGTCGAGGACGGTCTGAGCCAGGGTTTCGATCTTTGTGCGCCGGGCATCGGTAAGGTTCGATGGCCAAGGGAAGTTGTTATAGACCAGTCGATTTGAATACCGGTAATCCGATTTGAGTCTTCCCGCAACTACCCCAACCCATGCCATGTGTATGGCGGACGTAAGAATCCCAAAGTGGAAGAGACCAGCATCTGGGACCATCTTCGCCAAGTTGCTGCAAATGACATTCGAACTTTCCATCGCCATCGGGATATAGCGACGTAGTTCAGAAGAGGCTTCGGGAATTAAAAGGTATGGTCTATCCGTTTGCCGAATTTCTCCGAACAACGATGGTGTAGACGCCAGTTTCTTGGTTTCCTTCCTGTCGCTGTCGGTACGGTACTCGCGGACCCTTTTGATACGCTCAACTATTTCGGGAATTTGCGCAATGGTTGACGGATTCGCACCTACCAGCCAAAGGCACCAGCGCTTTTGACTATGCAAGAATTCTTTTGCACCCACAATTGGTCTTACGAAGCGGGTTGCTTCTGGGCGCTTGGCGAGTAGTTGTTCTTTCTCTTCAGGAGTCAAGAGCAAATGTCCGCCGTCGTTGGGCATGCTGCCCCAGACAATTTCGGGGGCCTTCGAGATAGGTTTACTGCGTTTTGTCAGCGCGCCGCTCGTTCCGTTAAGCAAGTAAGGCGTTATCGAAGAGCACGATGAATGCGTTTGGTCGTCCCCTGTGTTTCTGTCGTAAAGCACTTTCGTGGATGTATTCCGCGGCGTAATGCCAATAATCACAACATGTACATGAGCCTTACCTCGCGCTTCGCTTTCCCACGTAAACGTTCGATATGCGAATTGGATCGCTAAACCAAAGCGGTCCGACAAGACGGCCCAAACTATCGCAGGCTGCTCGCCTTGCGTGATGGAATTTGTGGATACGAAAGAGATAGGCGTAGCCGAGGCGTACGCATATGCGGCAGCCTTAAAATACCAAGCGGCGACGTAATCAAGGACGCCCGTTCCCTTTATGCCGCCTAGCTCCTGGGCAACCAGCTTCATGTCTGTCTTTTGTTGATCGTTCATAAAAGCTTTACCGACGAACGGAGGGTTGCCGAGAATATAAGAACATTCTGTGGCGGGAAGAGCATCGTTCCAATCCATGCGGAGTGCGTTGGCGTGGTGAATATGTGGCGTCTTGCGTAGGGGTAGACGTAGGAAGTGCTGACCGAAGGCCTCGTGGATGCGCATGTTCATCTGGTGGTCCATGAGCCAAAGGGCGACTTCGGCGATGCGCGCCGGCCACTCTTCGATCTCGATGCCGTAGAACTGGTCGACGTCGATCTGGGACAGGCGATAGACCTCTTCGAGTGAGAGGCTGCCTTGCTGGGGATAAATCTGACGCAGCAGGTCCAGTTCGAGCAGGCGAAGTTCGCGGTAGGCGATGACGAGGAAGTTGCCGCAGCCGCAGGCGGGGTCGAGGAACTTGAGTGTGGTGAGTTTGTCGCGGAGAGTGTCGAGGCGGCTGCGGCGGCGGTTGGAGCGGTCTGAGATCGCCGCGCTAAGTTCAGCGCGGAGGCTGTCGAGAAACAGCGGGCGGATGACTTTGAGGATGTCGCGCTCGGAGGTGTAGTGAGCGCCGATGTGACGGCGCTCGGGTGCGGTCATGACTTCCTGAAAGAGTGCGCCGAAGATGGCGGGTGAGATGCGCGACCAGTCGAAACGGGTGCAACTGAGCAGAGCGTTGCGCATGTCGGCGTTGAAGGCGGCGAACCGGAGCCGTTCCGCGAAGAGCTGGCCGTTGACGTAAGGCAGAGCGGCGAGAGATTCATCGAGATTGCGCTGGCGGTCTTCGACAGGTGTGTCGAGGATTTCGAAAAGCTCGGCGATGCGGGCGCCGAGGTCGGAACCGTCGCGGTTCGTGCGGTTTTCGAGATAGAGCTGAAAGGAACTGGGCTCGAAGATGCCGGTGTCTTCGGCGAAGAGGCAAAAGAGGATGCGGACGAGGAAGCGTTCGAGATCGTGGCCGCGATAGCCGCCGTTCTTCAGCGTGTCGTGAAGGGCCGTCATGATGGCGACGGCCTTCAGGTTGATGGGGTCCTGCTCGGTGAAGCGGTGGAGGGTGTATCCGGGAATGAAGGCGAAGGCGGCGATGTTGCGATGGAGTTCGGAAAGCGGAAACTCGATGCGGTCGTAGCGGAGGCCGTGGAAGAGGGGGAGATTTTCCTGGCGGTCCGGGTCGAGGTCGTAGAGGGCGAAGCGCTGGAAGTCGGAGAGCAGGATGTAGCGCGGAGCTTCTTCCTGGCGACCGGAACTTATGAGGTCGTGGATGTAGGCGAAGGCCTGACTCTCCGCGGTGTCGAGGGAATGGCCGGCGGTCTTGTGCTCGACCAGGAGCTTGCCCGGCCAGAAGAGGTCGATGAACCCAGTAGTTCCGGAGATGCGGCGGACCGGCTCTTCAAACGTGGCAACGACGCGGCGCGAAATGCCGAAGATGTTGAAGAACTCGTTCCAGAATGTCTGCTTGTCCGCCTGCTCGCGCGTGGCTGCCGACCAGTCCCGGGAGAAGGTCAGGGACCGCTGGCGGATTTCGTTCCAGGAGATGTTCGGCATTCAGAGCTATGGTACGACTTTGCGGGGCCGTGCGCAGGTGCGCAGGTTGGTGCGCGGCGCGAAGGCAGGAACGTGCAACGGCAGAAGCAGGTCTCTCCACTGCGCTGCGCTCCGGTCGAGATGACAAATTTGGAGCGGGCGGGCGAGAAGCGGATTCCTCCGCTGCGCCGCGGAATGACAAAGCGTTATGTGCGCTGGGCAACCTCCAGCATTGGAATTTGCATCCAAAAACCCGAACGACACAGGGTACCTTGATTTCAGGCCAGCGATGAACGTCCTCAAGCAGGCCGAAGAGACCCTTCTCAAGGCGGGCGCTCTCCAGAGCGCCATCTTCAACAGCGCCAACTTTTCCAGCATCGCCACCGACGCCAGCGGCGTCATCCAGATATTCAATGTCGGCGCCGAGCGGATGCTAGGCTATATCGCCGCTGAGGTGGTGAACAAGATTACTCCGGCGGATATTTCCGATCCGCAGGAAGTAATTGCGCGGGCGGAGGCGTTGAGTCTCGAACTTGAGACACCGATTCTTCCCGGCTTCGAGGCGCTGGTTTTCAAGGCGTCGCGTGCGATCGAAGATATTTATGAGCTGACTTATATCCGCAAGGATGGAAGCCGCTTTCCCGCGGTCGTCTCGGTTACTGCGCTGCGCGATGGGCAGAATGCGATCATCGGTTTTCTGCTGATCGGCACGGACAATACCGCGCGCAAGAAGGCTGAAGAAGCGCTGCTCAAGGCCGGTGCGTTGCAGAGCGCGATTTTCAATAGCGCCAATTTTTCGAGTATCGCGACCGACGCGAAGGGCGTCATCCAGATCTTCAACGTCGGCGCCGAGCAGATGCTGGGCTACACCGCCGCCGAGGTGATGAACAAGATCACTCCAGCGGATATTTCCGATCCGCAGGAAGTGATCGCGCGGGCGGCGGCGCTGAGTCTCGAACTCGAAACGCCGATTCTTCCGGGGTTCGAAGCGCTGGTGTTCAAGGCGTCGCGTGGGATCGAAGACATTTATGAACTGACCTACATTCGCAAGGATGGCAGCCGGTTTCCCGCAGTCGTTTCGGTCACGGCTTTGCGCGATGCGCAGAATGCGATCATCGGTTTCCTGCTGATCGGAACGGACAATACCGCCCGCAAGAAGGCCGAGGAAGCCCTGCTCAAGGCTGGCGCTTTGCAAAGCGCAATCTTCAACAGCGCCAACTTTTCGAGCATCGCCACCGACGCGAAGGGCGTGATTCAGATCTTCAACGTCGGCGCCGAGCGGATGCTTGGCTATACCGCCGCGGAGGTGATGAACAAGATCACGCCGGCAGATATTTCCGATCCGCAGGAAGTGATTGCGCGGGCCGCGGCGTTGAGCGTTGAACTGGAGACGCATATTTTGCCGGGTTTTGAGGCGCTGGTGTTCAAGGCTTCGCGCGGGATCGAAGATATTTATGAGCTGACGTATATTCGCAAGGATGGCAGCCGGTTTCCCGCGGTCGTGTCGGTTACGGCGTTGCGGGATGAGCAGAATACGATCATCGGCTTCCTGCTGATCGGCACCGACAATACGGCGCGCAAGCAGGCGGAAGAAGCCCTGCTGCGCAGCGAAATGCTGGCCAGCGCCGGGCGCATGGCGGCGAGCATCGCTCACGAGATCAACAACCCGCTCGAAGCCATCGTGAACACGCTGTACCTTGTTCGCGCGACGCCGGACCTTCCGGCGACGGCCGTCGAGTACCTGGACCTGGCGGAGGGCGAATTGATGCGCATCGCGCACATTACGCGGCAGACGCTGGGCTTCTATCGCGAGTTTTCGGCGGCGACGAGCAACTCGACTTTTGCGCTGATCGGGTCGGTGATTAATCTGCTGCAGGCTAAGATCAGGACCAATCGCGCGACCGTCGAGCAGCAGGGCGATGTGCTGCTGGAGGTGATGGGGATCGCCGGAGAACTGCGGCAGATTCTGGCCAACCTGCTGGCGAACAGCCTCGACGCGGTGGGACCGGATGGGAAGATTGTGATGCGGGCTTCGGCGTCGCTTGACCCGGGGGACGGGGCGCGGCGGGTGCGGATCACGGTGTCCGATGGTGGGCATGGGATGGCGCCCGCGACGTCGAAACATATTTTCGACCCGTTCTTTACGACCAAGGGGTCGGTGGGGACGGGGTTGGGGTTGTGGGTGTGCAAACAGCTGATTGAGAAGAATGGCGGGTCGATTCGGGTGCGGTCGAATACGGATGTGTTGCGGCAGGGGACTTCGTTTTCGTTTGTGCTGCCGCGGGATGCGGAGCCGGTGTTGGTGGCGTAGCTGCAGGCCTTGCGCGATGCGTAAGATTGAAGCTGTCGCTCGGATATTTGGGGCTGGTTGACGGCTGGCTTCTGATTCAGCTTCGAGCTACGAGTTTCGAGCTACGAGTTTCCAGTCGCCAGTTTCGAGTTGCCAGTTTTGGATGATGGCGCGGCGAGCGAAGCCCACATCTCAGAATCGAGATGTGGGGCGCCCGGTGGGGTCAGGCGGTGGGGTGTTTGAGGATTTCGGCCAGGGCGTGGAGGCGGGTAGAGTCGGCTGGAGTTTTGGCGGTGGGTGCGGCGGCTTCCAGAGAGTCTGCCATGCCTTGCAGCTTTGCCGTATCGCCGGCGGACATCGCCTCGCGCAGGGCCGCGATGCGGTCGGCGGGTAACGCTTCGGAGCGGGCTAGCTGGTCGGTGTAGGCTTTGGCGACCGTGAGGTTCGAAGGCCAGAAGATTTGTTGCTGGTTCTGGACGTTCAGCTCGCCCATGTGGACCTGGTTGGCGGCGTCGATTTCGTTCTGGGTGAGGAATTTGCTGGGGACGAGTTTGAAGACGTCGAGGCCGCGCGCGATCTCCGAGCCGTAGATGTTGCCGTTGTACCAGTAGGCCGACCAATCTCCGCCAAGAACCAATTGTTTAGGATCTATGGCACCGCGGTCGAAGTAGGCGATTTCGAACGGGTGGGCCGCATCGGTGAAGTCCATGATGGAGATGCCGCCCTGGTACCAGGCCTGGACTTCGATGTCGCGGCCGGGGACGGGGACCAGCGAGCCGTTGTGGGCGACGCAGTTTTCGGTATTGCCCTGCGCGGCGGGCATCTTGTAGTAGCTGGCGAGGGAGAGCTTGTCGTCTTTGAGGTTGAAGATGGCGTCGGCGCCCCAGTTTTTAGGGTCTTTGGGACGGCAGCGGGGCTGCATGCCGCCGCCCCACTCGTCGGTAAAGACGACTTTGGTGCCGTCGTTTGAGAACGTGGCCGAGTGCCAGTAGGAGTAGTTGGGGTCGTTGACGGCGTCGACGCGGACGGGGTGGACGGGATCTTTGATGTTGAGCAGGATGCCGTTGCCGGAGCAGGCGCCGGCGGCCAGGCCGATTGCCGAGAAGGTGGTGATGTCGTGGCACTGGTTGGTGTCGGCGGGCTTTTCTTCACCCTTGTCGTGGCTGCCGGCATTGCGGAGGCCGTTGAGTGCGCCGGAGCGGGGGTCCATGAAAACGCGGGGACTGGAGACGACTTTCGCTTCTTCAGGATGTGCGAGAGGGACCTTGATGACGTCGATGCGGAAGAGCGAGGTGTTGGGGTCTTTGTCGGGCGCGGCGTTGGAGCAGCCGGCGAGTTCGTCGGAACCGCGGACGAACGATGTGCCGGAGACGTAGAGGTAGACGTCGTCCTTGTCGTTGGGGTCGGTGACGAGGGTGTGGGTGTGGGAGCCGCGGCAGGTCTGGACGGCGGCGACCTGTTTGGGATTGCGGATGTCGGAGATGTCGAAGATGCGAACGCCGCGAAAGCGCTCAGGATTGGCGGCGGGGCCGTGGTGTTCCTTTTCGTGCCCTTTTTCAGGCGGTGGCGGAGGAGGGAAGCCCTGAGCGCCGCAGTCGATGCGGCCGTTGGGCATTTCGACCGACATGAAGAGGAGGTTGCCGTAAACCGAAACGTCTCCCTGGCCGCCGGGGCATACCAGCGAAGTGAGGAGCGAGGTCTTGGCGGGGTCGGCGATGTCGTAGATATTCACGCCGTAGAAATTGCCCTGAAAGAGGTGGGTGCCCTCGAAGGCGAAGTCGGAGTTGGCGAAGGCCAGTTGCGCGATGACCATGCGCATGGGCTTCTTGATCTTTGCGTTCGGAGGGACGCCGAGCTGGGCAAGGGTCTTGGCGACGGCCGGATCGTCGGGGCTGGTGGCGTTGAGCTGGAAGGCGGCGGGCTTTTTGATGAAGGCGATGTGCTCCATGCCCTGGGCGACTTCGCCGGCGTCGTACATGCCGGGCTTCAGCTTGTAGCGGGGGTCGTTCTTGTCGGACTGCGCGAGGAGAGAGGCGGCGCAGGTTAGCGCGAGGGCGGCGGTGAGGAGTGTGCGGGTAATGGCGTTCATGGTTTCTCCGGGGTTTGGATCGGATGTTGGAGCATTCTTTGCATGATCTTGATTTCGGCGCGTTGGGTGTTGTCGACGTCGGTGGCGAAGTTGAAGACGTCGGCGTCCTGTCCGGCGCCGGGGGAGTCGAAGAGGTCCTTGACCATGACGAGCGCGCCGCCGTGGTGCTGGATCATGCCGGTGAGGAAGAGGCGGTCGAACTCGGCGCCGCGGGCTGCGCGGAGTGCGGCCATCTGGGCGGGAGTGAGCATTCCGGGCATCAGGGGCATCGCCATTCCCGGCATGTCGGGCATCGAGGTGGACTCGCCGCGATTTTCGAGCCACTGGCGCATGAATTTGATTTCGTCGCTTTGCGAGAGGCTGATGCGGCGGCCGAGCGCGCGGACGGCTTCGTTGGCGGTGTGCGAGGGAATGAGGGCGGTCATTTCGACGGCCTGGGAGTGGTGCATGATCATGCCCTGCATGAAGTCGGTGTCGGCGCGGGACTGGGGCGGGGCGATGCCGGTGGTGTTGGGGGGAAGGGTGCGGCTGGGTTGGCCGGGGGATCCGGGCTGGACGATGACCGGGGCGGGAGTTGGGCTGCTTTGGGAGTGTGCGGCGGTCGTGGTCGTGAGAATGGCGAGCAGGGCTACCGGTCCTCCTGCGATGAGGAACCTGTAGCGGTGAGAATTTAGCCTTGGAGTGGAACCAAACATTTTCGGTGCTCTCACGCTAACACGATGCGCGGGTGCAGGGGCGCTTTGTGTGACGAGGGTTGAGTTTCGGTTGGAGTGAGGAGTGGTCGCGCCTTGCGCGATGCCCACATCTCGGAATCGAGATGTGGGGCGCCCGGCACCCGGCTCACCGGCGAACCGGGCCGCGTGCAGATCGAGTCAGACTGGACGTGGAACGCCCGAGTCGACGCCAACACCCACTCATCGCGATGAAGCCACAAGGAATGGGGCACCCGGCGGCAGGATTCAGATTTCTACTGCTGCTTGCGCTTGAAGCTTCATCAGTATCTCGTCAAGCTCGGCTGGGCGGATGGGCTTGGAGAGATAGCCGTCCATGCCGGCTTCGTAGCATCGCTGTTCGTCGCCCTTCATGGCATGGGCGGTGAGCGCCACGATGTGCTGGCGCCTCCCGCTGCCCGCCTCGCCGGCGCGGATGGCGAGCGTGGCTTCTATGCCGTCCATCTCCGGCATCTGCACATCCATCAGCACCAGATCGTAATTGGTCTCCTTGAGGGCCTCGACCGCCTCCCGGCCATTCGAGGCCACAGTAACCTGATGGCCCCGGTTTTCGAGGAGGCGCATGCCGAGCCGCTGATTCACATGATTGTCCTCGGCCAGGAGCACGCGAAGCTTCAAGGCTGGTGTATTGACCTCCTTGATAGCCGGAGCGTCATTTTCAGGAACCCGGTGTCCGCGCCGCGCGCCGATGGAGCTGGTGATGGCGTCATAGAGGTCGGACTGGCGCGCGGGTTTGTTGAGCCGGAATTCGACCTGAAGTTTCTGGCAGCGGGCCGGGTCCCCGCGATGTCCCGCGGAACTCAGAATGATGATGGGACAGGAGGGCGTAACGGCGCCGTTCCGGACACGCTCGATGAATCCAAAGCCGTCCATTTGCGGCATGTGCATATCGGTAATGATGAGCGCGTATGGGTCGCCTGCCTCGTGCGCGGAAGTCAATTCGGCAAGCCCGGGTTGGCCTGCTTCCACCAAAGTCGCGCGCATGCCCCAACGCGTCAGGACACCTTCCAGTATCCGGCGATTGGTCCGGTTGTCCTCGACGACGAGGACGCGGGTTCCGCGCAGGACTTCGGTAGAAGCGGGAAGCCTGGCCGGCAAACCGGCTTCGTCGGCCCGCTTCATCCGAACAGTGAAATAGAAAGTGCTGCCGGCGCCGGGCGCGCTCTCGACCCAGATCCGGCCGCCCATCATTTTCACCAACCGGCTGGTGATGGTGAGTCCGAGGCCCGTTCCCCCATAGTGGCGCGTCGTTGACGCATCAGCCTGGGTAAAGGCCTCGAAGATTGTCTTCTGCTTTTCAAGAGGGATGCCAATGCCGGTATCGCAGATAGCGAATTGCAATGTGCAGTCGAAACCCGATTGCGCCGCCAGCTTCAGCTTCAATGCGATCTCTCCCTCAGCGGTGAACTTCAGGGAATTTCCAATGAGGTTCAACAATATCTGGCGCAGCCGAGTCGGATCTCCAGCGAAGAACTCCGGAACATCGGCGTCGATGTCGCAAAGCAGCTCCAGGCCTCGCTCGTCCGCCCGGTGCGCCAACGTCCGCAGGGTTGCTTCGACGGCGTCCCGAAGGTTGAATGGCACCTCCTCCAAATCGATCCTTCCCGCTTCGATCTTGGAGAAGTCGAGGATGTCGTTGATGACAGTCAGGAGGGCGTCGGCGGACAGTTTCACCGTGTCGAGGTAATCGCGCTGCTCGGCGGTCAACTCGGTTTCGAGCGCAAGACCCGTCATGCCGATCACACCGTTCAGAGGAGTGCGAATCTCATGGCTCATGTTGGCGAGGAACTCGCTCTTAGCGCGGCTTGCCTCTTCGGCCTGGCGGCGAGCTTCGAACATGTCCTGTTCCGCTTGCTTTTGAGCGGTGATGTCGCGGCTGATGCCCATGATGCCCGCGATGACGCCCTGGCTATTGCAGAAGGGGACTTTCGACGTTTGCATCCAGGTGACATTTCCGTCGTCATCGACCGAATTTTCCAGATGGTCCAGCAACGGTTTGCCGGATTCAAGAATGCGCCGTTCGTCGTCGAAGAAGCTCTGGGCCGATTCGCGGAGGAAGAAGTCGAAGTCGTCGTGACCAAGAAGATCGGCTTCCGAGCGTGTCGAAGTGCGCTTAACGACGCCCGGGTTGGCGAGCAGGAATTTGCTGTTGGTGTCCTTCGCGAATATCTGATCGGGCAGGCTGTCGATGACCAGGCGGAGCATATAGTTTCGTTCGGAGAGTTCATCCTGTGCGGAAACCCCGGCTTGGGTGAGGATGGAAAATCGGCGGAAAAGCAGCCAGCTTAAGCCAAAGCAAATGGCTATGAGGACGGCGGCGACCACATGCTCCGCCGCCGAACTGAGATATGCCCGCAGCAATCCATAGGTGACGATGGCGACAATCCACAGAACTCCAAGTTGCAGAGGCAGCACCTTTCCGGCCTGCTGCACGCGAAGCACCAGCCGCGTGTGCGAGAGAGTGTGTGGTTCGCAAATAGGATGAAGCTCCTGCATTGTTATTCCCCTTGCACCGATCGCGACGACTGACAAACTGAAGTTGCCACTTCATCTGATGCATGGTGGGTCGCTGGAGGGGATCCGCGCGCTATGCGAAGCAATTCGGCGGCGAACGTGTTATCGGCGATCGCCACCACTTCAAGACGCGAACGTTGGAGCGTCCGCTCCGGGCGGGTGGCCCACATCTGCTCAAACCCTCTCGCAATTGGGCCACCCGAAGTTGTGGCGGCGCGAGTTGGCTCAGGCGGTGCCGAGGACGACGGTTTCGGGGCTCATCGGGATGGGGTGTCCGGTGACGTTGGAGAAACCGGCTTCTGTGTACATGGCGGTGAGTTCGCTGAGGGTGTAGGCGTCTCCGGAAGTGGTTGAGGTGAGCATGGTCATGCTGAAGGCCGCGGGCATGGGTGGGGAGACGCGGTCTTCGTTGGGGACGAATTCGAGGGTGGCGGCACGGCCTCCGGGGCGGAGAGCGGCGTGGACCTTCTTCAGCAGACCGACGCAGGTGGGCGGGTCGAAGTGGTGGAGGAAGTTGGTGAGCAGCGCGGCATCGTAGGGGCCACCGAAATCGACGTCGAAGGCGCTGCCGGGCAGCTCGGTGAATCGGTCGTGGACGCCGGCTTTGGTGGCGTTGCGCGCGGCGACGCGGAGGACGGGCGCCCAGTCGACGGCGGTGATGCGGGCTGCGGGGTTTTGGGTGGCGACGGCGATGCCGAAGAGGCCGTGGCCGGCGGCGATATCGAGGACCTGGAAGGGGCCGGTCTGTCCGCCGAGCGCAAGGGTGGCAAGCGGTCCGGCGACAGGGGCCATCATCGGAGCCATGGACTCGGCGAACTGCACCCAGACGGGGTTTTCGGGCGATACGCTGCCGTCTCCGGGCATGGTGGTGCGACCGTTGCGGACGACCTCGGCGAGGTGTTCGTAGGGCTCGCGCATGGCAGGGTTGCCGAGGAACTGGGCGGTGGAGGCGAGCGACGCCGGGGAGTTGGGGTCGAGGAAGAGGGCGCTGGTGGGCGTGTGCCGGTAGTGGCCGTCCTGCTTGGCGAGGATGCCGTTGATGACCAGGAAATCGCACAGGATGCGAACGCCGCGCTCGGACGCGGAACATTGGCCGGCGATGGAGGCGGCGTCTCCGGGGCCTTCGCCGACGGCGCGGAAGATGTCTAGGTCGATGGCGGCCCTGAGGGCGGCAGTGCGCTGGTGGGCGCTCAACATTTCGAGGATGAGGGCGGGGTTGGGGGAAGCGGCGGTGGGGTTTTCCGGGTGCATGACGGGTCTCCTGTTTTGGATGAGGCTGGTTGGGGCTCAATTCAGACCGCGCCAGTTTATACGAAGCGGAGGCAGCAAAATTTTTGCGCGGGTTTTCGGCGCGGAGGGGTGAGAATACATCTGAAGATGAACGTGCCGGAACACACCATGTTTGCGTCGTCGCAGAGAGTCCACTTTATTGGGATCGGCGGCATTGGGATGAGCGGGATCGCGGAGATCCTGCTGACGATGGGCTATGCGGTTTCGGGGTCGGACCTGCGGCGGTCGGCGGTGACGGAACGGCTGGAGGACCTCGGCGCGATTGTTTACAACGGGCACGCCGCCTTGAATGTGATTGCCAGCGATGTGGTGGTCACCAGCAGCGCGGTGCCGCACGACAATCCCGAGGTGATGGAGGCGCGGGCGAGGAAGATTCCGGTGATTCAGCGGGCGGAGATGCTGGCGGAGTTGATGCGGCTGAAGTACGGGATCGCGGTCGCAGGGATGCATGGGAAGACGACGACGACGAGCATGATTGCGGCGGTGCTGGCGGGCGGCGGGCTCGACCCGACGGTGGTGGTGGGGGGGCGCGTCGATGCGCTGGGGTCGAATGCGCGGATGGGATACTCGAAATATATGGTGGCCGAAGCGGACGAGAGCGATCGCTCGTTTCTGCGGCTGCCGCCGATTCTGGCGGTGGTGACGAACCTCGACCGCGAACACATGGATACGTATCGCGATGTGGCGGACATCGAGGGCGCGTTTGTCGAGTTCATGAACAAGGTGCCGTTTTACGGGGCGGTGACGGCGTGTATCGACAACAAGATGCTGAGCTGGGTGCTGCCGCAGGTGAAGCGGCGCGTGTACACCTACGGCGAGAGCGAGGGCGCGGATTTTCAGTTGCGGATGCTGACCCGGCCGGCGGATTGTCATGCGGAGTTTGAGGTGAGTCTGCACGGGTTGCTGCTGGGGCCGTTTCGGCTGCATGTTCCGGGGAAACACAATGTGCTGAATGCGACGGCAGCGGTTGCGATTGGGCTGCAACTGGGTTTGGTGCCCGATGCGATTGCGACGGGGCTGGAGACTTTCCGCGGCGTTGACCGGCGGTTCCAGATCAAGGGCAAGGTGCGCGGCGTGACGGTGGTCGACGACTACGGGCACCATCCTACGGAGATTCGGGCGACGCTGAAGGCGGCGAGGGAGTGCGGGTTTGGGCGGGTGCTGGTGCTGTTTCAGCCGCATCGTTATACGCGGACGCGGGATTTGCTGGATGAGTTCGGCGAGGCGTTTGTGGATGCGGATTTTCTGGCGGTGCTGGATATCTATGCGGCGAGCGAGCAGCCGATTCCGGGGATCAGCGGCGAAGGGCTGGCGCTGGCGGTGGAGGGGCCGCGGGTGGAGTATGCGGAGTCGATGCAGGCCGGGGTGGAAAAGCTGGTGGCGGAGGCGAGGGATGGGGACGTGATTCTGACGCTGGGGGCGGGGAATGTGTCGCAGGCCGGGGCGATGTTGCTGGGAGCGCTGGGGGAGTAGGATTCAGGTATGGGATCGTCGAGCACAATAACGAAGCCGCAGAATGGTGTAATGCGGATTGCCATTGAGGACTTGGGGGCGCATGTGGCGACGCTTGAGGCGGAGCTGCGGAGTGTACGGGCGATTGAGCTTACCCGCGACGATATGGTCGTCGCCGAGGTCCGTGCGCGGCCATCGCTACAAGCGTCCGACGACCAGCCGCAGCCGGAGTTGCCGGATTTTATCGCGCGGCTGCGTGAGATTTATGGCGATAAGCCGCTCAATGTAGACACGACGGAATGGATTCGTGAGGGCAGGGAGTGATCTCCTGCTATCTCGACACAAGCTTTCTGATCAAGCTCTATGTGTACGAGAACGACTCCCTTGAGGCCGCTCGCTCGCTGGCGGCTTCCAAGGCAAAGCGCGTCATTAATCGGTTGACGGGTATCGAAGTTGCGACCACGTTTCGACGAAAGTCTCTTGACGGCTATCTCACTGCCTCCGAGAGTCAAATGGCTGTGGGTAGCTTCAATGAAGATATGTCTGTCGGCCTCTACGACCGCAAGCCGGTAGGTGAGGCTGTCTTTGCGTTGGCGGAAGATCTGGTGGAACGGCACGGAGATTTTATTCGGCTTCGATCACTCGATCTGTTGCACGTCGCGACCGCGCTTCATTATGGGATCGACGGATTTGCCACCTACGACGTTCAACTGAGGGTCCTCGTCGAGCGGGTCGGCCTGGAACTGCTCCAATAATCGGGCAAAGTTCCTGAACGGATACCCCTTGCCACTTCGGCGGCGCGTATGTGCGTGCAAGCTTTATATTTGTGGTTGGCGGTTCTCCGCGGCCTTGCTCGGGCTTAGCGGAAATGAAGGCGTTCTCAAAGCGTGGGTCGGCGGTGCCTGGGGCGCCGGGGGAGAAGTATGCTCCGGAAATGCCGTGGGCTGCGGCAGGGCCGGCGGTGAGAGAACCGGCGCCGGCTGGGGCGTTGCAGCGCGCGGGTGCCGGTGGTTATTCGGATATTGAAGAAGAAGTCGATGAGCGGCCGTATGTGCCGGTGCGGGGGAAGCTGCGGTTTCGGTTTCGCGGGGTAATCAGAAGTACGGTCGGGCGGGTGCTGGTTGGTTCGGTCGCGTTTGTAGGGTTGTGTGTGGTTGCCGGCGCAGTGCTTGTGGCGCGCAGCTATTTGCTGCACGATCCGCGGTTTGTGATTCCTTCGTCCGACCAGATTGAAACCGCCGGCAATGTTCACCTGACGCGCGCGCAGTTGTTGAGCGTGTTTGGCGCGGACGTCGAGCGCAATATCTTCAAAGTGCCGCTGGCCGAGCGGCGCGCGGATTTGGAGCGGCTGCCGTGGGTGCAACGCGCGACCGTGATGCGGCTGCTGCCGAATACGCTGCGCGTGCAGATAGTCGAACGGACGCCGGTGGCGTTCGTGCGCCAGGGGTCGGCGATCGGGTTGGTCGATGCGAGCGGAGTGCTGCTGGATATGCCGGCCAGCGATGCGGGCGATCCGCATTATTCGTTTCCCGTGTTGACGGGCTTGTCGGCCAGCGATCCGCTCTCGATGCGGGCGGCGCGGATGGAGATTTATCGCCGGTTTATGAAGGACCTCGACAGCTCCGGCCAGAAGGTTACGGACAACCTGAGCGAAGTGGATGTGTCCAGCCCCGAGGACGTGAAGGCGCTGATCCCGAGCGGGAGCACGGACATCCTGGTCCATTTCGGCGATGAGGATTTTCTACAGCGCTATCGGCATTTCGAGGAGCATCTGCCGGAGTGGAAGCAGCAGTATCCAAAGTTCGCCTCGGCGGACATGCGCTACGACCGCCAGGTTGTGCTAGAGATGGCGCCGGGGACGAACGTTCCTGAAAATGTTGCGTCCAATACTGAGACCCCTGTACTGCCTGCGGCGAAGGCGGATGTGCGTGCTCTGGAGAGCGTTGTGAAGAAGCCGGTGAAGACGGAAGCTGCGCCAGCGGCGAAGGCGCCCGCGCGGGTTTCGCATCCGGCGGCGAGGCCCGTGAGCGTTGCGGGCGGAAAGACCAGCGCGGCGAATGCGAGGATGTTCGCGGCGCTGGTTGCGGCGAGGCGTCAGGAAACCTCAGGTGCAGGAGCGGGGCCGCAATGAATCCGAAGACGGAAAATTTGATTACGGTGATGGACGCCGGCAGCACGAAGATATGTGTGCTGGTCGCCGAATTGAACGACGGCGTGCTGCGTTATCGCGGGCATGGGATCGAGGCTGCGCGCGGCATGCGGCGCGGCGTGATTTCGAACCTGGGGCCGGCGGGCGACTCGATTAATAAAGCCGCGATGGAGGCGGAGAAGAAGGCGAAAGCGCCGATCGAGACGACGGTGGTTGGCGTGGGCGGGCCGCATGTGCGCGGCGTGAACTGCCAGGGTGGCCTGAACATGGGCAGCCGCATGAAGGAAATTACGCGCGAGGATGTGCGCTCGGCGATCGACCGCGCGCGATCGGTGGGACTGGCCGCGGACCGCGATATCCTGCATCTTTTGCCGCAACAGTTTGTGCTCGACGACCAGGGCGGGATACATGATCCGGTGGGCATGGTGGGCAACAAGCTGGAAGTGATGCTGCATCTTTCCACCTGCTCAGGCAGCGCGCTGCAGAGCATTGTGACGTGCGCGAACAAGGCGGGGCTGGAGGTTTCGGACACGATTTTCGAGGGCATTGCGGCGGCCGAGGCGGTGCTTTCGGCGGATGAGCGCGAGCTGGGCGTATGCATTGCGGACATCGGTTCGAGCTCGACGGAGCTGGTGGTGTTTTTCGAGGGCTCGGTTGCGCATACGGCGGTGCTGCCGATTGGCGGCGACCATTTTACGAATGATCTTGCGGTCGGTCTGCATGTGAGCGTGGAAGAGGCGGAGAACCTGAAGCGCACGTATGGCAGTTGCGTCGTGACGTCGATTCCGCAACTGAATGAGATTGAAGTTGGCGGCGATCTAGCGACGGGCGGGCAGCCGGCGCGGATGGTGCGGCAGCGTTTTCTGGCGGAGATTCTGGAGCCGCGCGCGCGGGAGATGCTGACCATGCTGCGCGACAATCTGCGCCAGGGCGGCGTGCTCGAAGCGATGGGCGCGGGCTGCGTGTTTACCGGCGGCGGAGCGAACCTTGCCGGGCTGCTGGATAACGCTGAGAGTTTGTTGCGAGTGCCGGCGCGGATCGGGTATCCGGTGCCGCTGTCGCGCATGCCTCCGGAGCTGGCGAAGCCGGAGTTTTCGGCGGCGATTGGAATGTTGCTGTACACGCACCGTACGCAGGTGCGCAAAGCGAGTGAAGAGCAGGGACTGCGGCAGAAGTTGAAGGCGATCTTTGCTGGAAGTTACTAAAAAGCCTGTGCCGCGGCCAGACGATAGAATGGAAGCAATGAAGAGCATGAATTTTCGCAGGATTTTCTTTTTGGGTGTGCTGGCCGGATTGGGATGCGCGGTCGCCGCACAGGCGCAGTTCGCGGCGTACGGTATGGTGAACGGCGAGAACCTCAAAGGCATCGTCTGCCTCGACCCGTTGGGGCAGTGCGCCGCCAGCAATGGAACGTTCAAGCCCTACGGTGGAACGGTTGGGGCGTTTTACGATTGGCGTTCTTTCGGGCCGGTGCGGCTCGGCGTAGATGTGCGCGGCACGTTCATGAATAGCAGCAAGAGTGCCTATTCGTACATGGGCGGCACGGAGTCCATGCGGCATGATGCGGCGCTGGGCGGCCTGCGCGCGACGTTCCGGACGCCCTTCCATGTGCTGCGGCCCTATGCGCAGGTTTCGGCGGGATTGGGCAGGACGGATGCGACCGCGCCGGCGCCACCTCCGATCACGTCGCTTTACTACCGGAACTTCACGCAGGTGCAGGGATTTGTCGGACTCGACCTGGCGCTGTTTCAGAATGTGGATCTGCGAGCCATCGAGTTGGGTGCCGGTGAGATCTTTGGGCCGAGTTCGCACAGCATTCAATCGATCGGCGTCGGCATCGTGTTTCATACGACGAGAGAGAAGTAAGGACAGCGGCCAGGGAGCGGGGATTAGAGAGCTTGGTTGACGGGAGTAAACGTATTATGGCTGATTTTCCGGACGACGACCTTCGCATTCAGTACCACGAGGACACACGGCGCGGCGCGCGGATCAAGGTGATCGGCGTGGGCGGCGGCGGCAGCAACGCTGTCAATCGCATGATCGCGGCCAATGTGGAAGGCGTGGAATTTATCGCCGCCAATACCGATGCGCAGGCGCTCGAAAATTCGCAGGCGCCGGTGAAGCTGCAGCTCGGCGTAAAGCTGACGAGCGGGTTGGGCGCGGGCGCGAACCCGGACATTGGGCGGCGCGCGGCGCTGGAGGATTCGGACAAAATTATCGAGGCGCTCGAAGGCGCGGACATGGTGTTTGTGACCGCCGGCCTGGGCGGAGGAACGGGCACCGGCGCGGCCCCGGTGATTGCGTCGCTGGCCAGTGAGATGGGCGCGCTGACGGTCGCCGTCGTGACGCGGCCGTTCGCGTTCGAAGGCAAGCGCCGGACGATGCAGGCGGAGCGCGGTTTGCAGGAGCTGTTGGAGTCTGTCGACACGCTGATCGTGATCCCGAATGAAAAGCTGCTGGCGGTTGCGAAGGACGCGGGGTTCTTTGAGAGCTTCCGCATCGCCGACGATATTTTGCGCCAGGGCGTGCAGGGGATTTCGGACATCATTACGATTCCCGGCGTCATCAACCGCGACTTCGCGGATGTGAAGACGACGATGGCGGGGATGGGCTACTCGGTGATGGGGACGGCGGTGCGCAGCGGGCCGGACCGGGCGCGTGAAGCGGCTGTCGCGGCGATGGCGTCGCCGTTGTTGGAGGCCGGCGCGATCGACGGAGCACGCGGAATTCTGATCAACATCACTGGGTCGAGCAACCTGAAGTTGAACGAGGTGAACGACGCTTCGACCATCATTCAGAACGCGGCGCACGAGGATGCGAACATTATTTTTGGGGCCGTGCAGGACGAAGGCATGGGCGACGAAGTGAAGATTACGGTGATCGCCACGGGCTTTCGGCAGGAGATGCCGCAGCGGCGCGAACGCATGATGTCGGAGGCGACGCTGCCGACCATTCGCCGCGACCCGCCGCCACCGCCGCGGATTTCGCAGCGTCCGTCGGTGCCGCGGTTTGCGAGTGAAGAGCGCGCCGAGTTTGCGCGGGAGCACGACGGGCCGGTGAACTCGGGTTTTCCGCAGCCGGAAAATTCTCATGAGTATGCGCGGATTTTCCTGCACGATGAGCCGGCGGTCGAGGCGCCGAAGATTGTGGAGGCAGAGGCTTCGGCGGGAACGGACGCTCCGGTGGAGTTGCTGCCGGTGCCGGCGTCGGTCTTCGACGACGATTTTTTCAAGCGGCCTCCGGGACCCTTGAGCAGCGAAGATGCGGCACCGCACGACCTTTCTCCCGCGCGCGGCGTCCTACCTGATAGCGAGACTCGCACGCAGAGCGGGCAGCCGCGAGTGCCGACGTTCTCGGGATACGCCGCAACGCCTGAGCCGGAAGCGGCGACGGACGAGTTGGATATTCCTGCGTTCCTGCGGCGCAATCACTAACGCGCGATCGTCGCAACGCCGATAGAATTTGAAATGAGAGAAGAGATGATGAGACGAAGAGCAACGATTTTAGTTCTCGCGCTGGGACAATTGTTGGGCGTCGCCTCGGCAATGGCAGCGACCCCGAAGCATATTGCTCCGAAGAGCCATAGCGCAACGTCCAGGCGCCACGCGACACTGGCGGCGAAGAAGCACGCGGTTGCGCCGAAGACGAGCCATACTCCGTCTGCGAAGACTTCCCGCCATGCTCGCGTTGCGGCACGAGTGTCGCCGCGCGTGAATGTGAGAGGGCGTGCGCGCCTCGTGCATCGTTATGGAGAGCGCTTTACGGCGAGCAGTTTTGCCGACGACGTTACGGCGGGCGACGTTACAGCCGGCGAAGATCCGGTGGTGCGCGCGGCGGCCATCGATGCGCTGGGCAACATGAACGGCACCGTGCTGGCGATCGATCCATCCAGCGGGCGCATTCTCGCGATGGTGAACCAGAAGCTGGCGCTAAGCGCGGGCGCGGAGCCGTGCTCGACGATCAAGGTTGCGGTCGCGCTGGCGGCGTTGAAGGAAGGGCTCATCAAGTCGGATACGCAGGTGAACCTGGGCGGACACTATTCGCTCGATCTGACGGTGGCGCTGGCGAAGTCCGTGAATTTGTACTTTGAGGTGCTGGGACGCGCGATGGGCTTTGAGCGCGTGAAGCACTATGCGAATGAGTTTGGCCTGGGCGAGCTTGCGGGCTACAACATTCCCGGCGAGCAGTTGGGGACGTATCCCGACACAGAATTGCCCGCTGCGCTGGGCGGCGTCGGACGCATGTGCTCGTTCGGCGAAAGCATTTCGATGACGCCGCTGCAGCTTGGCGCGCTGGTGTCGGCGATTGCGAATGGCGGCACGCTGTATTACCTGCAGCATCCGACCAGCGAAGCCGATGTGACGGCGTTTCAGCCCAGGGTGAAACGGCTGCTGGACATCAAGGACGTGATTCCCGAGATTCTGCCGGGCATGGGCGGCGCGGTCGACTTTGGCACGGCGCGATCGTTGAAAGCGAATTTCGTGCAGTTCCCGGTGTTTGGAAAAACGGGCACGTGCTCGAACAATGGAACACGGTTTGGGTGGTTCGTGTCGTACGGCGATGCGCCGACGGGGCGGATTGTGACCGTGGTCTTTCTCGAAGGCGGCAAGCCGACGTTCGGACCCAAGGCAGCCGAGTTGACGGGCGAATTCTATCGCGCGATGTATGAGCAGAATTACTTCCAGCCGAAGTCCCCCGCGGCAGACGTCGAAGCCGCGGCGCGGACCGGCGTGGGCGGCCGATAACGGCGATGAAAATCCTCACCGCAGCCGAGATGGGCGAGGCCGACCGGCGCTCGGTTGAGGCGGGAGTTCCGATTGCCACGCTGATGGAAAATGCTGGCCGCGCGGTGGCGCGCTTCTGCGAGCGGCAACACCCGATGGGTGGGCATGTTGTCGTGTTGTGCGGCAAGGGAAACAATGGCGGCGATGGTTTCGTCGCCGCGCGGCATCTGGCGGTGAGCGGTCGCACGGTGCGTGTCGTGCTGCTAGGCACGCTTGCCGATGTGAAGGCCGAGGCGGCTGCGGCGCTTGCTTCTTTGAAGAATCTAAATCGCTGCGAAGTGCGCGAGGTCGCGGATGAGGCGGCGCTGGGTGAGGCAGTCCACGGTGGCGCACTGATTGTGGATGCGGTGGTGGGGACGGGGTTCAAGCCGCCATTGCGTGGACTCGCAGCCATTGCGCGAGACCTCGTGGCGAAGACGGATGTGCCGGCGGTTGCGGTCGATCTTCCGAGCGGGTGGGATGCGAATTCTCTCATCGAAAAAAATGATGAGGCGTTTCGCGCGGACGCTGTGGTGACATTTACCGCGCCGAAGCTGGCGCATGTGTTCGGGCATCTGACGACGGCGACTTTCGGAGCGGTGGTGGTTGCGGACATCGGGTCGCCGGATGAGGCGGTGCAGTCGGAGACGAAGTTGACGTGGGCCGGCGTGTCGAAGGCGATTGCAGAAAAGCCGCGTGATGTGAACGGCAACAAGGGCAAGTTCGGGCATGTGCTGGTCGTCGGCGGAAGCTGGGGGAAGTCCGGTGCGCCGTCGATGGCGAGCGTTGCCGCGATGCGTGCGGGCGCGGGGCTGGTGACTGCCGCTGTGCCGTCGTCGATATTGCCGATGGTGGCGAGTGTCGCTCCCGAGCTGATGTGCGCGCCGCTGGCCGAACGCGATGGCAGTGTCGAGCTGGCGAACGCGGAGCCGCAGTCGCTGGAGAAATTGCTGAAGGGGATCAAGGTGGTCGCGGTTGGGCCGGGCCTCGGGACCGACGGCGAGGCGAGCGAGTTTGCGCGCGCGCTGGTCGAGCGTTGCAGCGTGCCGATGGTGGTCGACGCGGATGCGCTGAATGCGTTTGCCGGCAAGACGGGCCTGCTGCGCGATGCGGCGCGCGGAAGGACGCTGGTGCTGACGCCGCATCCAGGAGAGATGGCGCGGCTGCTGGGGACGACGGTGAAGGACGTTGAGGCCGATCGCATCGGCATCGCGCGCAAGTTTGCGACCGACCACGGCGTGACGCTGGTGCTGAAAGGCTGGCGCACGCTGATCGCGCATCCCGACGGCCGCATCGCCGTGAACACCACGGGAAATCCCTCGATGGCGAAGGGCGGCAGCGGCGATATTCTTACGGGTATTGTTGCCGCGATGCTGGCGCAGTATTCCGATGATGTGGCGGCGGCGGTGGAGGCGGCGGTGTTTCTGCACGGCCTCGCAGGAGACTTTGCGGCGCGCGCGCAGGAGGAGCATACGGTGCTCGCCTTGGATACGGTCGCGCATCTGTGGGAGGCGTTTCGTGCGAGGGTGAGGGATGCGGATGGGTTTACGTGGATAGCCGGGACGGTGATGGGTTCTGTTGAGGGATGAGGTTCGAGGGTTGAGGAGTGAGGGACTTTGTACAGCTTAGAGCTCAGAGCTATTGAGCTTAGAGCGAGAACGGGTTTTCTTGAGTCGTGAGTTAAGAGTGTTGAGTGATGAGTTAAGGGAATGATGCGGGAGTTTACGCGCGAAAAACGGCTGCGCACCAGGAGCGTCAACGGCACGCTGGCGCTGGGAGAAATGATCGCAGAGTTGCTGCCGGCGCCGAAGCTGGTCGTGCTGCGTGGAGATTTAGGCGCGGGCAAGACCACGCTCGTGAAGGGCATCGCCGCGGCGTTAGGCGCGGCGTCCGCGGAGGATGTAACGAGCCCAACGTTCACGCTGGTGCATGAGTATCAGGGGCGCAAGGTGAGGCTGTATCACCTCGATCTCTATCGGCTGGAGCATGAGCGCGAGGTCGAGGGCCTCGGCTTGTGGGAGATGGCCGACCCGCCCGACGCTCTGGTCATTGTCGAATGGGGCGACAAGTTTGCGAGCGTGATGGAGCGCGCCGATGCCGAGATTGCAATGACGGTTGGAGAGAATGAGACTGAGCGGCTGCTGCATGTGCGCTGGCGTTAAAGAGAAACTCCTCGACGCGGAGGAAACCGGCGTCGAGGAGCGGTAGATGTTTCAGTGAGCGGTCTTACTGCTCACGCCAGTCGGCGTTGGTGCGCGCGCGCAGGCCGATGAATGTAGGAACGAAGACGGTAAGTGCGGCAAATGTTGCAACGATAGCGTCGTACATAGTTATTCTCCTCTGGAGCGTGGCGCCGCGAAGGCGCGAATGCCCCTGGTAGATCGACAAAATGGTCCGTCGATGATGGTTGTCAGCGTGGGCGGGGATGAGATCTTGACTCAGCCGTCCCCAATCACTGGATGTAGCGCGGTGAGTTTTTTTAGTCACTCGAACCGGCGCAGCCTGTGTGCAGTTTGGTCTGTCGGTTGTTGTCGATCGGACCGGTGTTGCATTCTGCGTTCACAGACTTCTACGTATGGGATGTTTCTTTAGTTCCCAATGTTTCAATTTTATTCCGTATTTGAGCACGCAGCGCATCGAAGTTCGGTAATCGCCCCGTAAAGCGATAAACGGAACAAAGCTCGTCGCCCGTCGAACCGTATTCTTTCTGCTCCGCGATGGCCGCGAGGTCGGCTACGTGGTCGGCCGCGGACATCGCGACGCGGCCTTCCCACAGGCGCGTGAAGGCCGGATGATGGTCCAGCGACGAGCCGTGTTCGGCGTTCACGTAGATGAGATCGAAGGCGCGTGGCTTGCGCGTAAGCTCGCTTTCGATGTGACGCAAGAAGCGGCGCAGCAGCACCGTCTCGAACGGGTGAAAGAGGAAGGCGAGAATGGGCCCGTCGGGCAGCGGGTGCGCCGTGGCGTCCGCGTTGTGCAGCGTGATGGGTGCGAGCGGCGCTGCGTGCGGGTCGCGCTGCCAGATCTCTATGTTGCGCTGAGCGATGGCGATGAGACCTTTGTTGAGTTCGACGCCTTCGACTGCGCGAAACGGAAATTGCGACGCGAGCAGCATCGCGCGGCCCTTGCCCGCCCCGATGTCGAGAAAGGTATAACGCTCGATGGAGTGTTTGGGCGCGGTGAGTTGCAGCCAGTGGTCGAGCACGGTTTCGAGGATGCTGGGCGCGACGCCGTAGTAGGCGGTAAGGTCGTCGGGTTCGATGGCCGTGCCGCGGGCGATTTCCTTTCCGAACAGAATGCCCGACGTGTCCGTGCCGTGGCGGACGTCGAAGGGATGGATCGCGGCGATGGATTTGCGGCGTGGCATGTTGAGGTCCGGCAACCGGATTATCGCAGAATTGGAAACGGCGTTGGCAGCAACGTGACGATCGTGCGCGAGATTGCGGGCAGGCCGGCGAGGCGGTTTTCGATCTGCGCCTGTAGCTGCGCGACGGCGGCTTCGTCGGCGGCCGGCGCAGTCAGGGTGATGTGCGCGATATAGCGAGCAGGCACGCCGACGCCGGGCGCTTCGTCGTCGCGCGTAAGTGTCGCGGAGCGGATGAGTCCGAGGTCGACGATGTTGCGTTTGAGGATGGGGTCGTAGCAGTCGCGGAGTGATCGCAGCAGGTCGGCGTCCGTCACTTCGCAATGTCTCGATGGTTGGCGACGCAGGAGTCGACGTGCCCCTTGGTTTCGGCGAGCCAGCCCGCGCGCTTGGTTGGGTAGAGGTGCTCCTGGCGATAGAAGAGGAGCCAGGTCTGGCAGCCGTGCAGGCCGGTGACTTCGTTGGCCGAGGCCTGCGGCGGGATGGCGGTGGCGTTGGTATTGTCGATGGCCTGGTTGAGGGTTTTCAACGCGGGCTCGAACTGCGGGCCGGGAGCGTCGCGGAGAGCGGCGGCGGTGTCGTAAACGTCCCACGCGGGCGCGATGCCGCGGACGAGCATTTTCGGTTCGGGGATAGTTTGATCTAGCGGTTGCTGGCGTGCGCGATGGGAGCGCCAGATGTTGAACGCGCCGAGGCCGAGGATGATGACGATGAGGACGTAATGACGGGGCCGGAAGCGCATGGCGGTCTCCTAGTGAGTGCGGTCGACGAGGTATTGGGCGAGGGATTTGAGCGGCGTGGCGGCGTCGCCGAAGGGTCCGAGCGCGGCGAAGGCGTCGGCGATGAGTTCCGCGGCGTCGTGCTTCGATTGCGGAATGCCGAAGACCGCTGGCCATGTGGCTTTGTCGGTGGCGGTGTCTTTGCCGGCGGTCTTGCCTAGTTCTTCGGAGGTCTGCGTCATGTCGAGTATGTCGTCGACGATCTGGAAGGCGAGGCCGGCCTTTTCGCCGAAGGTGCGGAGGCGGGCGATGATGTTGGCGTGGGGCGCGTCGCCCAGGCCGAGCAGGCCACCGGCGACGATGGAGACGGTGATGAGTGCTCCTGTTTTGGCACGGTGGATGCGCTCGACGAGTTCGGCGGTGGGCTTCGCGCCTCCGCCTTCGATGTCCATGACCTGGCCGCCGATCATGCCGGGAGGCAGCGAGCCCGGCAAGTCCGCCCCGACTCCGGTGCCGACGGCAACGGCGACTTCGCGGAGAATGGCGACTGTTGTTGGCGCGGGTGCGGGGAGTTGCGCGATGGTCTGGAAGGCGAGGGTCTGTAGCGCGTCGCCCGCGAGGATGGCTGTGGCTTCGCCGAAGGCGACGTGGCACGTCGGCTTGCCGCGGCGCAGGTCGTCGTTGTCGAGCGCGGGCAGATCGTCGTGGATCAGCGAATAGGTGTGCAGCATTTCGATGGCTGCGCCGAGGTCGGAAGCGCCGTCGGGCAGCGTGCCCGCGACCATGCGTGCCGCTTCCATGCAGAGGATGGGGCGAAGGCGCTTGCCGCCCGCGAAGGTGGAATGCCTCATCGCCCGGTGGATGGAGTGCGGCTCCGTCGTCGCGGCGGGGAGCAGGCGTTCGAGTGCGGCGTCGGTCAGGGTGACGCCGCTGGTCAGCAAGGCTTTTACGTCGGTGTTCATCGCGGTCAAGCTACGATTCTACGCGAGCGCGCGCGCAGGATGAGCCCCACGTAGGCGCCTAACGCGATGATGCTGAGGTCGCGGCCGATTTGCTGGTCGAGGGTGCGGCGCCAGGTGATGTCGATGGTGTTGTCTCCGGCGCGAAGGGGGATGGCGATAAGGCCGTCGTCGCGCTGGATATGTGGGAAATGCATGTAGGCTATGCAGGTTGGACAGCCGGAGGTCACCTCCCAGTTGGGGTAATCGCGCAGGTTGAGGATCAGGATTTCGGGCTGCGCGAGGGTGAGCCTGAGGTGGTGCGGGGCCTCGGCGGAGGCCGTGTCGGTGGGTTCGCCGCTGTAGTTGGGGTCGGTGGCTGCGGGGTTGGGTGTGGTGCCCGGGGCGAATGCTGCCGGGTCGGTGGAAAGCCAATAGGGCGGGTCGTCGGCGCGGAGAACATCGTTGTCGGCGTTGTTGGGCGTGTATTCGTCGGTGGGGTCGACGCCGTGGTGCGTCGCGAATTGCTGTGCGCGGGTGGTGGGCAGGTCTTCGGGGTAGCAGTGCTGGCGGTATGTGTGGATGCCGGCGAAGGTGAGCGCGGCAACCAGTGCGAGGGGCAGCGGGATTGCAACGGTGTTGCGCAGCGCTACGTTGCGCAGCAGCAGTGCAACGGTCAGCGCAAGCACGACGGCGAGCACCGACAGCAGGCGCCAGGGGAATTGCAGGAAGACGAGTTCGGGCAGGTGGTTCCACAGCGGCGAGGATGCGGGAATGAGCAGGAAGGAGATGCAGAGAGTGAGGACCGTCAGGATGACGGCGGTCGATGGGATAGACCTCTCCACGCAGAGGAAGCAGGTTGCCGTGGTGCGGGCTTCGCGCTGCGGTCGCGAGGCTGAAACCGGGGGCTTGCGAAGCAGCAGCGTGAGTACGGCGGCAGTCGCGGCGATGAGCAGGATGAGGGCGGCGACGGAGGCGGTGTGCAAGACCGCATCGTGTTCGATGTCGCCGGTATGGCCGAAGATGAAGTTGTCCTCGAAGCGCATACTGGGGATGATTGCCATGGCGATCTGGACGAAGCGGCGCTCGTAGGCGGCGGGGATGAGGTAGACGGCCGGGAGAGCGAGCCCGAGGGTCGTGCCGGCGATCGAGGTTAGGGCGAGCTTCAATGCGGGATTCTTGACAGCACCCTCAACGAATTCGTCATCCTGAGCGGAGTAACTCGCGTACTTTGCGAGTTGCGCAGTCGAAGAGCCTGTCCTGAGCCTGCCGAAGGAACCTGCCGCACTCTCTACCCTGGCAAGCCCGTCCATCCCGTTCAACCGAAGAGAGATCGCGAGGCGGACGGCGATGATGACCGCGAGGGTGTAGCAGCCCATCACCGCAGCGGGGGCGTTGGTCAGCCACAGCAGCGCGACTGGCAGCGCGATGCCGCGGACGGTCGGTCGGGCGCGCAGCGCCGCGAGAAAGAGCAGCGGCAGCCAGGCAGCGGCGAGGAGTTCGGCGTAGGCTGTGCGCTCGAACGCGTTGAACAGCATGTAGGGGTTGGCGATGTACAGCGCCGTTGCGATGAGCGCCGCGTTCGGCGGGACGAAGTGGCTGGCGAGGCGGTGCATCGCGAATCCGGCGGCGGCGAGGCAGACGACGGTGTAGGTCGCGGGCAGAAGGTTGGCGGGGATCAAGAAGGTCAGGAGCGCGCCGAACATCCAGGAGAGGGGAGGGTAGAAGATGAAGCGCGGCTCGCCCGCATTGAAGGCGGCGGAGAAGGTCCAGTGGGGCAGCAGGGTTCCATGGCGGAACTGCTGTGCGGCGTCGAACCAGGACTGGAGATGGAAGTCGATGTCGTGGCCGCAGGAGCAGCCGAAGGCGAGCAGCGGCAGGATGGCAATGAGGGCGGCGCAGAGGATGAGGATGTGGTGGCGCCGCATGGTGTTAGCGTATCGCGTTGGGGTGTGGGAGGGGTGGAATTTGGTGGCTGGCCCATCTTAGGCGACGATGAAGCCGTCGCCGAAGATGGGTCACCCCGAAGTTGTGCGGCTGCGAGAGAGAAGTAGATTCCTTCGCTACGCTGCGGAATGACAAAGTTACTAGACGGGGCCGAGGGGATGATGGGGGTGCGGTGGGAGTTCGATTTGGATGGCATCTCCGGGCCGGATGTCACCCTCGGTGATGACGATGCTCATGATGCCGGCGCGGCGGACCCTTTTGTCTGAGGCGTCGCGTTCGCCCCAAAGGTGCTGCTGGAGACCGGGGCGGAAGTCGTCGATCTTGCTGCACGGCGTGCGCAGCCCGGTAACTTCGACGATGGCCTCGGCGCCGAGATGAAGGCGGGTCCCAAGTGGGAGCGAAAGCAGGTCGAGGTTGCGGGTGAGGATGTTTTCGCCGAGGTCGCCCGGGGCGATGTTGAAGCCTTTGGCGGCAAGTTCGTCGAGCATTTCGGCGGCGAAGAGATGGACCTGGCAGAAATTTGGCCGGGTGGGGTCGCGGCGCATCACGTAGAGGTGCTGGGCGGTTACGCCGCGATGCGCGTCGCCTTCCACGCCTTCGCCGGGAATGAGGTGGACGGACGTTTGCGGCGTCTTCGAGAAGCCGTGTGCGGTGCTGCGGGAGACGGCTTCGACGACGGGGCTCATGGTTGCAGTGTAAGAGTGTGGGTGGCTGGGGTGTTGTGGAGTGGGAGCGGCAGTGTTGTGCCGGCGAGCCAGTGGGGGAGTTGGTCGAGGTACCAGGGGCTGAGAGGGTTGCCGGATTCGCCGGTGGTGATGTTGGAGGTTGTGGCGGCGGGGTTGGCGAGGTCGGCGGTGAAGCGCTCGGAGGGACCGAAGGTGCGGCCGGTGGCTTTGATGGTCGAGCCGTCGCCGGGGACGACGCGCGGGCCGGAGCCGGGGGTGATGTCGAGCAGGCGCGCGAGAAAAGAGTTGGAGAGCAGCGGGTGGTCGAGCTCGATTGGATGCATTTTGCTGAAGCTCCATGTGGACAGGTCGGCGGGGGCGTGCGCGGTGGTCAGGCCGCGATCGACGGCGGTGGCGAGAAGGTCGTTCCAACTGGCGGTGCCGGGTGGGAGCCAGCGGGTGGGCTGGTGGAGGACGAGTTGTTCGAGGACGAAGCCCTGCTCGGCCCAGTTGTAGAGTTTCGCGATGCCTTCGGGCGATTGCTTGCCGGGCCTAAGGCTCTGCGATGAAGTGGGCGAGCCGTAGGTCGGGCCAGAGGGGTGCATTCCGCGGTCGTGAGCGATGATTTGTGGAACGAGGAGCATCGGCCATAGCTCGGCGCGGGCTGCGGCGACGATTGCGGGGGCGGCGGCGTTGACGTCTACGTCGCCATTCCAGGCGCGGAGGATGTCGGCCGCCTGATGAAGACGGGCGGTGTTGTGCGACTTGTCGGTGGTGTGGTCGAGGGCGTAGGCGAAGCGCTGGGCCAGGTCGAGGTCGAGCTCGGAGTGGACGTCCATCTGGATGCGGAGCATGTCGGCGGGGGTGAGGCCGGTGCTGTCGGCCAGGATGTGGGCGATGCGTTCGACGCGGTAGGGAGCGGCCCAGTTCAGGGCGATGGCGTAGGGGTAGGCGTCCGGCGAGATGCGGGCGTTGGCGGTGGCGAGGAAGCCGCTGGAGGGATTGATGACGGCGGGGAGCGCGGCGTAGGGGATGTATCCCGACCACTGGGCGTTGAGGTCGAGGGCGTCGACGGGGACGGCGGGGATGGGGGATCCGATGGTGTAGTTGAGAGGCTGCGGCGGGACGGGGATGGGGGACTCGTTGAGCGGGGCTACGGGCTCGATTGTCTTGATGCGGGGGCGCTGGGGGCGGTAGGCGGCGTTGAGGAGTTTCGGCGTTGCGAGCGAACCTGACTCGTCTGCGGGGGGCGCGGCGACGCCGTCGGGGAGGTCGTCGCGGCCGCCCAGGCGCTGGCGTCGCGGCTGGCCGACGCCGGGATCCGGACGCACGTGGACGGCCGGACGCACGTGTCGCCCGGGTTCAAGTTCAACGAGTGGGAGCTGCGCGGGGCGCCGATCCGGCTTGAGCTCGGGCCGCGCGACCTGGCCGCAGGGACGGCGGTGATGGTGCGGCGGCTCGGCGAGGGCAAGGAGTCGATCTCGCTCGACGGCGCGCCCGCCCGGCTGGCGGACGAGCTGGCCGCGTTCCAGGACCTGCTGCTCGAGCGCGCGACTGCCTTCCGGGACTCGCACACGGTCGTTACCGACGCGTGGGATGACTTCGTCGAGGCGGTCGGCGTCGGCTGGGCCCTGGCGCTGCACTGCGGCACCAGGGAGTGCGAGGAGGAGATCAAGGCCGCGACCGGGGCCACCGCCCGGTGCGTGCCGCTGGACGGGCCGGCCGAGTCCGGGCCGTGCATTCGCTGCGGGCTGCCTTCGGCCTACGGGAAGCGGGTCATCTTCGGCCGGGCCTACTGACGGTTGCGGCGCGTCAGCTTACGGA
>Ga0207933_1000310_pt1 | contig 50146 bp, 32 predicted proteins | sample NGESurdeep092012_4_FD_184488 | JGI IMG/M metagenome (GOLD analysis project Ga0207933, IMG submission 184488) | Arctic peat soil microbial communities from Barrow, Alaska - NGEE Surface sample F53-3 deep-092012 (SPAdes) | ecosystem: Environmental > Terrestrial > Soil > Wetlands > Peat ... | reverse complement strand
ATTTCCTCTCCAAATATCCAAGGGAATTTACCGGAAAAAAATATTTTTCGTCTGCGCCCCGATTCAGATAAAGTTCATCCCGGAGACAAGTTTACGATTACCATTGTTACGCAATCTTATATCTCTGTTTATAAATTAACGGTAGAAGGTACATTGAGTAACGATTCACTATTGAGCAATGGAGCTTATGTTATTTCTATTAATCCCAACGATGCCGTACAGGTAAACCAATCAGATGTATTAAATAATCAACAGTGCTTTGACCTTTGTATCAATGCTTTAAAAAGAAAGAGAAGCATTTTTAATATTGATACCAAATCTTATGGAATGAAAATGTACGTAAAGAATATCTATTCAATTGGCGATTACATTATGATAGAATTAGAAGCTAATAATAAAACAAGGCTTCAGTTTGATATTGATCAAATCAGATTTAAAATAGTTGATAAACAGTCTGTGAAAGCTACAGTGAGCCAGGATATTGAATTGAAGCCCTTTTATAGTTTATATCAACCTGACGGAAAAATAATAACGAACAGGTGGCGGAACTTTTACATCTTCAAAAAATTTACTTATCCCACACAAAAATTATTGGAAATTGAAATGACAGAAAAGCAATATTCAGGTAGAAGGGTTGACCTCAAAATTGAGTACAATCAGATCTTAAAATCTCAACAATTAAATTAATTTAAAATCATACAATGAAAAGGAAATTAAATCTTATACTTTTATTTTTTGCAATAATTGTAACAGGAAATTTGTTTGCTCAAAACGGATGCAAAAGTTTTGCAGCTACTGTTGGTGCATCTACGGAGAACAGTAAATATATTTCCGTGTCATTTGAAACTTCGTCCGATGGCTATCATATTTTCGGTTTGAGTTTAGATGGAATAGGGTACTCGCGAAATCTTAAAAAGCAATTGGATTATACAGTTGATAACCATATCCTGGCTTTAGGGCTGTATTATAAAAACAAGCTTTCATCCACAAGGAATTTTAATACTTCTTTTTTTATTGGTGGTGCCGGAGGGTCTGATAACAAAAGCTTTGTTTATTATCCATTTGGCGGGTTTGAAGAAAATTTATTTCTACAAGAAGGGCTACAATTAACTTTTAATCAAAAAGTCATATACCTGCTTGGATTAAAACATATAAATAATTGGCAACCCTGTCTAAATATTGGGTTTAAATTTTCTCTTTAAAAATACAGGAGGGTTCATAATGGAGGAAAGTCCACATTTGAAGAAGATATATGGAATGTTCGAAATGATCATCTACCTGTACATTTTTTTGGATGTATATATCAATACTCTTTCGCTTAATTACAACAACTATAAGTTCGCTGCAAAAATCAATTCCAAACTTTGGAGGTTACCTATTTTCACGGATGTGGTCCTTAGCCATGCTGTATTATTAGGCATCATCATGATGGTAGCTTTAGGCGCTAATGCAAGAAAAAATCTGGAGTATGATTTTTACAAACATTTCTTTTATCCATTTTTAATTGGAAGTTTTTTATACGGCAGCAGTATCATCGTAATACAGAAATATGACGGCTGGACACAAGTAGCCTTTTATGGTTTAACCTATTTATTCGGTGCTGTCATACTGCACGTTTCATTCGCTAATTTGACAAAAAGAATAAAGGCAAAGCTTAAAAAAGATTTATGGAATGTGCAGGAAGAAAGTTTTTTACAAAACACTGAATTAGTTGAGAGTTCTGATGTTTTCAACCTTCCCATGCAGTTTGTTTACAAAAAGAAAGTACATGACGGATGGATGAATATAAATCCATTCAGAGGGGTAATGGTTTTGGGTGTCCCTGGATCCGGTAAATCTGAAAGTGTAATAGTTCCGGGAATAAAGCAATTTCTGAAAAAAGGCTATTCCATGCTTGTCTATGATTTTAAATATCCGACACTTGCAGAAATTACATATTATCACTACCTGCTAAATAAGCAATATGGTGGCCCTTTGAAAGATCATTTATTTCACTGCATCAATCTTGATAAAATTGAACATTCAAGGCGCATTAATCCTTTAATGCCACAATACATAAATACCTTAGCTAAAGCAGGAGAAACTGCGGATGCTATTGTTTCCGCACTTAAAAAAGGAGAGAAGGGAAGCGGAGGCGGCTCTGATCAATTCTTCACACAATCTGCTATCAACTTTCTGTCGGCTTCCATTTATTTTCTGGCCCATAAAGAAAACGGGAAATATTCATCATTGCCACATCTGTTAGCCTTTTTATCCCGGCCTTATGATATAATATTTAATCACCTCTTTTCAATGCTGGAAGTACAAAGTCTTTTATCTCCTTTTCGTTCCGCTTATGAGAATAAAGCATTCGAACAATTGGAGGGACAAATTGGTACTTTGAGAGTAAATATATCAAGGCTCGCAACACCTGAAAGTTTTTGGGTTTTTTCAGGTAATGACTTTGATTTAAAAATCAGTAATCCCAAAAGTGTGTTGGTACTTGCCAACAATATTGATGGACAAAATATTAATAGTGCTTTCTATGCAGCAGTATTAAACAGAACCATAGCTGAAGTAAATTCAAGAGGTAATAATCCTTGCGCTTTGATAATTGATGAAACGCCTACCTTGTATCTACATAAAATTGAAAACCTCATCGCCACGGCTAGAAGCAATAAAGTCGCTGTAATTCTGGGTTTACAGGAACTACCCCAGTTTAACCAGCAATATGGGAAATCAACAGCAGACACTATCTCCTCACTCATGGGTAGTGTAATTTCCGGAGCAGTACGGTCAAAAGAAACTTTACAATGGTTAGAAACATTGTTCGGAAAAATAAAACAGAATAATATGGGACTGAATATAGACAGGTCTAAAACCACTGTAAACATTAATGAACGAATGGATACAGTAATACCGGCCTCAAAAATCGCCAACCAAAATGCTGGTGAGGTGGTAGCCATTATTTCAAGAGATAATTATAACGATTTAAAAGATTATCAAACGAATACTTTTAAATGCAAAATTAAACTTGACCTCTCAGCAATTGAAGAAGAAAAAAGACATTATAGAGAACTACCAAAGTATTATGACTTTGGTAGCGAGGAAAAGAAAAGAGTATTTTTATTAAAAAATATGAAGAAGATTTATTTTGATATTGAAGGGTTAGGAATAGCAAAAAGGGGATAGAAATTTTTTTAGGACGAAGTTAGAATGACATTTATTTTATTATTTATGATTCAGTATGAATAGCTCTATCTAAATGTACATATCCACCATCAACATGCCAAAATTGTCCATTAATAGAATTAGATTTAGGTGATAATAAAAAAAGTACAGTATCAGCGATTTCTTCTGTAGTAGTCATTCGGTTGCCCAAAGGGATCTTTGACTTAATTTTTTTTAAAGCAATTGATGGGTCAGGTTGTTGATTAATCCACCATTCATATTGTGGAGTAAGACATTCAGCAACTACTACTGCGTTAACACGAATTCCAAAAGGAAATAACTCTTGTGCCCAATTTTTTGTAAGATCCAATCTTTCACCATTTGCAGCAGCATATCCTGAAGTCTCTCCCTGACCAGTAAAAGCTACTTTTGAACAAATATTTACAATAGCCCCTTTTGACTGTTTGAGTAGTTCTAAAGATAGATGTGCTATTGTAAAATAATGTGTAACGTTTGTATTTAAAGAGTTAATAAATTTATTATAATCCCCATTCTCCAGACTAACGCCATCGTTTAAACCCGCATTGTTTACTATACCATCAATTCTACCGTATTCACTGGAGATTTTTGCAATGGCATTTTTGCAGGACTCAATTTCAGTCAATTCAACATTTACGGAAAAATATCTGCCTCCTTTTATTTTAATATCATTACCAACTCTTGCCAAAGACTCAGGATTGTGATCAAGAATGCAAGGTATTCCTCCTTCATCAGCAATTTTATTGCAAATACTCTCACCAATGCCGCTGGCTCCTCCGGTAACGATTATCACTTTTTTTTGCAATTCCAAATCCATAATTCCAAATTTTAATTTATAATTCAAAAGTAAGCTAATTCAAAGAGTAAAAAAAGAGTGGCATTAAAATATAAAAAGTAATATGTCAATATAAAGATAAAAAATATTTTTTTGTTTAAACGTTTAACCTTAAATTTGTTGCTTAAACGTTTAAATAAATTTTACAATTACGTCAAACGGTTAAATTGAAACTATCTATACTGTTTTTTAATCAATAAAGTCGTCTCATATTTCTTACATCGATTAAATAAAATCACATGCTCCAAAACTCAACACAAAATATAAAATTGCTGCTTTTAAAGGTAGCTGAAGGGGATGAAAACGCTTTTGAAAAACTCTTTAAATATTATAGTAGCAAGTTAAAAGATTATATTTTGATTATTACTAAATCTTCCGTGTTAACAGAAGAAATTGTACAGGATGTATTTTTGAAAATCTGGCTGAACCGCACATTTCTAACTAAAATAGATTCTTTTAAATCTTATCTTTTCGTAATAGCAAGAAATTACACTTTTGATTGTTTGAAACAAATAAACCGCAAAAAGAAACAGGAAAAAGAATGGGTTAATACAATTATTAATCATTCTTTAAATGAACTAATAGAATCTTTGACAGATAATTCACATGAAAGGATTGACACGGCAATCAAACTTCTTCCACCACAGCAAAAGAAAATATATGCATTGAGGATAAAGGGTATGAAGCAGGCTGAAATAGCGCAAAATTTAAACATCTCGACGGAAACAGTGAAGAAACATACGTATCTCGCAACACGCTTTTTAAAAAATCGATTAAAAGCAAGCGTTGAAAATTAAAAATAATTTTCAACGCCATTACCCACTTTTCCTAAAGTTGTCGTCCTTATTTTGAAAAAGCTGCTTAATCGTTTAAAATAATTTCACAAAGGAAAAGCAAAAAGAAAATAATCTGTAATCCTTCGCTAAGAGAAGGAGATAATTATTTGGTGAAAAAGAGTCTCCTGTAAATAAGATGGACAAAAACTCAATTATGAATTATAAAACAAGTTTAAATTAGTTGCATAATATGATTAAATATACAGCAACAGAAATTGCCAAAAGAATTCAGCATACAAACGTCAATCCAGATGTAACAAGGGAAAATGTGAAGGCACTATGTAAGGATTGTTTAGAATACGGGTTTGATGGCATTATGATCCAACCATGTTGGATTGAAGAAGCTAAAAAACATTTATTCGGATCTAAGGTGAAAATTTGTACGGCGTTGGGTTATCCTATGGGTGGATCAACAACGCGTACGAAAGTCGAAGAAATGAAAGAGGTAATTTCTTTAGGCGCTCAACAAATTGATTTTATGGCCAATATCGGATTCCTAAAAAGTGAAATGTTTGAAGAATATGCAAATGAAATAGTTGAAATTGTAAAAGCTTCTGATCATCGAGTGACAAAAATAATGCTAGAGTTTGGTATGTTGACAGAAGGAGAGAAAATAAAGGCAGCAGAGCTAGCAATTAGCGCAGGAGTTACTTACTTAAAAAATTCGAGCGGTTGGGGCAAAGGTGGTTACGCTACGGTTGAGGATATTAAACTGTTAAAACGAATCGCAGGTGATAAAGTATTAGTTAAAGCGTCTGGTGGAATTCGTGATATGGAAAAAGCAACGGAAATATTAAATGCGGGCGCTAGTTTATTAGGAACAAGTGCCGGAGTTAAAATTGTGAGTGGATCAGGCAAGGCGATAACTGATTATTAATTACTCGTTACAAATGACAACAATGTTGTGTTATGAGATGAATAGCGCGATACGGTTTATATAAACGATCAATAGTTATTTTGAAAATTTAAGCATATAAAATAACATGCAGTACATTCGAAATGGTTAAAAATATTTCTTAAATAAAATGAGGAAGAACTGTCAATTTTCCTTCAGATCAAAACTATTTGGAGCATGGACGAAAAAAATTTCCATTAGCTTCTCTTCTTAATCTTATAAAGTAAAAATATGAAAAAATTATTATCAGGGCTTTTAGATGACAAAAAGCTAGTGTCAAAAGTTTCACGCCTCATGAAACTTACCATTTTTCTCGCTTTTATCTTTAATATCCAAGTTTCAGCAAAAAATTACTCCCAGAACCGATTCACATTGAATATGAACGATATGAAAGTTTTCAAACTTCAAGAAGAGAGCGGTTACCGTTTTTCTTATTCGTATGCTTCTCCAAAACTCCTTAATAAGGAAAGTATAACCGTGGAAAATGAACTTCTATCCGCTTTTACAGATAAACTACTCGATAATAAACTCAATTATCCTAAACTAGAAAATAATTTGGGAATCCCCATTACCATAAGCAACCAAGCGGACCGGCATAAAGTGGAAGGTAAGATTACAGATGAAAACGGGATTCCTTTATTAGGAGTTTCAGTATTAGTGCAAGGAACTACTCAAGGAACAACAACGAGTAAAGCCGGCGAATTTGTCTTATTGGTACCTGATGACGCAATATTGGTCATTTCTTTTACAGGCTATCAAACACAGAAAATAGAGGTGGGTAAAAGAAACATTTTCAATATACAACTCAAAACCGTTTCTTCAGGGTTAAGTGATGTTGTGGTTATAGGATATGGAACGCAAAAGAGAGTTAGCCTCACTAGTGCTGTCGGCACTATTAGTGGGGAACAAATGGAAAAAAGAACAACATCAAGTATTGGACAAGCATTACAGGGTCGAATACCTGGTTTGACCGCCATAGACAACGGTGGCTCACCCGGTTATCCAAGCATTAATTTGGTGATTAGAGGGATAAACACTTTAGGTAACACCCAACCATTAGTTATTGTAGATGGCATCGAACAAAATTTAAGTGACATTAATCCTCAGGATATTGAAACGGTTTCAGTGCTAAAAGATGCCTCTTCTACAGCGATATATGGTTCTAGAGCAGGCAATGGTGTTATTTTGATAACTACCAAACGAGCCAAAGCAGGTAAATTGTCTATTTCCTATAATGGTTATTATGCTTTGCAAAGAACTAATAACAATCCTGTTCACATGGGTTTGGAAGATTACATGAATTTAGAGAACGTTGCTTGGACGAATTCAACTGGGGCTCCAATTTATACTCAAGCATACATAAAAGATTATGTAAGCGCTACAGATCGGTTGAAATTTCCCTTACCAAATACTTGGTTTGCTGCTGTTCTACGTACTGCTCCTCAGACTGATCATACCTTAACTCTCAACGGAGGCAATGAAAATATTAAGACCCGTTTAAGCATTCATTATCGAGATCAGGAAGGTATTATTCCTAATACTGATTCAAAGATCTATGAAATAAGATTAAATAATAATTTAAAAGTTTCGAAGAAAATAAGAATCACGACAGACATTAATTACAGGAATAATTACATTTTAACTCCAATATGTTTGAGTTGTGTATTTAATCATATGTTACAGACTTCCGAATGGACTGTACCACAATATCCAGATGGCACCTATGGAATCAGTTCAGATGGCAAAAATCCATTATTAGATGCGGAATTAGCGGGTACTTCCAAAACCACTAATAATTATTTAGCTGGAGTCATTACAGGAGAATGGGATATATTGAAGGGGTTAAAGTTTTCCACGCAATTGGGTGCTAGTCTGTTACTTACAAGTGCAAAGAATTATACCAACAGCTATGAGATAAGGGATTATTATCAACCTGACATTGTGACGGCTTCCCACCCGATAAATAGTCTAACAGAAATAAGAAATAATGTTAGTGAGATTACTATTAACAATCTGCTTAATTATTCTGCTACTTTGGGTAACAGTTTTTTGAATCTTTTAGCTGGTTATTCTCAGATAGCTGATTCGGGAAGTAACTTGAGTGCATATCGACAAGGATTTTATAACAACGATGTTCAATCTATTGGACAAGGTGCTAATGATGCTACAAAATCAAATTCGGGTAATGACTATACCTGGGGTTTACGCTCTTATTTTGGTCGCTTGAATTACACCTACCAAAGCAAATACCTATTTGAAGCAAATGCCCGTTACGATGGATCATCACGATTTATTGGGTCTAATAGGTATGGTTTTTTCCCTTCCTTTTCAACTGGCTGGCGTCTTTCCGAAGAGAAATTCTGGCGTGGATTGAAAAAAAATGTAAACGAGTTTAAATTAAGGGGCTCATGGGGGGAAACTGGAAATCAGGCAGTAGATCTTTACAGTTATTTCACAACTTTGGGTATTTCGACATATTCCTTCAATGGTGTTCCGGCATCTGGATATGCACAGACGCAAATGTCTAACCCAAACCTTACTTGGGAAACTACAACTCAATCAGATATTGGTTTGGATGCAAAATTTCTAGATAATATGATTTCTTTTAGTTTGGATTACTATGCTAAAAAGAATGAAAATATATTGCTTACATTGCCAGTTCCAGCTACACTGGGTCTACTAGCATCACCTCAAAATGCGGGAAGGATTGATAATAAGGGCTTGGAATTCTTACTAGGATTTCATAATAAATTTGGCAAGTTCGGCGTTGATGCAGATCTTACCCTTAGTATTAATAATAATAAGGTAATTAGTTTGGCTGGCACAGGTCCGTACATCGATGGTGATAGTGAAATTAGATTTATAATTGGCGAAGGCTTTCCTTATATGGGCTTTTGGGGATACAAAACAGGCGGATTATTTCAGACCAAGGAAGATGTTGCAAATTATCCTACTTTAAATCCAGGTACTCAACCTGGTGATGTGAAGTATTTAGATTTGAACGGAGATGGCAAGATTACTCCTGCTGATATGACATATCTAGGAGGCTCGCAATTTCCTAAGTATACTTTCAGCTCTAATTTTAGTTTATCTTATACAAGTTTCACTTTAAATTTTTTCTTTCAGGGCGTTGCCGGTGCCAAAAGGTATATTGGTGGTGCTCTTATGCAAGAGGGAATATGGGGTGGTTTTACATCTAAAATCTTTACAAATAATTATTGGACTCCGGAGAATCCAAATGCTCGTTTCCCTCGTCCATTAAAATATAGTGTCCAGAACACCCAACTGTCAGACAGGAATATTCAGAATGGGGATTATCTACGTTTAAAAAATGTGCAGCTTACGTACCAAATACCTCATTACCTTACAAAAAAGGTTGGCATAGATCGAGTGAACGTGTTTGTTTCTGGTACAAATTTGCTTACTTTTTCTAAATTAAATGAGTGGGGTGTTGATCCTGAATCAACGGGCCGTGATGCAGAATATAATTATCCACAAACTTCAATAACTACTTTCGGTCTCAATATTCAGTTTTAGAATTAGAGTTAGAGCTAAACATTAAAAATAAATTCAAATGAAAAGTATTAAATATATATTCCTAGCCCCTTTGCTAATAATTTTTCTTGGGAGCTGCAAAAAAGATCTATTGGAAACTATTCCAAATGATCGTATTTCTACAGAAATATATTGGAAAACGGAAAGTGATTTTAGGCTTGCTACAAATGCTATTTATGCAGATATGGATGGTGTTTGGAATTTTGTCCACTGGGACGCCATGTCGGATATCGGGCATGTCACTTTGCAGTGGAGAGATGAATCTCTCATTGAAAAAGGTTCCTTTGATGCTGCTAATGCTAGAGTTTTGTCCCAATGGAGTGGGGCTTATACCGGCATTCAAGCTGCCAACATTTTTTTGGATGAGATTGGCCAAAACAAAACTATTGCGAAGCCAGTAAGTGAGGAGTTACAGGGTGAGGTAAGAGTTTTGAGGGCTTATTTTTACATGGGACTTGCGGCTTTATACGGAGATGTGCCCTTAGATACTACTGAAATTACTTTAGAAGAAAGTAGAAATTTAACTAGGACTCCTGTTGCTGAGATTTGGGACTTCATATCCAGAGAACTTACTGAGTCGGCAGTTCTTTTACCAACCACCCAGACTGATAAGGGCAGAATAACAAAAGGGGCTGCACTTGCACTTGATGCGAGGGCTATGCTTTATGCGGGTCGTTATTCTGACGCTGCTGATGCTGCCCAGGCTGTAATGGATTTGCATGTATACAGTTTATATCCTTCTTATAAAAACTTATTCAGCTATGCAGCTGAAAATAATCAAGAGGTAATTCTAGATAGGGAGTATATTAAAGATGTCGAAAGTAATAATATTTTCGCTTTGACAACTCCTAATAGTATTTGGCCTCAAATTAATAGTTTTGTGGCAACCAAGCAAGCAGTAGATGCTTATCAAATGAATAATGGTAAGGATATTACAGATCCAACAAGTGGTTTTAATCCTCGGGAACCTTATATCAATCGTGATCCTCGTCTTAGATATTCCATTATTACAATCGGTGATACTCTACTGAATGGTGCGATATATGATTCAAGACCTTTTAGTGGCACTGCTGATGCAATTGGCTTTTCAGAAAATACGACTGCTACGGGCTTTAATGTAAATAAATATCTTAACAAAGAAGATTTAGCTCAGCCTGCTAATTGTGGAATTAATATTATTCTTTTGCGTTATGCAGAGGTGCTGCTAACTTATGCTGAGGCTAAAATTGAAGAAAATCAGATAGATCAGAGTGTAGTGGATGCTATTAACGAAGTACGTCAACGTCCTGATGTGAATATGCCGCCCATAACATTAAATCATACTCAGGAAGAGCTAAGGGAAATCGTAAGACGTGAGCGGTTAGTGGAGTTAGCTTTTGAAGGTTTAAGGTATTTTGACATTCGACGATGGAAGATCGCCGAAAATGTAATTCCTGGAATTGTATATGGAATGACATATGTTGACCAAAATGGAGAGCTGCAAACAATTTCGACGGGATTTTTGAAAGTATTTAATAAAAATCGTGATTATTTGTGGCCAATACCGAGTACAGAAATACAACTTGACCCGCATCTAACACAGAATCCTAACTGGTGATTTTAAAACCAATATTAGTTAAAATGTCTCTTTATTAGACGGTCGTTGAATAGTTGTCTTAAAGAAGTGCCAGAACAACAATGAAAAAGTAATTTTAGACAACAACTTTTGTATTAATCTTTAAGTCATTATAAGTCCTAATTAATTATGAAGTTAAAAACCTTTCGCCATTTATGGGGCATAACGGCACCTTTTGAACAAACATTTTTAGCTATAAAAAAAGCGGGGTTTGATGGTATCGAATTTAAAGGAATTAAGGTGGCCAATGACCATTTGTTTAAACGCTTATTAAATGAGTATGATTTTGAATTTATTACTCAAATTCATACATCTGGGGAGTCGGTTAATGAGCATATTGCCTCCTTTAAAGAACTGATACAAATATCCCTTCCCTTAAATCCCATTATTATCAATAGCCAAAGTGGCAAGGATAGTTGGGGCATGGATGAGAAAAATAAATTTATTCAACGGGCATTGGAATACGAAAAAGAAATAGGCATCCCAGTTGCTCACGAAATCCACCGTAGTAGGATTACTTACAACCCTTGGGACACGAGGAATTTTTTATTGTCATTTAATGATCTAAAGCTCTGTTGTGACTTCAGCCACTGGGTATGCGTATGTGAAAGGATTATTGACTCTGAATTGGACATCATAAAACTATGCGCTGAACATTGCATTCATTTGCACAGCAGAGTAGGATATGAACAAGGGCCACAAGTATCAGATCCTCGGGCACCTGAATTTGCAGAGCATCTAAATGCGCACGAAAACTGGTGGGAAATTATTTGGCAGGCACAACGAAAAAATCACGTTGAAATCTCTACTCTCACTCCCGAATTTGGTCCACCTCAATACCTTCATACACTACCTTTCAGTAAGATGCCCGTATCTAACTTATGGGAAATATGCAATTGGATGAACAACCGTGAAAAAGAAAGATTTAAAAAATTTATAAATTCAAATTAATATGTTAAAACAAGCAGAGATCATTCAGAATGATAACTTTCATTTGTTGAGTGAACAAAACAAACAGGATTATTGGGAAAATGGTTTTATTCTTATAAAATCATTGTTCACTAAAGACGAAACAAAAAAGTTACGCTTCGTTGCCGAAAAAGAATCTCAAGAAACAGAGATTATGGTAAAAAGCGACCACAAAGGTAATTTGACTAAATTAAAAATGTGGAATCGTCCAGGCGAAGATATTTATAGCATGTTCTCACGAAATGAACGGATCATAGACAATGTCGAAATATTGTTTGGCGATTCCATCTACATTTATAGCGCAAAGATGATCTTTAAAAATGCGAGAGAGGGTGGTGCATGGGAATGGCACCAGGATTATGGCTATTGGTATAACTACGGGTGTTTAATGCCAACTATGAATAGTTGTATTATTTCCATTGATGAAGCCACCAAAGAAAATGGGTGTTTGCAAGTGTTAAGGGGTTCACATAAAATAGGAAGGATCAACCATGATCGTATCAATGACCAGACTGTGGCCGATAATGAAAGGGTTCAGGAAGCTATGAAAAATTTTGATTTGGAATATATTGAAATGCAACCTGGTGATGCCTTGATTTTCGATGGTAATCTACTGCATCGTTCAGACAGTAATCATTCTGATTTTGACCGATGGAGTTTTATCGCTTCTTACAATACAGTTTCAAATAAACCTTATAAAAGTGTAAGAGAATATGGTAATTACGAAAAACTGATCAAAGTGCCACAATCTGCTATTCGAGACTATGAAATAAACGTTTAGGAAGTAGGTTGCAATTGAGGGTGCTTCCTAAATTGTCTATATTTAATTTCTGGCAACTCTTTATTTTTTCTATGATTAATACTTTATTCATTATCCATTCTTAATTCTTAAACTCTTATAATAAGTTCATAATGGAAATTACTATTGGCTTGGGTCTACTTTTGATTGCAGCTTTTTTCCAGGGATCATTTGTGTTGCCCATCAAAATGACACGTAATTGGAAATGGGAAAATACTTGGTTGGCTTTTTCGTTTTTGGGAATGTGTGTTTTAAATCTGACATTGGCTTTTTTATTTATCCCAAACCTGATCGGTGTTTATCAATCTGTGCCTGGCATAGACTTGCTCCTGCTCATCTTTTTCGGTTTATGTTGGGGTTTGGGTGCAGTGCTTTTCGGTATTGCGATGGACCGTTTGGGCTTAGCATTAGGTTATCCTATTATCATGGGATTGATTGCAAGTTTTGGTGCTGTTATCCCAATGTTGATATTCCATTCTAATGAAGTAATCACATTAAAAGGAAGCATATTAATTATTGGTTCTATCATCGTAGTATTTGGAATTACTCTTTGTGCGAAAGCTTACGCTCTTAAAGAAAAATTCATCGGCAACAAAACACAGAAAAGTTCATTGAACATTTTGATAGCAGTTGCAGCGGGAATCCTATCCAGTTTTCCCAACATTGGGCTTTCATTTGGTAAATCATTTATTGATGTAGCATTGAAACAGGGTGCATCCGATTTTATGGCAGTTAATTCGGTATGGGCACTTTTTTTTATGGCAGGTTTTATTCCAAATGCTGCTTACACTATTTTTTTACTTTATAAGAATAAAAGTTTCAATCAATTCAAATTATCATTTGGCAGAAATAGTTTATTGGGTTTTTTAATGGCTTTCATGTGGATTGCGAGTTTTTATTTATATGGTGTCAGTACACTCAAGCTAGGCACGTGGGGCGGTATTATTGGATGGCCACTTTTCATTTCCTTATCTATCATTATAGGTTACCTTTGGGGTCTCGCGAAATCTGAATGGAAAGGTGCTTCGATTCAATCTAAGTCGAAACTAAATCAAGGGCTACTTGTCATATTTTTTGCAGTTGTTATCATTGCTATTTGTAACTTTTTATAACCATTTGTATTTGCATTTGTTCGGATGCTTTGAACCGGTAGACCGAATTAATGTTTATAATCATTAAAATCATAATTATTGTGGAAAATAAAAACATTGTTGTTGTAGGAAGTTATCTCGTTGCGCTAGTAATGAACGCAAAACGTATACCGAAAATTGGGGAAACAGTAATAGCCGAAAATTTCAGGAAAGTACATGGTGGCAAAGGTTCGAACCAAGCTATTCAGGCTGCACGTTTGGGAGTAAGTACATCTTTTATAGGAAGAGTCGGGAATGATAGTTTTGGCGATGCTTTTATTCAGCTTTGTAGAGATGAGCAAATAAATGCTGATTTTGTTGTTAAAAGTAACAACCTACCGACAGGTGTCGGCTTTATAATCTGTGATGAAAGTGGCAAGAACATTATTACTATTGACATTGCTGCTCTCAATGAATTTGGTGAGGATGATATTGATGCAGCTCTTGGTATTATTTCTGAAAATAGTATAGTATTATTGCAGTTAGAAATCCCATTAAACACAGCCTTATATGCGGCTAAAAAAGCAAAAGGAAAAGGTGCAACAGTTATCCTAAATCCTGCGCCAGCACAGGATTTAAGTAAATATGACCTTTCAATGATCGACTTCCTAACACCCAATAAAACCGAAGCTGAACTATGCTTGGGTTTAACACCAGATATCGGATTTAATTGTGAAGAAACTGCACGAAAGCTCTTGGGTTTAGGTTGTGCCAATGTTGTAATAACCTTGGGTGAGAAAGGTAGTTTCTTATGCAACAAAGTTACTGCTGTGACCGTCCCTAGTTTTAAAATGCAAGAAGTGGTTGACACTGTAGGTGCTGGCGATAGCTTTAACGCCGGCCTTGCCGTAGCCTTGTCTGAGGGTAAAAAGATAGAGGACGCTTTAAAGTTTGCGAATGCTGTTGGAGGATTATCAGTTACCAAATTGGATACCATTTCATCGTATCATTTCAGGAATCAAGTGGAGGCTTTTTTAACACAAAAGAATCATGCCTCTATTTGTTAGTGGATTATTTATATAGAAAAAACTCTAAATTATTAAAAAAACTCTAAGATTATTCTCAATGAAAAATATAAAACTGAATACTCTGCTGTCTATCATATTCCTTTTATTGCTAATTGGACAAAATACACAAGCTCAAAGACAGGTCACTCGACCAATAGAGCGACTCACTTTTCCCTTTTCAGAATATGTGATACGAACTGAATGGGCTAAGTCAGTTGTTTGGAAATACAGACCATTTGAAGATATTAAAGAAAATGAAGACATTATTGCGCCACCTGCATTTGATGAGGATTGGGACAGTTGGTACGAGAAGATGAAAGCCTATCAAACTTTTTTAAGAGAGAATTTGAACGATACCAGTTCTTTGTACTTGCAAATGAAATTATCAAAAGACAATAGTAGTGTAGGGTTGAACTTTAAACGTGTACTTAACGATATGAAATTACGCCCTGGGGATAAAATAATTTTTAATGGCTTTGCAAGAAACAACAATGCCAATGCGCGTTTCAGGATTAGCCTTATATATATTAAGATTGGTCAGCAACTTAGCAATAGAATAGTCAAAACCGACGATATCGACTCCCAACATATTGGTGCCTCGTGGACATCCTTACACAGGGAATTTCATGTTCCAGATTTCGATACCACAAAACTAATGGTTCAGCCCATTATTTTTTTTGAAATCAATGATAGATCCGTGACGAAAATAGAAGTTAAAGCACTCACTTTTTCTATCCCTTCCTCAAATTGGAACAAAGAAAAATATGAGGCATTGAAAGCTTCGTTCTATCCAAAATCAAAGTCGATTGACAGGCAATTGTATGACAGGAAAGAAATGAAGTGGATAAAGCGCAATTTTATTTCAAATTTATTATTTATATGGGACCAAGATTTCTGGGATGCCGATAAAAAAATATTTAAAGTCCAAGAATATTGCGACAAAATGAAGTTAGAATTTGGAGGATTTCAATCTGTACTTTTATGGTATAGCTACCCAAATATTGGTATAGATCAACGTAACACATTTGAATTTCTAAATGCAATTCCGGGAGGCATATCTGGTTTAAAAGCCGTTGTTAAAGCATTTCATCAAAATGGTGTAAAAGTATTTTTCCCCTATACACCCTGGGAGATTGATACCCGTAGAACCGATACCTTGACCGATTCGGAGCATTGGTCGAGAATATTGGCCCAAATTGATGGGGATGGGTTGTTTTTTGATACGTTTTTTGATGCAGGCGATTTTCAAAAGGACTTGGATAAAGCTAAAAGAGGCATCAGTATTAATACCGAACACTACCCGACTTTACAAAATATCCAAGGATATAACGGTGTAACCTCTTCTTGGGGGCAAAATATTCAGCTTTTTAATAACAATGGTATTTCCAGACTCAAATGGTTGATACCCGAACATATACAATGGACGATAAATAGGGGCGAACTTAATAGACAAAATTCGATGGCTTACAGTTGGATAAATGGACAGGGCATACTTGTATGGGAAGATATTTTTGGGTACATGAATCCTTGGAATGCTAAAGACCGAAAGTGTCTGCGAAAAATAAATGCTATTTATCAGCAGTTTAGCGACTTGTATACTTCCGATACATGGAAGCCTTATTTGCCTAGCGGAAATCCCAAAGTACATATCTCTTCATGGGAAAACAATGATATAAAGATATGGAATCTCATAACCGATTCTGCAGATGTTGTTAAGCAAATAGAGATGCCTGTTCGTGATCACTCAATGCAATATTATAATCTTTGGAACGGTGAAAAATTAACTGTAATGGCTGGTAAAGTTATTATTCCGATCAAACGCTTTGGCTGCGTATTGGGTATGAAAACACCAGTATCTGCTGCCATTATCGAATTATTGAAAAAGCAGAAAAAAGAAACTGCAACTATCCTACCTGCAACCGATTTGCATATGCGGTTTGTGTCGGACAAGTTCGCAAAGACACCACCTGCTATAGTGACAAGCAACATTAGAATTTCTGAAAATTTATTGAAGGTTAATGCAGGTACATACTCTTTAATTACAAAGCATATTAGGAGGGAAGGCAATTGTTTTCCGGATGCAGATGGCAAAAACAATAATGATTATACAATAGAAGAGAATGAATTTGGTAAACAATTAATTGTACACCACACAAAAGTTACAACTGCTGGTTTTCGAATAATGCCGAATCTTGTAACTAATGCACAGTTTGAGACTTTTATAAAATCAACCAATTATCATCCAAGGGATAAAATAAATTTCTTAAAACATTGGAACGGTAAAACATGTCCTGATTCCATTAAAAGTAAACCTGTAGTGTATGTGTCCTTAGAAGATGCAAGAGCTTACGCAAAATGGGCGGGCATGCGTTTACCTACTGAATGGGAATGGCAAATTGCAGCTGAAACCAATGGCAGTAACTTTATATTTAATGAAGAGTTTGAGTGGAACGAAAGTGAACGATTTGATGGGCACAACCATTTTGTTACCTTACGTGGCGGTTTTGTAGACTGGAAATTACAAACATCAGACTGGTATTTTCCAGGAACACCAAACAACAAAAAGCCTGGTGGTGCACAACCATTGGATTCACACTGTAAATATTATATCATGAAAGCGGGTTACGATAGGGCAGGTACTATTGGTTTTCGATGTGTTAAGTAAAACTTAATGATTTAAAAAGAATCTCGGCATAATGAGGATATTTGCGATATAAATATAGATGATTTTAGAAATGCGATCACCTTACATTTTAAGAAGGATGAAGCAAATTGTAAAATTTATATAAAGCAGCTGATTATAATTCGTATAAAGAATTAAAAATTTGTGCAATTACTTACGCTTTGAGTGTTTTTGCATTTTTGTTTGAATGTATTCATTTATTTAAGAATAAAATATATTTTATTATGAGGACAAAATTGTTTTGCTGTTTAATTATCAGCTTTTTTGTGTTTTCGGATGTATTTGCACAAAGCGAGTACAATAGCATTGAAGCAAACATGAGTAATATTTACCGGCTATCGGATGCAAAGACACGCTCTATAAGCCCTGAAAATTTTACAGGAGCAAAAGGCCAGGGCGGAATGGCAACCGAAGGAACCGGCAAACGCGCTTCAAGAGACCTGGGCCAGGGATGGAAAGTAAGCCCAAGCGTAGTGATTAAAGCTCATACCACATTTACAGTAGCGGAGATTGACGGCCCCGGTGCTATACAACATATTTGGATGACACCGAGCGGAAACTGGCGAAATTCTATCATCCGTATTTATTGGGATGGCGAAACTACCCCTTCAGTTGAAGCACCCGTGGGCGACTTTTTTTGTATGGGATGGGGGCAATACGCTCCTTTACAATCCTTGGCAGTGTGCGTAAACCCGGGAAGCGGGTTTAATTGTTACTGGCCAATGCCTTTTAGGAAAAAATGTAAAATAACCATGGAGAATATTGATGATAAAGATATGGGTTTGTATTATCAGGTTGATTATGTTTTAGCAAAAGTGCCCAATGATGCTGCATATTTTCATGCCCAATTTCGGCGAGTAAATCCTGTGCCCTATAAAGGAGTTTATACGCTTGTTGATGGGATAAAGGGGGAAGGGCAATATGTAGGAACTTATATGGCTATTGGTGTTCATAATAATGGCTGGTGGGGTGAAGGCGAAATTAAATTTTATATTGATGGCGATACTAAATACCCAACAATAAATGGAACGGGTACTGAAGATTATTTTGGCGGTTCGTATGATTTTGATACAAGGACAAAAAATGCTGCAGGTGTTATGGAAAGCCATTATACTGAATTTACTTCTCCTTATTCAGGGCTTTGCCAGGTAATAAAAGGCGATGGACATTATAATGTATCTCAAAGATTTGGATTGTACCGCTGGCATATTAAGGACCCGATTCGTTTTGAAAAAGACCTTAAAGTAACTATTCAAGATCTTGGATGGAGAAGTGAGGGTAGATATCTTCCATTGCAGGATGATATTGCTTCTACAGTTTTCTGGTATCAAACAGAACCTCACAATCCTTTTCCTCAATTGCCAAATAAGGATGCTTTGGAAGTTAATTAATCTTAAATGTATGTATTTTTAATTTTAAATGTATGTATTTTGGTAAACATTAAATTTGAAAGCGGAAGTGAATAAAAAAGTATTACTAAAGGATATTGCGGATTATGTAGGCGTTTCGACGGCTCTCGTATCTTATGTTATTAATAATAGAGAAAAGGAAGCAAGAGTAAGCCCGCAGATGACTAAAAAAATACGTAAAGCAGTAATCAAATTAAATTATCAACCCAATCTTATTGCAAAAAGTCTAAAAAGTGGTAAAACTAATACCATAGGTTTAATAGTGGCTGATATCTCAAATCCTTTCTTTTCGAGTATTGCCAGGATCATAGAAGATGAAGCAAGAAAACTGGGTTATGTGGTTATTTTTGGAAGCAGTGATGAAAGCGCTGAGAACTCTCAGATGTTAATAGATGTTTTTTTGAACCGACAGGTAGATGCATTTATTATTGCACCAGCAGAACATACCCAAAATCAAATAAAAGGATTAAAAAATAAGGTTCCGGTTGTATTGATAGATCGTTATTTCCCTTCTTTAGAAACAGATTGCGTACATATTGACAATTTCCAGGCTGCTTATAAAGCAGTAGAACATTTGATAAAAAATGGAAGAAAGAAAATTGCAATGATGACTTATAACACAAATCTGGAGCATTTTTCAGAAAGAAAAAATGGCTATAAAGCAGCATTAAAAGCAAATGGCATCAATTTTAAAACTGGATGGCTAAAAGAAGCGTCTTTCGGAAACATTGCAGAAGATGTAGAAAGAGAGTTTAAAAATATTCTGCAACCCCAATTAAAAGTGGACGCCTTATTTTTTGCAACAAATACGTTGGCGGTTGCAGGCCTTAAAATAATTAACCAATTGGGGATTAAAGTTCCCCATGATTTGGCTATCGTCTCATTTGATGAAAGTGATGTTTTTGATTTCTTTTATTCACCTCTTACTTATGTAAGCCAATCGCTTGCCGAAATTGGAAAAGAAGCTGTAAAACTTGCTATCGACCGTATAAATAATAATGCCAAAAAATGTACAAGTATTATCATACATCCAAAGCTGATTTTGAGAAAAAGCAGCGGGTTTTAAACGGGATAAATGCAATGAATATTTTGAATTTCATCAGATGAATAAATTAAGAAGCATAAAAAATAAAAACCATTAGCAATGTTTAGAGAAAATTTTTTTTCATTTTTAATAATTATTATGATCGCATCTTCCTGTAATAACGCCGGTCAAAATCAAACCTCTTCTGTGAAAAATGAAGACTCGTCTTACCTAAAGGGCAGTTTTGAATATGACCTGAATTTTTTGAAACAACATGATGATGTAATCGTCCTCAAAGATGATGCAGGAAATTCCAAAATTATTGTATCCCCCAAATATCAGGCAAAAGTATTTACATCAACTACAAATGGAAATGAAGGTCTGAGTATTGGATGGGTTAATTATAAAGCATTTGGCGATACACTTGATTCACACATGAATGCTTACGGGGGTGAAAACCGATTCTGGCTTGGTCCCGAAGGAGGCAAGTTTTCCCTCTTCTTTAAGCCAGGCACTAAAATGGTTTTTGAAAACTGGAAAACACCGGCAGCCTTCGATTCTGAAACATGGGATGTTACCAGCAAAGACAGCCAATCTGTTATCATGCACAAAAATATGGATTTGACAAATTATAAAGGCACAGATTTAAAAATATCAGTGGATAGAACAGTAAAGATTCTGCAACCTTCAGTGATATGGAAGGAACTAGGGATTAACATGGATTCTTCAGTAAAAGTTGTCGGCTACGAAACAGATAATGTAATTACCAACACTGGGAAAAATGATTGGACAGAAACTACCGGAATGCCCTGCATCTGGATACTGGATATGTTTAAACCTTCCCCGGCCACAGTTATCGTAGTTCCATTTAAAAAAGCTACCGGACAATCTTTCAGCAAGGTAGCTACTACCAATTATTTTGGTGAGATTTCTTCCGATAGATTGAAACACACAGACGATGTATTGTATTTAAAAGCAGATGGTAAAAGCCGTGGAAAGCTGGGTGTTTCTCCTTTATTTGCAAAACATTTTGCCGGAAGCTACGATTCCAAAAATAAATTATTAACGATAATAAATTTTGATTTGGATTCAACCGCGAAATATTTAAACCAGGAGTGGAACACCACTAAACCATCTTTTATAGGTGATGCAGTGAATGCATATAACGACGGCCCTTTAGCGGATGGTTCTCAAATGGGACCTTTTTATGAAATAGAAAGTGTTTCACCAGCAGCATTTTTAAAAAGCGGGCATTCATTTTCGCATAGACAATCAGTATTCCATTTTACCGGAGATGAAAAATCATTAGATAATATTGCGAGAAAGCTGTTAGGTGTTTCCCTTTTAGATATTGAAAAGGAATTTTGATAACAATTTAAATTTTATTAAATGAATCAATTAACAAATTATCCAAAAATAGGCATCAGGCCTATTATTGACGGGCGTCTTGGAGGAGTGAGGGAATCGCTGGAAGAAACGACAATGAAAATGGCAAAGAATGTTGCCGCACTTTATTCAAAAGAATTGAAATATCCTGATGGCTCTTCAGTAGAATGCGTAATTGCTGATACCTGCATTGGCGGAGTTCAGGAATCTGCACTTTGTTCAAAAAAATTTGAAGTAAATAATGTTGGTGTTTCTCTTTCTGTTACTGCATCCTGGTGCTATGGAAGCGAAACTATGGACATGAATCGTGATTTGCCAAAAGCTATTTGGGGCTTTAATGGAACTGAGAGGCCAGGAGCTGTTTATCTTGCAGCAACTTTAGCCGTTCATAATCAAATGGGGCTGCCGACATTCGGAATTTATGGAAGAGATATACAGGATTTGGGAGATGAAAATATTCCGGATGATGTAAAAGACCGCTTATTGGATTTTGCGAGGGCCGGCGTTGCTGTGGCAATTATGCGCGGCAAATCTTATCTTTCTATAGGCACAGTATCAATGGGCATTGCAGGATCTATGATTACTCCATCATTGTTTCAGGATTATCTTGGGATGCGAAATGAATATGTTGATTCTTCTGAAATATTAAGGCGTATTGAAAAGAAAATCTATGATGAAGAAGAGTTTGAAAATGCTTTATCCTGGGTGAAAAAAAATTGCAAGGAAGGAGAAGATTTTAATCCAAAAGAAAAACAATTCAGCCGGGATCAAAAAGATAAAGACTGGGAGTTTGTTATAAAGATGACGCTTATTATTCGGGATTTGATGACAGGAAATGAAAAATTAAAAGAAAAAGGTTTTGGAGAAGAAGCCCATGGACATAATGCATTGGCATCGGGCTTCCAGGGGCAAAGGCAATGGACCGATTTTTTACCTAACGGAGATTTTTCTGAGGCGATACTCAACTCTTCTTTTGACTGGAATGGTATTCGTTCGCCTTACCTTGTTGCTACTGAAAATGATTCACTTAATGGTGTTTCAATGTTGTTCAATTACCTGCTCACTAATACGACGCAAATTTTTGCAGATGTACGTACTTATTGGAGTCCGGCTGCTGTAGAAAGAGTTTCAAAGTGGAAGCCTGAAGGTGCTGCTGCCAATGGGTTCATTCATCTTATCAATTCAGGCTCTGCAAGCCTTGATGGCAGTGGCTGTGAATCCATAAATGGTAAACCAGCCATGAAACCTTTTTGGGAAATCAATGAAAATGAGGTGAAAGATTGTTTAAATGCGACAACCTGGTATCCGGCCAACAATGGTTATTTCCGGGGCGGCGGTTATTCATCAAAATTTGTGACAAAGGGTGGAATGCCAGTCACAATGTGCCGTTTAAATTTGATAAAAGGCCTTGGCCCGGTATTACAAATTGCAGAAGGAAAAACGATTTCATTACCAGAAAACGTTCATAAAATATTGGATGATAGAACAGATAAATCATGGCCAACTACCTGGTTTGTACCAAAGATTACCGGTAAAAGTGCTTTTACTGATGTTTATACAGTCATGGCAAACTGGGGCGCTAACCACGGAGCTATAAGTTATGGACATATCGGACATAATTTAATTTCTCTTGCTGCAATGCTACGCATTCCGGTTTCAATGCACAATGTAGAACCTGAAAGAATTTTCCGACCTTCTGGATGGAGCGCCTTTGGTTCAGAACTGGAAGGAGCAGATTACCGTGCTTGTTCTGCTTATGGACCTCTTTATAAATAAAACCAAAAGGCTAAAATGAAAAAAACAGAGACATCTCTTTTTGTAAAAAATAGTGTCAATTATTTTGGGCCGTTTGTTGCGATTACAACTTTGTTTTTCCTCTGGGGTATAGCTCATGGAATGTTGGATACATTGGATAAGAATTTCCAGATGATGCTGCACTTAAAAAAATGGCAATCGAGTTTTATCCAATTTTCTCTGTATGGCGCTTATTTTGGAATGGCAATACCTGCCGGTTTATTTATGAAGAAATATGGATACAAGAAAGGTATTATATTGGGCCTACTACTTTTTGCGGCAGGAGCACTGATTGCTTCAGCTACAGCGCCATTTCAATCGTTTATTTTGTTTTTGATTTGCCTTCTCGTTATCGGGGCAGGACTTGCGACACTCGAAACCGCGGCTAATCCTTATACTACGAAGTTGGGTCCTCCGGAAACAGCAGAACGCAGAATCAACTTTTCTCAATCTTTTAATGGGCTTGCATGGGTGTTTGGTCCTTTGATAGCCCTATATATATATGGGAACGAGAGCCATGTTGAAGGTAAGAAAATGATATCAATTGTATTGCCTTTTGCAATTATAGGGCTGGTTGTTCTGGCAGTTGCATTTATATTTATGCGATTAAGATTGCCAGAAATAACCGAAGAGGATGAAAATATGGCTCATGGCGCAATAGTACCGGCTTCAGAGCCGGGCGATAAAATAACAGATGTGACAGACCCGGGATATATATCAAAGAAACCTTTATGGCAAAACACACATTTTAAATTTGGCTTTGCTGCTCAAGCCTGCTACGTAGCGGCACAAACCGGAGTTTTTAGCTTTCTCATCAATTTTGTTACGGATCACAACATGCACCCACACTTTGAGGTTAAGAATGCGCCTTACTTCTTGTCATTTGGCTTTTTGCTTTTTATGATTGGAAGGATTTCGGGCAGCGCTTTAATGAAGTATTTTAAACCTACCAGAATGCTTGCTTTGTATTCATTGATGATTTGCCTTTTATTACCCATCGTTGCTGCAGAATTCGGGTGGCTTTCTCTGATTGCCCTTTATGGAGTGTTTTTTTTCATGTCCATTATGTTTCCTACAATATTTGCATTAGCGATTAAATCGCTGGGTACACATACAAAGAAAGGCGCTTCTTTTCTGGTAATGGCAGTTGCCGGAGGTGCCGTTTTCCCGCCACTTATGGGTGCTGTAGCAGATGCTTATGGTATGGCCTTAGGTTTTCTTGTTCCTATTCCATTATTCGCATTTATTTTATACTATGCCTTAAAGGGGTATAAAATAAAAGCTGATAATGATTATGACAAAACGAACAATAGGACTTTGAGAATAAAAAATGCTGCGATAAAATGAGTAAGAAATACGTAATAGGTATAGATTTTGGCACCGACTCTGTCCGTAGCATCATTGTTGATACAACAACCGGAAAGCAAGTCGCTTCCTCTCATTTTTATTATCCAAGATGGAGAGATGGCTTGTATTGCAATCCTTCTATCAATCAATTTCGTCAGCATCCGCTTGATTATATTGAAGGGTTGGAATATGTAATTAAACATTCACTTGGTGAAGCTGCTGATGAGGTCAGATCAAACATTATAGCCATATCTATTGACACGACAGGTTCAACACCTGTTGCAGTTGACCGATTTGGAACTCCTTTAGCCTTACACCCTGCTTTTCATGATGATCCCGATGCCATGTTCGTGTTATGGAAAGATCATTCTTCCGTCAATGAAATGATGGAAATAAATGCTCACGCAAAAAAATTTGACACAGATTATCTTAAATACGTTGGAGGCATTTATTCATCTGAATGGTTTTGGAGTAAATTATTGCATGTATTACGAACCAATGAAAAGGTGAGAGGCGCTTGTTATTCATGGGTAGAGCATTGTGATTGGATGCCATTTCTGCTTACTGGAGGCAAAGATGTTTCAGAAATGAAAAGAAATGTTTGTACTGCAGGACACAAAGCTTTGTGGTCGGAAGATTGGGAGGGATTGCCACCCGAAGAATTTTTCTCTTCGCTTGACCCATTGCTTAAAGGTTTTACTTCCAAATTATACAAAAAAACTTTTACTTCTGATAAACCAGCAGGAACACTTTGCGCAGAATGGGCAGAAAGATTGGGATTAAATACAAACGTTGTAATAGGAATTGGAGCAATGGACGCTCACATGGCTGCAGTGGGCGGACAAATAGAACCTTATTATTTAAGTAAAGTAATGGGAACCTCAACCTGTGACATGCTTCTGGCTCCTGCTTCAGACATGCACGGCAAATGTGTACAGGGTATTTGTGGTTTGGTAAATGGTTCCATTGTTCCAGGAATGATTGGAATGGAAGCCGGCCAATCTGCTTTTGGAGATGTGTATGCCTGGTTTAAAAATCTGCTGGCATGGCCACTAAAACATCTTGCTGCACAAGCAGAATTTCCCGAAGATTCTATTGATGAAATGATCGAAAAGATAATTCCGGAATTAAGCAAACAGGCATCGCAATTGAGTTTTGATGAAAATAGCGAGCTAAGCACAGACTGGTTTAATGGAAGGCGAACCCCCGATGCAAATCCATTTTTAAAAGGAAGTATTACAGGTTTAAACCTCGGTAGCGATGCGCCAAAAATATTCCGTTCATTGATTGAAAGCACTTGTTTTGGAGCTAAAGCAATAGTTGAGAGATTTATAGAACAGGGGGTTCCTATAAAAGGATTAATAGGAATTGGAGGCATAGCCCGAAAATCGGGTTTCATTATGCAAATGATGGCGGATATATTGAATATTCCTATTAAGATTAATAAATCTGAACAAACAAGCGCGCTTGGAGCAGCCATGTTTGCGGCAACAGTCGCCGGCATTTATAAAAATGTAGAAGATGCTATGAATATGATGGGGCAAGGGTTTGGCATTACTTATTATCCAGATAGGTCAAAAACGGAAATATATAAAAATCGATATCAGAAATATCAGGCTATTGGAAAATATTCGGAGGAACTTATCTGATGTGTTGTAGCAGTGAGCAATAAATGGAGGGGTTATTCGAAGTGAAACCTGAAATAGTGTCCTTTTAAATTAACCCAATATTAGAGAAAAGAAAAAAATCACGCGAATACTTCTCTCCATCTGCGCATTAATGGAAGAGCAAAATATTGGAGCGGAGGCAGTTCAAACAAAAATAATTATATTAATATACCGGGAGGCCCGGCATTTGAAAACTTTGAATTAAGAGAAAAGTATTATCCAGGGCAAACGTTTTATTTTGGGCTTACCCGCAAATCACCAATCGATTTGATTTACAGTCTTCCTTAAACTCATTGTTTATTCTAAAAAACACTAACTAAAAAAATATATTCAAATGAAGCAACAAAACAACCGCCGGACATTTTTAAAGAAAATAGCTATTGGAGGTATTGGTACTGCCATTTTTCCCTCTAATATTTTATCAGCTAAAGGAGTTGGAAAGGAACAAAATGCATTAAATGAATTGCAGGAACGCAAACTAAGAGGTAATGAGGTTAAGCGTAAATTTAATACAGAGTATAAAGACGAGTACCTTAACCGGGTCGCATTCCCTATTGGTGGTATTGGTGCAGGAATGTTTTGTTTAGAAGGTACAGGAGCTTTATCTCACATGAGTGTGCGCAATAAACCTGAAATATATAACGAACCAGCCTTGTTTGCGGCAATTGAGGTTAAGGGTTTAAAAAATGGAATCAAAGTACTTGAAGGGCCGGTTCCTGAATGGAAAGTTTTTGGTAGCAGGGGTTCAGGTAATGGGGATGCCGGTGCAACTTATGGATTGCCTAGGTTTGCCAGCGCGAAGTTTATGACCACTTTTCCCTTTGGTACTGTTGATCTTCAGGATAATGACATTCCTCTTAAAGTTAAAATTACCGGATGGAATCCTTTTATTCCAACAGATGAAGATAACTCCAGTCTCCCGGTCGGCTGCCTGGAATATAATTTTACAAACAACAGTAAACAAACAATTAGTGCGGTTTTTTCTTTTAACTCAAAAAATTTTCTTGCGTCTGATAGGGAAGCAGAAAATAGTATCAATCCAATTTCAAATGGCTTTATTCTGGCGCAACAGCGAACCAAAGAAAAGCCTTATCTTGAAAGTAGCTTTGCTGTTTTTACAGATGATGACAATACAAAAGTTGACCATTGCTGGTTTCGGGGTGGCTGGTGGGATCCGATAACTATGGCCTGGAATAATATTGAAAAAGGGATATTAAGAGAAACCCCACCCGTTAAAAAAGATGCACCAGGAGCTTCTTTATTTGTGCCGTTTTCATTATCACCGGGTTCAAAGAAAACCATTCGTTTAATGATGGCCTGGTACACACCCCTTACTACACTACACATCGGAGAAGTAATGAAAGAGGACAAAAAAGCTTGTAATCCTGCCTCAGGATGTTGTGGAGGGCCGACAGATTTAGGAGTTGAAACCGGAAAGAAAAATGGATCATCCGACTACAAGCCTTGGTACAGCAGTAAGTTTGATAACATTCAGGAAGTTGCATCTTATTGGAGAAAGAATTATTCAGATTTATATAAGAAGACCAATTTATTTAAAACTTCTTTTTACCGCAGCACCCTACCGCCGGAGGTAATGGAAGCCGTCGCTGCTAATCTTACTATTATCAAATCAACTACGGTGCTCCGGCAGTACGATGGTCGTTTATGGAGTTGGGAAGGATGTGGAGATGATGTGGGCTGCTGCTCGGGGTCGTGTACCCATGTTTGGAATTATGCACAAGCCATGCCACACTTATTTCCTTCTTTAGAACGTTCACTGCGAAATACAGAATTTTGTGAAAATCAGAATAATGCGGGCCATCAGGTCTTCAGGGCAAATCTGCCCATCAGCCCGGCTAAGCATGATTTTTATGCCGCAGCTGATGGGCAATTAGGAGGAATAATGAAAGTTCATCGCGATTGGCGAATAAGCGGAGATAGCAAGTGGCTTTCCAAAATTTATCCGATGGTGCAGGTGAGCATGGATTATTGTATCACCACCTGGGATCCAAAAAACAAAGGAGTAGTAGAAGAGCCCCATCATAACACGTATGATATTGAATTTTGGGGACCTGATGGTATGTGCACCAGTTTTTATTTAGGGGCTTTAAAGGCAATAACTGAAATGGGAACGTTTTTGAAAAAAGATGTAAGTAAATATGAAGCCTTGTATAAAAAAGGCCGTAAATACATAGAAACTGAATTATATAATGGCGAATATTTTATCCAAAAAATTGAATATAAAGAACTGAATGCACCCAACCCGGCTAAGGCCAAATCTTTTGGTGGTGATTATTCTCCTGAAGCTATTGCTCTTCTGGAAAAAGAAGGCCCGAAATACCAGTATGGTATTGGTTGCCTTAGTGATGGCGTTTTAGGCGCATGGATAGGCCGTATGTGTGGAATGGAAGATTTTATTGACCCGGAAAAAATTACCAGTCATTTATTAGCAGTGCACAAATACAATTTAAAAAAGAACTTAAGTGAACATGCGAATCCGCAGCGCCCTAATTATGCCTTGGGTAATGAGGGAGGCCTTCTGCTTTGCACCTGGCCAAAAGGAGGAAAATTGTCATTACCCTTTGTATATAGTGATGAAATATGGACAGGTATAGAATACCAGGTAGCTTCCCATCTTATGTTAATGGGAAAGGTAGAAGAAGGACTTGAAATTGTAAGAGTATGTCGCGACCGCTATGACGGACGTGTGCGCAACCCTTTCAATGAATATGAATGTGGTCATTGGTATGCCCGTGCCATGTCAAGTTATGGGATGATTCAGGGACTTACAGGTGTCCGGTACGATGCGGTGAATAAAATATTATTCATAGATTCAAAAATTGGTGATTTTACAAGTTTTATTTCTACCGCTACAGGATTTGGCAATGTAAGTTTGAAAGGAGGAAAACCTGCACTAAATACAGTTTATGGAAATATTTATTTAAATAAAATAATGGTTAGTGGAAAAGAAATAAAGATATGATGTGCATGTGAAAAAATATGATTGTGTCTTTTCGGTACCTCATGAAGGAGAATATTAGGTGATCAAAAGCTTCAGGAATAAAGCCTTCGTTTCAGTAGCAATTTGAAGTTTTAAGAGGTTTATGATATCATTTTGAACGGATGGTTCAGCATGAATGTCCTAAAGTTGCCTATTTATCTTCTAAAGTTAAAGACCATCTTTGTTTTCAAAAGCTTAAAGAAGTTTTTAAACATTCAAAAACTTATTAATATGACATTAGCGGCAAACAACGTATAGTCGAGAATAAGTGAGAAGGCATGGTAGACCAAAGAAGACATATCTTAAATTTTGTTTTCAGAATTGTTTACATCCTTGTGAAACTTAACAATACTTATATAATTATTTTTAAATCAAACCTGATTTTTTATGATAAAAAGAATGTTATATCTAAATATCTGCATTTTATTAACTGCAACTAAAGCATATACACAGGACATGCGTATTACTTTAAATAGCGAACTTAAAAGATTGTATGATATTGAACAATTGCCTAGGTATATCAACAGCAGCCATGAATGGCAGAAATCATCGTATGATACTACCGGAAATAATGATGATGGTTTTAGTGGTAAATACTCTTTTGTTCGTAAAAATCCGGATGGAACGCTGGTCATTTTTGAAGCAAAGGGGAAAGGAGTTATCAACCGAATTTGGACACCGACGCCTAATGATGACACTCTTGACTTTTATTTTGACGCGCAAAGTAAACCCAGATATTCTATTAAATTTAGTGACCTATTTTCTGGCAAAGTATTTCCTTTTGTAAAACCTATCTGTGGAAACCAGCTAGGCGGTTATTTCTGCTACATGCCTATCCCATTTCAAAATGGATGTAAAATAGTTTCCAGGGGTAAACATATGCAGTTTTACCAGATACAATACCGTCAATATTTGGACGAATACAACGTTGAAACATTTGATCCTAATCTCAGCAGCAATGAAAAAGAAACACTGGAGAGAATAAAGAGACTTTGGGACACTGAGGATAAAAATGTAAAAGATTTTTATGCCGGTAAAGTTAAGATTGTTAATACTAATGCCGAACTCAAACCCGGGCAAACATTAACCCTACTTAATTTAAATAAGGGGGGAAGAATTGTTGGGTTAGAAATTGAATCGGCAAATATTGTTACCGGCTTGAATAAACAAATAGATCTGAAAATTACTTGGGATAACGAAAAAAAACCGGCGGTTTATGCGCCGCTTTCAGATTTTTTTGGATACGCTTTCGGCAGACCCTCTATGGAAAGCCTGCTTTTGGGATCAGATAAAAACAAAAATTACTGCTATTTCCCTATGCCTTTTGACCGTAGTGCGAAAATTGAACTATTATACAGAAAATCTTCAGAAAATGTAAGTGCTGAATCTAAATCTATTCACGCTAAGGTTTATTATTCAAATGAGAGAAGAGATACAATGGCAGAAGGAAAATTTTACACCCATTGGAATAAAGATATAAATCCCCCAAAAGGTAAGCCCCATTTATTTCTGGAAGCTAAGGGCAAAGGTCATTATGTAGGCACAATATTACAGGCACAGGGCTTAAAACCTGGTATGACAACATTTTTTGAAGGAGATGATTCTACATTGACAGATGGTATAATGCGTATTCATGGGACGGGGTCCGAAGATTATTTTAACGGGGGGTGGTATGCCATTATGGACAGATGGGACTCAAAGATGAGTCTCCCTTTGTCCGGCGCACTTGATTATTCATTACCATTAAGCCGTACCGGCGGTTACCGGTTGTACCTTAATGATAAACTTTCTTTTAATAAATCTATTTATCATTCTATTGAGCATGGTCCGCACGGGAATGCAGAGCCTGTAGACTATACTTCAATGGCTTTATACTATTCGGATAGGCCGGTTTCAGAGATCGTTAAGCCCACCAATCAGTTGAGTAAGATATATTTTCCCGATACATTGATGATCTACCCCCAACTTATGAGTTTTTGTTTTGCGGGTGATATATGTATTAAACCTGGTTATAGAGGCTCTACTTTTACTTCAAGCGATGAAGGTAAGGTGCGTATTTCTTTAGCTGAAATCCCTTATGGTCAATATAAATTATATGCTGATATTGAAAAAGAACCGCAAGGTGCTGATTTGTCTATATGGCAAAGGCAAACCCGTATCAGCGATTGGATTTCAGTAAAATCAGAAAAATCAACAGCTCAACATCAGCTTTATCTTTGTGATATAAGGGTAGGTGATTTTAAAAATACTTTAACTATACTTTTCAAAACTAAAGGAGACAATAATAAGCTAACGCTTGATAGGTTAATTTTTGTAAAAAATAAGCCTGTCAAGCGATAAATCAAAGTACAATATATTACGGCGATAGATGTAAACTGCCTAATGCACATTGAAGGTATTTTGAAAAGACAGAAAAGTAATATACAGGTAAGGCATATAGCAGAGATATTAAATGCTGTATAAGCAACAATTAAAATGATTAATGCCGGGCATAAATAAAAATTACGTAGAGCTTTTATCTTTTATATAACTCAGTTAATAAAAATCTTTTCATAAGCAAGCCAGTAAAGGTTGTTTAACAGCCCCCGTTTCTACGGGGGCTTCTATTTAGTCAGTAGCTTTGAGTGGAAAAGGGAAGGAATATTCGGTTACATGCTGCGGTTTCCAACTGTATGTTTAAAGAAATAACAGCCGTCGAAGGCAATGTGTAATTATGGAAGTGAAACGGCTTTGTTTGGTTTTAAATCTGGTTCTTTTCTGAAATCAACTTCCTTTTATGACTCGCTTGTTTAATTACCATCAAACTCATTATTTGTCCCAGGTATCTTCTGAGTAAGAGAGCCAACGATTGTTCGGTTACCATGAGCTTCGGGCGAGACAATTATTCTTCCTTTTTGTGAAATCGTTATTAGCTGTGTATAAGAATCGGTTCCTATAAATAATAATATTATTAATAAAAATTTTATCATAAATTTGATATTTATAACTTAAAGTAATAAATTTACCTTAAAATAATTTAAAATGATACACTTTTCAATCGAAGAACTTTCAGGAAAACAATTGGAACTAATCGGGCTTTCTAAAAAAGATATTTTAAATATGCCGCCCCGCACCTTTAATGCATTGATGTCGGGAAACAGAACTTCCTTAATCAGATTTAATAAGATAAATGTACCGGGATTGGAAGTAGGCTCATTAGATGCAAAACTTTCTTTGGAAAGAAAACCAGATGGTAGTGCAGCGATTCGTTTCCATCCTATCAATCAAATGCCGAAAAACACCTTTAACCTTAACAAAGATGAAATAGGCCAATTAAATAATGGAACCAATTTTATTCAGAAACAATTTGCAAACGGAAGGGAATACCTTGTTGGTATTGATAAACAAACACAAGAATATATTGCTATTGATAAAGGCTCTATAGAAGCGCCTGAAAAAATTAACGGCATTGAATTGACGGAACAACAAGTGAAAGATTTTAGAGACGGCAAGGATATAAAAGTGGGAGGGCAGAAATTCCGGTTAAATCCTAATGATGAATTAGGCATTGGTAGTACCGGTAAAAATTCGATGCTTTCCAGTCTTGAATTCAAACATTCCAAATATAATTCCTCAGAGTTATTATTTGACCTTGCCCTCTTATCAACCGGCGCAGGATCGATTTTTATGATTGGGCACCTTGCCGATTTATTGATCCTTACTACAGCCTCAACAATGAGGGGCAAGAAAGAAAATAATATCAGTCAATTGGTAAACCAAAATAAAACACTTCGTGATGCACTTGCAAAAGCTTCACCTGCAATTGCTGGTAAAATTAAAAAAGGTGAATTTATATCTCCGAAGGAATTAAAACAAATGATCGAAAATCATTTAGACCGCCATATAGAAGTGGGAGCGATGGATGATTTGGAATTTAAACCTGGTTATCCTACAGGCGTAAATGCCACTGTAACAGACGAGAATAAAACTGAAGAAGTAAAACAAAATCATAAGCGGGATATTTTACTTACACCCGGTAAAATTGCGGGAGACGTAAAAGAAGAAGATGCCGGTAAATCTAAAATTATTAAAGAACAACCAAAGAAAAAATTCTCCATTAAATTGTAAATAAAAAAGATTTTTCAATTAATACTTTCAATTGATAATTGATAAACCTCATGGAAGACCTTACTAATTTATATTATAAACCCAATAAATTTAGTCCAAATGAAAAAGGGATTGAGATTTACCAAACAGCCAAAAAAGAAACCATTTTTTACAAAAGCTTATTCCCAAAAACTTCCTCTGATGCAAAACTGGACCACAAAGCCGGATCCGGAAAAATATGGAAAGAAAAAAAATCAAACAGGCCCCTGGCTCCTAAATTAAAGAAAGGTGAATTCGCAGTGGTAGAGCGCAAATATGCCAAAGTAGGAATGTTTGAATTTACGACCAGGGGCAATCAGAAAATAAATAACGCTGCAGATGTGGCCTTCATATTCCGACAGTTAGAAAGTGAAGCCGTTGAACAAGCTTTTGCCGTTTATATTGATAAGGAAAAAAGGCCGTCCGTCCAATGGCTCAGTATGGGGGGGATCAATGCTACCATCATTGATCCAAGGATTATGGTGGATGCAGCACAAAGATTAAAAGCAAGGGAGATTTACCTGGTTCATAATCATCCTTCAGGAAATTTGAAGCCATCTACAGCCGATATGAATATCGTTGCAAAATTGAAAAATGGTTTTGAACCAATGGGGATTATAGTAAATGCAATTATTATTAACCTGGTAAGTGGTAATTATTTGCAATTTGACGAAAATGGTAGTTCTGTCGCAGGGGAAGGTATTGCCTCTTATGATTCAAATACAGAAAAAAGAGTCGAAGTATTTTCTTTCAATAAACAGGCATTCTTACAATCACCAATAAAAACCAGAATCCAATCTCCTGCTGATGCTGCCCAATTTCTTTCACAACAAAAATTTAGTTCGGGCAAAAAGACAGGTTACCTTTTGCTCAGTACGAAGAATGAAATCGTGGGGAATTTTTTTGCAACAAATTGCGAAAGAAATAAAGCCTATAAAGAAGTAGCCGGCCTGGTATCAAAATTTGGCGCTACAAGTGTTATTGCATATACAAACAAAGCTGACAATGCAACCTTTTATAGGGATTTACGTGCTGATTTAAAAAATCTGGAAATAGGTCTTATGGACGTAATTGAATGTGAGAGCAGCGAATTCGTTTGCCAGACTTTTGAAAAATACAAGTCATTAATGGAGCAGGGAAGGTTATACGAGAAATCAACTGAATATAATGTAAATAAAACGGGAAATGTGAACAAGGAATATGACTTAGGATTTGGTCGGTTAGGAAGTGGCATTACAGTTTGGGACAGACTCCAGATTGAAAATGATGATTATAAAACAATTGCACATATTTCGGATAGGGGACAAGTTAATTTCTACGATGAAAACTTACCTGATACTGTCAAATTGCGGATAATGAATATGGCTGACATTCAGGACAAAGTTTGGAAAGTTCCAAAACAACGAAATGGGATATCATGAGAATAATTTACCCCCGCAGTCTTACTCTTTCAATCAGAATTCAGTAGTGTTTCAGCAAAGCAATCAAGGATCACTTAACGATTCAGCAATTGCCAAAGAAATATCAACCAATTATATAAACAATAAAACAAAAATCATGAACACTCAAAACACATTAAGCGATGAAAACCTTACCGGCCAAAGGTCAGACTTAGATAACAATGAAGAAAACTACCTTCAAAAAAATCTGGATTATATTAATAACCAGATTAAGTACCTCGGGTTTGGCGAGGGACATAGTGAAGCCCTAAAAGAAGCAATGAGAGAGGGAAGGGAGAAAATTGATTTTCCAATTTCAAAAGAATTCTATTCTCCTCTGAATTCAGAAAAAAAGCAGGAAGTTGACTTTACTTTACATTTTGGCAAGGGCAAAGAAAGTAACATGTATTTTTTAAACAGCTATTCTGCACAATTGAAAGGACTGCCTGAGGATAACAACGAGAGTCAAAAATTTTATATCAATAAAGGAAAAGGCATTACAGCAAAAGAATCCTTCAATTTACTTTCAGGCAGGGCAGTAAATAAAGACCTTACCAACAAAGAGGGCGTAACCTACAACGCATGGATAAAACTAAAACCATCAGAAGCTAACAGTGAAAAAGGAAACAGAGATTTTCAAATTTTTGGTGAGAATTACGGATTCGACCTGGAAAAAACTTTGTCAAAATACCCTGTCAAAGAAATGGAAACGCCTGAAGCAGCGGACAGATTAGGGAACTCCTTAAAAAAAGGAAACCTCCAGGCAGTCACATTTTCTGAGAACGGCCAGGAAGCTACAAAGTTTATTTCTCCCAATCCTCAATTCAAAAATCTTGACGTTTTAAATCCTGACGGATCCAAAATGTTTATACCTGCTTCCGTTTTGAATAAAAATGAAAACACTCCAAAACAAAGTATTCAACCTGAACCTTCCCCTGTTATGAAAGAAAGTAACTCAGCAGGTATTAAAAGATAATCATGTATGCATAGCTGTTATTATCAAATCTTTTTGGGACAATAAAATGAATTCTTATGATGCGGAATTCCATGTGGCAAATAAAAAACAATAAAAATATACACATGAAAGTAATCATTACCGAGAAACCTTCGGTGGCAAGAGAAATAGCTGAAGTATTAAACATCGATACTAAACATGATGGATATATGAGCAGCCGGGAATATGCCATTACCTGGGCCTTCGGTCATTTAGTTGAATTGTGCCCACCGGAAGCGTATGGATGGAAAGAATGGACGAAAAAAAATTTACCCATGCTTCCCAAAGAATTTAAATTACAGCCTGCAAAAAGATGGAATACTTCCAAAAAACAATTTATGGAAGACAGAGGCATTCAAAAGCAATTGTCTGTAATAGATGATTTGTTTTCTCAATGCTCAGAAATTATTGTAGCAACAGATGCAGGCCGCGAAGGCGAATTAATTTTCAGGCTTATTTATCAGCACCTTCATTGCACAAAACCTTTTAAAAGGCTTTGGGTTTCTTCTCTTACTAAAAAAGCTATTGAGAAGGGATTTAGCGAACTTAAAAACGGTAGCCTTTACGACCACCTCTATGAATCTGCACGGTGCAGAAGTGAAGCGGAATGGCTGGTAGGTATGAATGCCAGCAGGGCGCTTACCGTTGGCGCAGCTTTTCTCAGCCGGTTTTCTTTAGGTAGGGTTCAAACGCCAACTCTGGGCATTCTCTGTAAACGATTCAACGAAAATAAAAATTTTATACCTGAACCTTTTTTCAATTTTCGCATAACCCTTGAAAAGAAAGGGCAGAAGTTTACTGCGGCTAGCCAAAATTATACGAATAAGGAAACGGCTGAAAACGCCTTTAGGATGGTACAAAAGGCAGAGAAAGCCTTGGTGATTTCTATGGAAAAAAAAGAGAAAACAGAAAATGCACCACTTTTATATGACTTGACCACTCTGCAAAGAGATGCCAATAAATACCATGAATTTTCGGCGGACGATACACTCAGGTTAGCCCAATCACTTTATGAGAAAAAGTTGATCACTTATCCGCGTACCGGCTCCTGCTATATCTCTGAGGATGTTTTTGAAGAAATTCCTGAACTGTTAGAGGTAGCTGAATTAGATGCAACTTTCGGTACCGTAGCTGCTAAATTAAAATCCGGAGAATTAAATAAAAGAAGCGTCAATGGTGAGAAAGTTACAGACCATCATGCGATTTTAATCACTGAAAATTATGCTGAAAACTTAGGCGAAAAGGAAAATAAAATCTACCGGCTTATTCTTTGCAGGATGATAGAGGCATTTTCAGCCCCTTGCATCAGATCGGTAACGACCATTCAGTTGGAATGTGCAGGTGAACGCTTCATATCTTCAGGAAATATCATTAAAGAGGGAAACCGGGGATGGAGGGAAATCAAACAAATTGCAATTATGAATGAACCTGATAAAAGTGATCCCGAAGAAGAGATACAAATTTTCCCTGAACTGATTCCTCATGAAACGATTCCAAAAATATCTGCAGAGTTACTTTCAAAGATGACGAAGCCAAAGCCTCTCCATACTGAAGGCACTTTATTGCTTGCTATGGAAACCTGCGGTAAAGAAATTGAAGAAGAAATTTTTAGAGAAGCCCTAAAAGAATGCGGGCTTGGAACACCTGCAACCAGAGCCTCCATCATAGAAACCTTAATAATGCGAAACTATGTTAAGAGGCAAAAGAAGTTTCTTATTCCTACCCCAAAAGGCCTGGCCGTTTATTCTTTATTGAAAGATAAAACAATTGGCTCTGCAGAGCTGACCGGTAAATGGGAACAGCTCCTGGAGGAAATCAGCAGAGGAAAACAGGATACTGAATGGTTTATGCACGATATTGTTAATTATACAAAGCTTATCACAGAGGATATCCTAAAAATCGGAGGATCTTTACTGGGCGCTGACTTAAGCGAAACAAATACTGCTCGTATCCAATGTCCCAAATGCAGAAAAGGAGAATTGAGAAAATCTGAAAAAAATTATTACTGCAGCAATTACCCTAAAAAAAATACGAATGGATATGCTGATGAGGGTTGCACCTTTACAATCCGGACACTCGTTGCGGGGAAGAAAATAACTGAAAATACAGTAAGACAGATTTCAGAAAAAGGAAAATCTTCTTTGGTAAAAGGATTTAAAAGTAAGGCCGGAAAAGAGTTTTGCGCATACCTGGTTTTGAAAGAAGACTGGCAAATAGGTTTTGAGTTTGAACAAAAACTTCATAAGGTCTAAATTCTTTCCCTTTCATTTTACCTGAATTACCGAATTTTACAATGAAGAAAAAACAGAATTATAATTCTTTACAATTATCCTTTTTTGATGAAGTGGTTATTCACAAAAATCGGGGTAACGAAAATCTTTTGGAAGATAACTGGAAAAGAGTAATTGATCATTTTGAAAAAGAGAAGCAAACCACTAAAAATGTAAAAACTGAAAATAATGAAAGAGACCTATCAGAAAGTAACAGGGGAAAACGGTCAGGATTATCTGATGCTGACAAACGAGGAAACCATCTTGATTTCGGAACTTCCCTGGAAGGGACGGGTACTTTACGAAATGTTGAAGGAACAACAGCAAAAGCGATTTTTAATGATGAAACAATCCGGAGAATTGATCCCCTTTCTGCAGAAAATAACGAAGAACTATTACGACAGAATGAACTATCACATCATAGAAAAAGGGATGAAAGAGACGGAGGCGGAAGAACTGGAATGGCCGGAACTGACGAAAGCAGTTGGACTGAGTTAGCTTCATTAGAAACCTTTTTGGATTTTAAAATTTTAGAAATTGTATTACCCAATAACAGAGATCCTAATTACATTGTTAAAGCATCCATCGGCGAAAGCCTGGGTGAAAGAGCCGAAACAAGAAGTTTTTTATTTGACGACTCACCCAATGATCAGGAAATAACCAAAGCTATTCTTGATACCTACAAGGAAATTGCAAGTCAGCCGGAATATGCTAATGGTGATTTTTACGAACAAAAATTACACACCATTGCTTCAAACGTATTAGCTGAAGTAAATAAAAATATTTTTGAAGAAAAAACGATTGAAGAACCGATTACCGATGTTACCAACTTTCACACCCTTTCCCCACCCTACGAAAACAGGGCATTCTCAAAAAAAATAAAATACCAGGATAATATTGCAGCACTGGGACTTCTTTTAAAATTGGAAGATGAACACAGAAATGCAACACATGAAGAACAAACTACTCTTGCAAAATATGTTGGCTGGGGAGGATTGAAAGAAATTCTTTTAGACCCGGGTAATAATGCGCTCTGGAAGACAACATCAGATATTGAGCTACGAAATTTTGTGAGCGATGTATATGACCGGTTTAGCCAATTAGATATCGACGGTAGTCAGGGATTATTACAAGCGGCTAAACGAAGCATTATAAATGCTCACTACACTCCTTACGAAGTAATCAACGCCATCTATGATGGTGTAGAAAAAGCAGGGTTTAAAGACGGTAATATTTTAGAGCCTTCTGCGGGTATCGGAAATTTTCTTGCAGCGATGCCTGTTGATATGGCAAACAGTTCAGAAGTTACTGCCATTGAAATGGACAGGACAACCGGTAAAATTTTACAACGACTATTTCCAACGGCAGAAACATACATTACTGCCTTTGAAAAAATAAACCTGCCTGAAAATCATTATGACCTTATCATCTCCAATATTCCTTTCGGCTCTGTTCCTATTTATGATAATCAATTAGCTGCGTTAAAAGACAAACGATACAAAAACGCCTCTGGTAATATTCACAATTACTTCTTTGCTAAATCAATACTGCTTGCCAAACCAGGCAGCATGATTGCGTTTATTACCAGCCGTTATACGCTCGACAGTCAACAAAATAATGATATCAGGAATTTAATAAATGACAATTGCGAATTTTGCGGAGCGATAAGACTACCGGATAATACTTTCCAGGCCAATGCAGGCACACAGGTGGTTTCAGATATTATCTTTCTCAGAAAATTTAACCTTGGCGAAGAAAAAAAACAATCTAATAATTTTCTCAATGTAAAATCAAGCCCCTTTTCAGATCATAAAAACCAATCCGGCATTATTAGTTACAATGAATATTTTTTTGATCACCCTTCGCACATGATTGGCCAGATAGAATTTGGCGGCCAATACAGCAAAGAAGAGTTTAATCTTAAAGGAAATAAAGAAATTAACCTTAGAGCAACGATCAATAAAATTACTGATTCACTGTTTAAAAATCCGGTTTTACTAAGTAATAAAATACAAAGAAATAAAACAGAAGAAATAAATGCGGAGGTAGAAAGATATATCCAATTGAACCAGTTTGATAATATCGGTAACCTGATAGTAATGAAGGATGGCTCTGTGGGAATTATTTCCGATAAATTTCATATCAATGAAGAACTGGATAACAAAATAAGAGCATTAGGATTAGACCCGGGAAGTATTCGCTATAACAGAAAAAATCTTAGCTGGAAAGATGAGGAAACACTACAAAATAAGGGAATAGATATTTCTGATTTCTATTACCGTGTTGTCGAGAATGTTCGAATCCGCAAAGAAGACTTACCCAAAGTGAGGTACATTCAATCTTTAAGAGAAAAAACCAAAGAACTCATTTTTAAGGAATCTGGTGGTTACAGTGATACTGCTCTCAATAACATCAGGGCTAACCTCAAAGCCACTTATGAAGAATTTGTTTTTAAATATGGAAATATCTTAGATAAAAACAACAGTAAACTCACCGATTTAGATGCTGATAAATACGTTATTTCGGCGCTCGAGAATAAAGATAAAATAACAGGAAAAATATCACCCTCAGATATATTAATTAAGAGAACCATCAATCCTATAAGAGAAATACACAAGACTGATAGTATTCAGGATGCAATTACGCTCAGTCTCCAAAAATACGGCAAACTGCAAATGAACTATATAGCTGAATTGATGGGTAAGACTTATGAAGAAATCATGCAGAGCCAAAAGGGAGATGCAACTTTTATTTTTAAAAATGAAGCAGGCAATCATCTTACCAGAGAAGAATATCTATCCGGAAATGTAGTGGATAAATTAAAGTTGGCTAAAACTTTTTCTGAAACCAATCCGGAATGGATCAATAATGTAGAACAATTGGAAAAAGTGCAGCCAAAACCGATCTCAGCTATTGATATTTATAGTCCTATGCACGCAAGATGGATACCTCAGCATTATATTCAAGAATTTCTGCAGGCCCTTTTAAAAACAGACCAGTTGGATCTTAATTTTTCAAAGAGTTCCGATGCTTATTCTATAAACCTTTATGATAGATCAGGTATTGTTGCAACTTTTGACACCAAAAGGAAAAGCGCTGCATGGGTTATAAATCATGCTCTTAATGGTATGGAACCAAAAGTTACTTATATCGTAGAGGTAGAACCGGGTAAAACCAGGATTGAATTTGATCCTGAGGATACCCAACTCGCTAAAGAAAACTACCGTAAAATTAAAATCGCGTGGGATGATTGGAAATATAATGACTACAAACGAAGAGAGCATCTGGCAGGCATCTATAACCAAACATTTAATAACACCATTCTCAGAACATATGACGGCTCTCATAGCACTTTTCCAGGATTAATAGGCTTTACCCCCAGGCCACATCAAAAGGATGCGATCTTTCGAAACATACAACAAATGGGTGGAATCAATGACCATATAGTAGGAGCAGGAAAGACACTGATACAGGTAGCTACTGCAATGGAATTACGCAGGCTGGCCATGGCAAATAAGCCTTTAATAATTGGCTTGAAAAGTCAGATACCTCAACTCTATGAACAGTTTAAAAAAGCGTATCCGCTTGCTAAAGTACTTTTCCCCAATGAAAAGGATTTTATTAAGGCCAACCGAAAAAGGCTTTTGAATAACATCGCAACAAATGATTGGGATGCGATCATTTTATCACATGACCAGTTTACCCGGATCAATCAATCGGTCGGCATTCAGGTATCCCTAATCGAAGAACTCACTACTGTCCTTAAAGAAGAAATGAGCAATACTGAAGATAAGCAGGAAAAGAAAAGATTGGAAACGAGATTATATAAGTATGAACAAAAAATAGCAGCGTTGATGGATACTCCGAAAGACCAGGGCGTACTTGATTTTTCGCAATTAGGAATAGATTTTCTCATGGTAGATGAAAGCCAGGAATTTAAAAACCTGGAGTTTTCGACAACTAAAAAAAATGTACGGGGTTTGGGAAATCCGCTCGGGAGCAAGAAAGCATTTAATATGCTCGTAGCTTGCAGGCATCTTCAAAATTTGCATAAGGCTGATAAAGGCATCCTATTCTCATCAGGTACTCCAATTAGCAATACAATGGCTGAATTGTATTTATTGTTCAAATACCTGCGTCCCAATAAAATGAAAGAAACCGGGATTACCAGTTTTGACCGGTGGGCGGCTAATTTTGCCAATGACTATTCTGATCTTGAATATTATATGGGAAGGTTTAAAGAAGTTCACCGCTTTCGTGAATTTGCCAACCTTCCGGAACTACTAACCATGTACCGGGAAATTGCAGATGTTCGCAATAACAATAACCTTACGCTGGATAAGCCTAAAGCAGAACATACGCTTATTAAAATACAGCCCTCCGAAACTCAGCTAAAACTTATTGAAAAATTACAGGATTTTATTAATTCAAAAGGAAATGATTTTGCAGAAGAATTAGGACTTATTGCAGGCTATGATGATCGCAAGGGAATCAACCCCTCCTTCGCTCTTTTAGCAATTAATTTTGCAAAAAAATTAAGCCTCGATCCAAGATTGATTGATCCTTCCCATTCACCAGGAACCAAATTAATGGAAGCTTCAAAAAACATTGCAAAAATTTATTTTGAAACCAATTCTTTTAAAGGAACACAATTAATCTTTAGTGATATGGGTACCCCCAAAAGCAACATTAAAACGGATAACCTCTTTGAACACCTGTCAGGCGATATTCCGCAAGCTGACTTACTGGAAATCTTCGGTGAAAATTATTATGAAAAAAAATCTAGGCCAAAACTGCAAGACATTGAAGTAAAGATTAGCGAAGTTTTAAAACTTACCGATAATGAAGTTAGTGATCTTGTGGAAGAAGCCAATGCATTGGAAAACTTTAATGTTTATTCAGAATTGAAACGCCTCCTGGTGGAGAAGGGTATTCCTGAAAAAGAAATTGTATTTATTCATGATTACAATACCCGAAAACAAAAGGAGGATTTATTTGAATCAGTCAATAAAGGAGAAATACGAATTGTTTTAGGTTCAACCAAAAAACTGGGCACGGGAGTTAACGTTCAGAACAGGGCAGTTGCAGGACATCACCTGGATATTTCATGGAGGCCTTCAGATATAGAACAAAGAAACGGCAGGTTTGAAAGACAGGGAAATGAAGCCGCAAAAATCTATCTCAATAATAAAGTAAATGCCTTTTATTATGCTACCGAACGTACCCTGGATGCCAGCATGTACAATACTGTTTCACAAAAAGCCAAGTTCATAGCTCAGTTAAAAACTACAGCCAGCGCTGATGTAAGAACTGTTAAGGATATTGAAGAAGATGTAGATATGGGCAGCATGGCCGCTGAATTATCGGGCGATCCTGTGTTCAAAGAAAAAGCAAATCTTCAAAAAAGAATTACTGAATTAACCCAACTTGAAAAATCTTTTAATTCAAAGAAATATGATTTTGAAAATAATTTACAGCGATCAGAAACAAGAATTAAAGCGTTTGAAAAGCAGGCCGCCATTTTAAAGAAAACGATCCCATTATTAAATTCTATTCCAAAAGATGAAAAGGGGGAACTTATTTTTTTGGCAAAAGTGGCAGGGCAGAATTATAGCAAAGTTGGAGAATTTGGAACCGCAATGATTTCTGAAGCAGAACATGCTAAAAAGTATAAACCCACCGGCCACGTTTTTGTATTGGGAGAACTTTGGAATTTTAAAGTTCTGGGAAAAGTAGAGCATAGCTTTATGAATAATAGATACCAGGTAAACAGGGAATTGATGTCTCCATTAAACGATAAAATAGGAGAAACAAAAGAATTGCCCATAGGAGAAATGGCAGCAGGCTTACAAATTAAGCATGCCATACTTGAAATGCCTAAGGATTTGGAAAGATTTTCCCGAAACATCGAAAAAGAAAAGCAGGATGTAGGAGAGTATTCCAAACAACTGAATTCTATGTTTCCATACAAAGAAGAATTAAATACAAAAAAAGAAAGGCTTTTAGAAGTAGATAGAATCATCATCAATAAAGCAAAGGAGATTGATGAATCTAAAAAAGTAACGGAAGGCCTTCACAGTATAGGAGAAGAACCACAAAAGGCGTGTTGTGTCAAAAGAAGTTTTTAAATTAAGATATGATATGTTGGACTATTTTGAAACAAGCCTGATTTCTTTAGTGTCCATTATTTTGATTTTAAAAATTATAAAACAAGTACTTATTATAAGAAAAGTAAAGAAGGAAAAAGTAAAAAAAAATATAAAAAAGAAGCTTTAAAACCGAACTAAAGTTTTGGTAGATTCAATTGGGTTTAATCATTGTTATGGCGTTCCTAAAGGCCGGACTTTCCACTTCAATCCTGGTTACAGCCAGGGATTTTCGATTTCAATCCCTAACGCTGAACCCTTGCTACTTTTACCTCCACAAGCCAAATGAAAAAAGTATTTTTTTTCATAATGCTTGCTCAATTCTTTTTGAAAATGCAAAAGATAATCCGTTTCCAGGCCTCCATTTCGCACTCTTGATTGTAGCCTGTAATCCGTTTATCATTTGCGCCGGGCTATTAAATGCAGTTAACAAAAGGGAGAAAAATACTATCGAAAAAGATAGAAAAATTAAACAAAATATCCCGTTAGTAGTCGAATTCTCAATGCTTTTAAAAGTAGTTATCTATAATTTTCACGATGATAACTACTTAAAACTGAGGCAGCCTGTTTCAGATTTAGGAGGAAGTAAAAACTTTATTTTTTAAAAACCTCTATAGAAATTAATTGAGTAAATGAAAGTGTTAGTTAAATTTGAAAAGTTATTAAATTTCAAAAAGAAAAGTATGGATGATTTTGACTTGAAAAACTCGTAATTTCAAAAACTTGTAGTATTTTCAAAAACTTAAAAAAGTTAATATGTTGGACATGGTTGAATTTGGAAAACGGGTGCAGGCAGTGCGGGAGAATGTCCTGCAAATGAATCAGTCAGAACTGGCAGAAAAAATAAATACTTCGCAGGTATTGTTGTCACGAATTGAGCGGGGAATAGGAGGAAATATTAATGTGGTATTCGATTTGGTTAATTATTTGTATTCCAGAAAAATTGCTGCCAAAGAAATCTTTGGAGAGAGATTTTCACTTGACTTAGTAGCGAAAAACTCTAACAATCCCAAAACAACAAATACTCAAATTGAAGGCTTGGTAAAAGAATTACAGAAGACCATGAGCGCCGATTTTGATAAATTATTATTGTTGTTGTCATTGCATAAATGAGCCTGCATATGAATGTTCCCATCTTTTTGGATTACCTTGTAATAAGGTATTTTTAATATAAATTTTCCATGTTGGGTCATTGAAATTCTTTCAAACAGGATTGTGCTATAAAACTATTTTTTGAAAATGGGAAGAGAAAACTTTCAGCTTAATTCAAAGACGATCAATTAAATGTTGAAAGATTTAATATGGGGTTGCCACGATTTTTTTCTCATGAATTTCATGATAAAGAACTACTCTTCAGTATTTTGTCAATTTAATAACCTGAGTCTGGGTTAATAATATTATGGATCAACTTCAGTTCCTTCTTTTAATTTAAATGAAGTTAGATATTTGGTTATTTCACGTTTCTGATCACTTTCAAAACTTCCTAAATAGATTTCAGTTGTTTTTATTGAAGTATGGCCTAATTGCTCAGAAATCATTTCAATTGGAACCCCTGCACGTTTTAAAACAGTAGAAAATGAATGACGTGCAAAATTTGTAGTTGGCACTTTCTCAAGTTTGAGGTTCTCTGCAATTCTTTTCATGTATTTGTTTATAGTCCTTACTGCTTGGTTTATATCTCTATAAATTTGCAGGTCAGATAAATCGTTTGGATGAAGAATATCAAAAATGAATGATTTTGACTTTTGTGGTTTCTTCCCCCATTTATCTATGATCCGTTGAATATCCTGCGTAATAAAAACTTCGATATTTTGGATATCGTCTTTTGTTGAATGTATCGTTTTTGCCCTAATAAAAGTGATTACATCTTTCTTAATGTTTTCATACTTTAAAAATGCGATGTCTTTTACGTTAAGGCCATTTGCAAAATAGGCGAACAGCCACAAATCCTTCGCGCGGGCTTCTTGAGAATTATCAGGTTTGTAATTGTATATTTTTTCTATCTCATCAATTGTCAAGGCCTTTTTAGCTTTTTTTGTTGAGGGAGGAACATATTTTCCTTTTCCAAAAGGATATAATTCTGAACTAATTATCTTCTTTGAAATTGCCTGATTAAAAACGGTGCGAATATTTCGCATATAAACTCCTATAGTTGAATAAGACAATTTTATATCGGAGCTGAGAAAATGTTTTTCAAGTAATACCAGGAATTCCGGTGTTATATCAGAAAATAATAAACAATTATCCTTTTTTTTCAAATAATCTTTCAAATGATTTACAGTAGTTGTATATCCTTTGGATGTTTTAATTGAACCTTCATTATATAACTTTTCAGCATAATCTTCTAAGTGTGTAACAATATTTATTGATTGAGATTGATTATTAATTTTAGGATTTATTGCCTGTCGATTATAGTATAGTGTATCAAATTCTTTCCACGAAAAATTACGCCCTAAATCATTAATTATTTTATCAGCTTTATTTAAATAATAGATGATATCCTCAAATTGTTTTTTTAGGTCTTTACGCCTATGATATTCCTTAAATTCTTCTTCTGTCAAATCCACTCCTGTTTGATAAAAGCATATTAATCTATTAAAAATCACTTTTATTTTAACAGGATATTTCCCATTCTTTTTTTCTCGTTTTTTTAAAAGCCAAACTTTAGTGGTTATTTCCATAAAAAAAATTTACCCTACAATTTACCCTACAAATATAAAAAATACAAAATAGAAAATACAAATTTATTTTGTAATATTAATTAATAAATAGATGGTTATCAAATATTTATAGTGTTTATTTTTATATTCTTTTATTTTTAAAAATAAATAAAAGAGTCTGCTTTCTTTCTTACAAGCAGAGGGTCCGCGGTTCGAACCCGTGTGCTCCCACACTGAAAATAAAAAACCACCTACATAGTGCAGGTGGTTTTTTATTTAACCAATAATTTCACCAAAAAAATTTCGTTGAAAAAGGATTTTACCTCAAACATGAATTACAGGGAAAAAAATTCTAATTGTTGATCTTTTGGTTAAATTTTCAGAGGTTGTTCTATAATTCCTTTAAAGGTCTTTTCCCTTAAATTTTTTTAATGAAATCATCAAAGGAAAAATAATCCAAACTATTAACCCTAAAAATGAAAGGATGATGCCGGTGCTATTCCCGAAAAATTCACGAAATACAGCGCCCGTGTATCCCATCAATGCGGAAATATCCATTTGTAAAAGTATTTGAATACGGCCAAGATCAATAGGGTTCAAAAAACTAAAAACTATCATTACCTTTTCCAGCGGATAATCTTCGAATTGGAACAAAAAGAATAAGACCAACGCATCAAAGATCAACGAAAAATAAAGCCAGAGTAAAATTGACAATCCAATTCCTTTTGCTTTATCGCGTGTAAGACCTGCAGCCAGCATGGCAATGCTTACAAAAACAACGGTTAAGAAAAGTCCCATGGCGATCATCATAAACCCGGTAGCATCGGCATTATACAATAAAATGGGAATACCGGCACCGATAAAAAAAGCCAGGCAAAGCGAGAGGGATAAACCACTGAACAGGCTTAGCCAGATCGTTCTTCTTTTTAATGGCTGGCTTACGAGTAATTCGATAAATTCAGAACTGTTGTAAATGTAGATGGTAGAAAAAATAATGCAGATCAACGGCACGATGATCAGAATTATATTCAAAAGGCTCAGCAATCCTTTTGCAGAATTATTTTCAAGATTGAAAACACTCAGTGATATTACCAGCAATAATGCAGTATAAATCAATACGATTTTATTTTGCACAATATCGACGATCACATATTTTAATAACTTTTTCATACAGCTATTTCCTCTTGTTGGAACATTATTTTTGCTATGGCCTTTGATAATTTTACTTCCCCGGTTTCTTCTCTCAGTGCAGATAATTTTTTATGAAATAATAATTTACCATCCTGCATATAAAATACTTCGGTAATGAGATCGTCGAGCTCACTCAATATATGAGAAGTGATGAGCACCAGTTTTCCTTTCTCTTTTTCTTGAATTATTTTTTGCTTTAATTTTTCTGAAGAAAGCGGATCGAGGCCGGCAGTAGGTTCATCCAGAATTAAAACGTCCGGGCGAAACATGAAAGCTAACGATGCACTCACTTTTTGTGTGGTGCCTCCACTAAGTGTCCGCATTTTCTTCTGCAACATATCTTTTAACCCAAAACTTTTTACGAGTTCCTCGTCAGGATCTTTGTCAATACCTTTCCTTATATCTTTCATCATGTCTATCACATGAGCAATGGTCATATTTTCAGGATAGCGTCCAATCTGAGGCATATAACCAACCTGGCTGCGGTACATCCATTTGTTGGTAATAAGTTCGTTATTAAAATGTATAGAGCCGCTATCGGGTACTACCATTCCCAACAATGATTTTATCAAAGTTGTTTTTCCACAACCGTTTGGTCCGAGTAAAGCAATGCATTCTCCTTTTGAAAATGTTACTGATACATCATCCAGCGCTTTTAGTTTTCCGAATTTCTTGGTTATATTTTTAGCAACTATCATAATTTCAAGGGCCTCATTAAAGGTGTTTCGTCTTTCAGGTTTTCCGGAGTGATACCCGGTAATATTTTTTCACTTTTATCTAACAAAGAAACGATAAGGCTTCTAAAAAGCATCAGGGCAGCCGGATTACTATCAATGATCATGGAATACATACTAACCGGATGGTAAGGAACATCTCCAATGTTATCCCTGTTAAGATCATACCCTTCATATTTATCCCAATAATTTCCATTAAAAGTATTAAGAACCAACGTACCGTTGGTCCCAATATCAAAAGTATTTCCAATAAAATTATTTTGGGTAATTACATTGTTCATACTGCTTGCGGATATTTTGATGGCCCATCCATTGTTGGTAAATGAATTTTTAAAAATATTATTCCGGTTGCAGCCTTCCATTTGTATGGCTGTTGTGTTGTGCGAAAAATAATTTCCCGAAATTTCGCCATCTGTTATTTCCTTTAAGAGGATTCCGTAAGCCGCACCGCCCCAATTATCAAGAAAAAAATTATTGTACATCTGTATGTGATGCGTAAACATTACAGCCACGCCTGATTCATTATTTTCAAAGATGTTACTGATGTAAGTATCATGATGCGAAAACATAAAATGGATTCCATAGCGTATGTTGTCGTGGCTCCTGTTTCGCCATACCAGTGAATTGGTTACAAATTCAAAATACAGTCCATCACGATGTCCCGAAATATCATTGCCTATAATAAGCAAACTATCCGATCTCCAGCAATGAATACCATTGCCGCTTTGTACTTCATTGGTAGCGTAAGATTTTATTTGATTATTTTTTATAACGCAGTTGTTGCTGTGCTGGCTATATATTCCGAAATTGGTATCATCCAGTTTATTATTAATAACACTTACTTTGTAGCTGTCTTCAATAAGTACTCCGGCAAGATCCTGCGTTTCAGCCCGTCCTCCATTTATTATTTTAAAACCATCGAGCACCGCACCATCGGCATGAATGGTAAAAATACCGCTCTTTTTTTCTCCATCTATTACCGGATATTGTAGACCCTTTACATAAATTTTTTTATTAATCCTAATGTCATGCTCTTTATAATGCCCGGGATCTACTAACACCGTATCGCCGGTAACTGCTGCGTCTATTCCTTTTTGTACAGAGGTGTAGAGTTTGTTTTTGCCGACATGTATAGTGCCCGCTTCCGTTTTAATATATGCGGAAAACAAAAAAATAAACATCAAAAATTTTATAATAATCTTCATTATTCTGTATCATATAGTTCCTGTAATGTTATTTCGTTTCCCTGCACTTTTTGTTGAGTTATTTTTAAAGCTTCTTTGTTTTCAAACGCAGCAGTATTTCCTCCCATAGGCGTGTGAAACTCATTACTTTCCAATAAAAATACATGGTCAGCATCAATAAAATTATGAGGGTTCATAAAGTTTACAAAATAGACGTGCTTAATAATATTGCTGTCAATATTTTTTTTCCTGAAAGTGGCAA
>Ga0207933_1000309_pt1 | contig 50296 bp, 51 predicted proteins | sample NGESurdeep092012_4_FD_184488 | JGI IMG/M metagenome (GOLD analysis project Ga0207933, IMG submission 184488) | Arctic peat soil microbial communities from Barrow, Alaska - NGEE Surface sample F53-3 deep-092012 (SPAdes) | ecosystem: Environmental > Terrestrial > Soil > Wetlands > Peat ... | reverse complement strand
CGAAATCATCGCGAAGGAACGCGAGATCGCCGCGTCATCCGACCGGCTCAAGGGCAAGCCGCCGCAGGCGATGGAAAAAATCCTCGCGGGCGTGCTGGACAAATTTTTCCAGACCTACTGCCTCGTGGACCAGGGCTTCGTGAAACGCAATTCCGAAGTCAGCGTGAAGGAACACGTCGCGCAGATCGGCAAGCAGCTTGGCGATGAAATCACCATCCGCCGTTTCGTGCGGTTTCAAGTCGGCGAAAGCGCGTAAAATTCTTCAAACAAAATTGCAAAGGTGTCCAGCAATGGACGCCTTTTTTGTTGGAATAAAATCTGATTGCAGATTAACCAACGATAAGTTTTTCGTCGTCCCATCTTGCTTCCGGGCGATGAATGCCTGCGGATGCGTCTTGAAGAATAATAAGCCAGCTGTCGTCAATTGATAATTTGTCGTAAGCTTCACGGACGGAGGCAAACTCTACACCAAATCCTAACTGCGAATAAAAAACATAGCAGGGGCTACTCCAAAGTTTGTCGTAATTATTTTTGCGAACCGCATCGGGACGAATAGCGGATTCAAATTGATGACAAAGACCGTCGAGAATTTTCTGTTGGCCTTTCTTGGTTTCCGAAAGCGCGACAAAACGTTCGGCTTTTTCTTTTAGTAAAGCACGATTGACAAATTTTACGAAGGCTTGCTGCGCATCCATATTGTTTTGGACGCTAAACTTTCATTCTACATTTGTCCAGACGCTTTGATTTGACGATTCAGCGCGCGGCTGTTAAACATTTTGCGATGCTCCGCGCGCTTCAACGTTTATGACCACGGCCAAAAAACCGAAATTTTCCCGCATCCCGCCCAAGCTGATTCAGAACTTGACTTTCTCGTGAGTCTATACTAATTGTCTATACATGAATACGGCAAAACTTTTCAAGAACGGCCAAAGCCAGGCGGTGCGTCTGCCCAAAGACTACCGGTTTGACGGCGACGAGGTTTTCATCAAGAAGAGCGGAAACGCCGTCGTTTTGCTGCCGGAGAAAAATTCATGGGAGACATTGGTGTCGAGCTTGGAAAACTTTACGCCGGAATTCATGGCAAACCGCAGTCAGCCGCGAAACAAGGACAAGCGCGAATCATGGGATTGACGCATTTGCTCGACACGAACATTTGTGTCGCCGTCATTCGCCAACGCGGCACGCCGGTATTGACACGGTTGCAGCGGATGACGCCCGGCAGCGTCGGCGTTTCCATCATCACGGTTTCAGAATTGCAATGCGGCGCGGCCAAGAGTTTGCATCCGCAACGCAATCGCGAAGCACTGGAACAGTTTTTATTGCCGCTGGAAATTCTCGATTATGATTCCGCTGCGGCACTTCATTATGGCGAAATTCGGTCTCATTTGGAAAAGGCGGGAACGCCAATTGGCCCGCTGGATACTTTGATTGCCGCGCACGCCAGAAGTTTGAATGCCACGCTGGTCACAAACAATCTGGATGAATTTCGCCGTGTGCCGGAACTAAAAGTAATTGATTGGACTTAAAACTCGCTTTGATTTGACGATTCGGCGCGCGGCTGTTAAACATTTTGCGATGCTCCGCGCGCTTCAACGTTTATGACCACGGCCAAAAAACCGAAATTTTCCCGCATCCTGCTCAAGTTGAGCGGCGAGTCGCTTGGCGACGCGAACGGCGTCGGCATTTCGCCCGAGGCAGTGCAGCACATGGCCGGGCAGATCCGCGAGGTGCGCGAACTGGGCGTGCAGGTGGTCGTGGTCGTCGGCGGCGGGAATATTTTTCGCGGCTTGAGCGGCAGCGAGCGCGGCATCGAGCGCGCGACGGGCGATTACATGGGGATGCTTGCGACGGTCATCAACGCGCTGGCGTTGCAGGACGCGCTGGAAAAACTCGGCTCGCCCACGCGCGTGCAAAGCGCGATCACGATGGCGCAGATCGCGGAGACGTTCATCCGGCGTCGCGCGGTGCGGCATCTGGAAAAGGGCAGGGTGGTGATTTTCGGCGGCGGCACGGGCAATCCATATTTTTCCACGGACACGGCGGCGGCGTTGCGCGCGAATGAAATCGGCGCGGAAGTGATTTTGAAGGCGACGAAGGTGGACGGTATTTACGACAGCGACCCGAAGAAAAATCTCAAGGCGAAGCGGTTTGAAAAAATTTCCTATCTCGCCGCGTTGCAAAAACAATTGAAAGTGATGGATTCGACGGCGTTCTCGCTTTGCATGGACAACAAAATGCCAATCATCGTTTTTGATTTCAACAAGGAACATAATTTGAAACGTGTGGTCATGGGCGAAAAAGTCGGGACGCTGGTAAGTTAGCCTAGCCGAAATCATTTCATGCCCGAACTCCCGGAAGTTGAAATTCTTGCACGGCATTTACGCCCGCTCTTGCGCGGGAAAATCATTCGTGGCGTGAATGTGCGTCGCGAAAAAGTTTTACGACCGACTTCGCTGAAAAAATTCCGCAAAACATTGTCAGGCGCAAAGTTCACGGATTTGTCGCGACGCGGAAAATACCTTCTGTTTTCACTGCGCGCCAAAAAAACAGGCAAAATAATTCCGCTGCTCGGCCATTTGGGCATGACGGGACGGATGTTTCTCGCGCCGAAAAATTTGCCGCTGCCAAAACACGCCGCCGTCGTTTTTGATTTGGGCGCGACGAATTTTATTTATGAAGACTTTCGTTATTTTGGCCGGATGACTTTGGATTTGTCGCCGATGGAAAATCTGGGGCTTGAACCGTTGGAGCAACATTTCTCGGCGAAAGTTCTGTTGGCGAATTTGAAACGCTCGCGCCAGCCGATCAAAGTAAAATTGCTCGATCAAAATGTCGTGGCCGGCATCGGCAACATTTACGCGAGCGAAGCGCTTTTCCGCGCAAAAATTTCGCCAAAACTTCCGGCGAACAAACTGACTTTGACGCAAACGAAAAAGCTGTGGCGTGCGATCCGCGACGTTTTGAACGAAGCGATAAAATTTGGCAGCACGGTGCAATTGAAATTCGCCGACGGAAAATCGGACGGGCTCTTTTATTTTGGCCGCGCCGAAAACGCGCCGGATTATTACGAGGAACGATTGCGTATTTATGATCGCGCCGGAGAAAAATGCTTAAATTGCAAAAGCGAAATCAAACGCATCATTCAGGCGGCGCGCAGCACGTTTTATTGTCCGGTCTGCCAGAAAGCATGACGAATGGAATTGACGCGGCGCGTAACGGTTTGTAGATTGCGCGTCCTTTTTGCGATCCAGAGTAGCTCAATGGTAGAGCACGCGGCTGTTAACCGTGATGTTGTAGGTTCGAGTCCTTCCTCTGGAGCCATTTGAAATCGCTGATTTTCAATGGTTTTTGAGGCAGGACAGGCCAAAAAAGGCGCGAATGTAGGGGAAAGTGTAGGGGAAATTTGTTGCGCGGCGTTTCACAGGGTAACGCCTAGACAACAAGCGGCCTACACGAAGCTGCGAATTAACGCTCTGGGTCTCTTTCAACGTAGCATAAAAATGCTATGAAAAAGAGATATTGGTTATGGGAAAGAAACGGCGTCTTTTACTTGGACGACTCCGTGACGCGGAAGAAAGAAAGTTTGCACACGCGCGACCGGCGCGAAGCCGAACGCATCCGCGACGCCCGCAATGAAGCCGTCGCCCGCCCCACGCTCGGTATAGCACTCGCCAAAGCGTATCTGTCCGCGCACGATTCAGAAGTTGCAAAACGGACGTGGCAGGACGTGATTGACCGTCTCTGCGCACAGGGCAAGCCGCAAACGCAAGAACATCGCCGCCGTGTCTCCAATCGCCAGCCGCAAAGCCTTCTAAAAAACATGAAGGTGATTGAGACGACCGCCGACGACTTGATGAAAATTCTCAATGCCGGAGGCGTGATGACGAATGCCTTTGTGCGCGGTTTGCACAATCTCGCCGTAGGAGTTGGCTGGTTGCCAATGCCAATTTTGCCCCCGAAGTTGTGGCCGACCATTGAGACCAAGCCAAAGCGCGGCGTCACCACGGAAGAACATGAGAAAATTATTTCAACTGAATGCAATGGGGAACGAAAACTTTATTACAAGATGCTTTGGGAAATTGGCGCAGCCCAAAGCGACGGCGCTTTATTGACGGCTGAAAACATTGACTGGAAAGACCGAACGCTTTCCTTTCAGTGCCTAAAGACTGGCTCATGGTGTCACGTCAAAATTGGCAGTCGTTTGGAAATTTTGCTCCGACAATTGCCACGAGAGGGAATGTTATTTCCAAAGTGGGGAAAAGCCAACAACAAAGACCGCGCCGCCGAATTTCGCCGACGTTGCCGCATTTTGAAATTCGATGGAATCAGTTTGCACAGCTATCGTTATTCGTGGGCGGAGCGAATTCATACGCTCTGCCCGATTGATTGCCGTTGCGATATTTTCCGTTCGAGAATTTGCGCTTGAATTTCATTTTGAACGTCACCAACCGCTTGCGCGCATCTATCGGAAATCGCCCTTATGACACGGCTCGGATTTTGACTTGCGACCCGTTCCCAAACGACTTTTTGCGCTGATGCAACCATGTTGCTTGCCATGAAATGCAATGTGTGTTCGGCATTGGCCGCATAATCTTGAATCACCAGCGCAGGATTATTGCCGGTGACAAGCACCTGCATATTTCCATTCGCTCGCGCGTAGGAAGAATCGTTGTTGAACAATTCAATTGCGGCGAATTCTTTTGCCTGTCCGCCCAGCGACCTTTCGCCATAAAAAAATCTGACTTTGATTCAACTTTAACAAACGCGACCGCACATCCCACTGCGCGGCATGACGTTCGCCTTCCGACGTATCTGCAATATCACGAATTGTAATTTGAGCATCCGGTCTCATAAAACGTATCGGATTTACCGTCAGTTCTTTTATATCATTTTTGATTCGTTCAAGAGAGGCGAACTCATCTTTAATCACAGCAAAGGCCGCGTTGTAAGTATCAAGTTCTGACGGCGTGAGTTTGCCGACGAAGCCAGGGACGGCGTGTTTGCATACGCCAGAAGGGGAATTAGTGACTAGCCCCAACTTATTATTAAGCCATCAGGTATTCGCAAACCAAGTTCTTGGAACCGCAGGGACAGCACTTCCCGAAGGCGCGTGGGTTGGAACAATAGGGGCTATTGAAGGCGAATCAGTCGGTTTGAACTCAATGACGTTTTTTGGAAATCAACTTCCGGCTGCTCCGTGGGTTCAAACAATCATTCAATCGAGTTTGCCATGAACAAATTTGCTAGATGGATAAAAACGCGCCGATGGGAGAAACAGTATGTTGCCCATGTATCGCCGGTAGGCAAAGAACCATTGCCGAGAATAAAAGCTCATTTCAAAAATTTGGATGAATACTGGCTTCGGTGGCTTGGTTTTTGTCGGCTTCCAAATATGTCTCCGCAATCGGCGATTGATAACTCGCTTTTCATAGTTGTTGAAGCCGCATCGAAAATTACAAAGATAGATGTAATCCGCCTTGAAGCAAGCAAGGCCAATGATTTCAAGCAAACATGGCTGGAATACGATGAATCTTTGCAGAACTTGAAAAAGTGTTCTGTTGAAAAAATAAAAACAGAAGCCGAACAAACCTATCTCAAGTTCAAAACTTGCATCGAAATCTTTCTTAAAGAAGTTGTTCAGTCAGGGCAAATTTAACTGCGAACTCTATCACATCATTACCGGCACGCACTGATGAAAAAAGTTTGGCACGCAGTTCGAGCACGAGTGCTTTATTTGATCTTCGCGTTCTTCGTGATGATATTTGTTTCCGCCGTAAAGAGCGGCGGCAAGTTCCACTTCCGAAACGGAGAGGAACTGTCCGGCGGGCAAAACATCATTGCCCTTTTTGTTCTTTTTTTGCTGATGGTCATCACTGGATATGGTGCATATAAGCGAGCACAACTTGACTGGAAACTTTGGCAGAAAAATCACCGACCAAAATGATACGATACTTAACAGCAATCATCGGGGCATTGTTAATTTTCGCAGGTGTGTTTTTTATTTGCGGCATCTTCCTGAATCCACATTTGCCAGTTTTTTTCCAATCGTATATTCACATTGGAGCTTTCGGCACAAATAATTTGGCGGGCATAATTTTAGGATTGCTGGCAGCCGCCTCATCTTTTTTTGCCACTTTGAGAAGAAAGAAATAGCTCATTTCAATTTCCGTCATGTAAAAATTGTAAAACAATTACTTTTTTCATCCAAAGTCAGCGTTCCCCGCCCGACTTTTTCAGCCAATAAATTTGTGGCGACCGCATCACCGAGAAGTTTTTCAATCGCATCCCGCATTGGACGTGCGCCAAGTTTGGGGTGAAAGCCGCGTTGCACCACAAACGGCAATACGGTTTTATCGGCGTCGAGTTCACAACCCTTTTCACGCAAGAATTGCAATTCGTTGTTCAACAGCAGTTGGGCAATTTCGAGTTGGTAATCGTAAGTGAGTCGGCTGAAAACCAATTTTTCCGTGATTCTGGCGAACAATTCTGGACGCATGGATTGTTGCGCCCGCGCCAAGACATGACGCTCCATAGTTGCAAATGTTGAATGTTGCACGTTCAGCAAATCCGCGCCGCCAATGTTGGTTGTGAACACGATGTAGAATCCCGACAAGTCAAGTGTCTCACCATTCGCCATCGTCACCCGCGCCGCGTCGAGAATTTGCAGGAAAATATCCAAGACACGAGGGTGAGCCTTTTCAATTTCATCGAAAAGCAACGTGCCAGAATGCGAGCGGTCGTAAGCCATTGCCAGTGTCCCACGCTCGCCAAGTTTCGCGCCCAACAGGACGCCCAAGCTTTCCTGCGTCTGATATTCCGACATATCGAATCGAAATAATTTGCCTTCACCGAACAGAAAATCCGTGAACGTGATCACCGTCTCGGTCTTGCCTACGCCAGTTGGACCGAGAAAAAGAAAACTTCCGCGCGGACGGTTTGATTTTGTCAGCCCAAGTTGCCCGCGTTGCAAAAGGGAAACGATTCGAGGCATGACATAATTTTGACCGCGAATGTGCGCGTTCAAATGCGCTTCCAGTCCCAACAGCTTGGAATTTTCGGCCAAATTCACGGCTTTTATTTATCAGGAGGCAGGATTTATTTTGTCCAGAATTCAGGACAAAAAATAAAATTATCCGGGGTAAAAAGGAGGCATGAAAATTACATTATTAAATATCTCTGGCTCAAAAATCGTTCCCATTCTCGCGCAGTCCACCGATTTGTCGTCGGGCATGAGTTCAGCGTTAAACATCGTCATGCTCATCGGCTTCCTTTTCGGCGTGGTATGCGTTATCAGCGGCGGGTTCGCCATCCGGCGCGGCGACGCCGACGCTGGAAAAATGTCAATCATCGGCGGCCTCATCATTGCGGGCGCGCCGATAATCGTGAAAGCCCTGTTCACAGCTTTCGGAAATCAAGGCGCAACCGTGGACATGGGAGGAGCTAGCCACTTACGCAAAACAAATTTTGGATTCAATCGAGCGGGACGGCTTCTATGTCCGAGTTCCAGCAGGAAAACAATTTTATCTTTACGTCACCCAAACCATTGACCGAACGGATGCAGCCGTTGGCGAGTCCCGCTCGCAACCCAATGACATAAATAATCCGTCGTCGCAAACACCGGCGCGGCGGGAAACTTCCCCCATTGTCCCCATGCAGCCATGAAAATATATTTTCTCATTCCGCTAATCATTCTCACCGGATGCAGTTCGCCCCGCATCGTGCAAATGCCGCCAGCAGTCCCCGGCACGACGCTATCGCCCGAAGAAATGGAATCCGTTCGCTACGCTGAAAATATCAAGGCGTATTCAGTTGGCCGTTACGTTGACCCGAACAACAGTCTCATCATGCAGGAGCGGCACGTCATTTATCGCGTCGAGACAACGCCCAAATGGAATTTGCATCCGAACGGTTCGCCCGCCGTATCACTTGGCCCGCCGCTGGCAATCGTTGATTCGGCCAAATACGCCGCGCCGATAAATGCCGAAGTCATTTCCGGCTACGCGCGGGCGATGTCATCCGTTGGGGCAAACGTCTTTGCCGTGTTATCCGCGTCACGGAATCATCGGCGGTTGTCATTATGAACCGGCCAGTCCGCGATTTTAAGACGCGCTTTGATAAGGCAGTTCGTTTCACGCCACCGCCCGCCTTGTTCCATATCTCCGCTAATTCCGAAATTCCTGTCTTGAACCGCAAATAAAATATGAAAACCGACACTATGAAACACGCCAGCGTTTATGACCAAATCACCGAGCGCATCATTGCCTTGCTCGAAAAAGGCACTGTGCCGTGGCGCAAGCCGTGGAAATCGGAAGCAGGATTGCCGCGCAATCTTGTAACGAAAAAACCCTATCGCGGCATCAATTTTGTTTTGCTCCATGCGATGCACTACGAATCTCCTTATTGGCTGACATTCCGGCAAGCGTTGGAACTTGGCGGCAACGTCCGCAAAGGAGAGAAGGCTTGCCCCGTTGTGTTCTGGAAACAGCTTGAACGCGAGGACAAGCAAACCGGCGAAACGGAGAAAATTCCAATGATGCGTTTTTATTCCGTGTTCAATGTCGCGCAGTGCGACGGACTCAAAAACATTCCTGCGCCAGTGCAGACGCCTTTGAACGCGCCGACCAAGCCGGAAGAAATCATTGCGGCCATGCCGATGCCACCAGAAATCAAACATGGCATGAGCAAGGCGTTTTATTCGCCGAGCGCGGACATTGTGGCAATGCCCGACCGCGCACAATTTGAAAAGGACGCCGGATATTTCGCCACGCTGTTTCACGAATTGATTCACGCGACCGGCCACGCGGCACGGTTGAACCGCCCGACACTCACCGAATCGGCGGGTTTTGGTTCAAACCCATATTGCAAAGAAGAATTGATTGCCGAAATGGGCGCGGCGTTCATTTGCGGACAGGCTGGAATTGCGGAGAGCATCCTTGAAAATTCCGCCGCCTATGTTCAGAACTGGCTTGAGCAATTGAAGAACGACAAGAAGCTGATTGTTCAGGCGGCGGCACAGGCGCAAAAGGCGGCGGATTTTATTCTTGGCGTGAAGCACGAGGAACAGCACGCTAACACTGTCACGCAGCCGGATGAAAATTGACCGAATTCGCCGCCGAAGTTGTTTCGGATTTGATCGAAACAATATTCGTAATTGCGGGGGAAAGTGTAGGGGAAAGTGCGGGGGAAACGAAAATGAATCCGTAGAAAATCGGTTAGGTTTCGTTACGTCGCCGTTACCGCCCAACAGTTTTTCATTGATACACCGACAAAAAAACGTATGATTTCGCAACAATCGCTACGATTGAAGGATTCTAGAGTAGCTCAATGGTAGAGCGCGCGGCTGTTAACCGCGAAGTTGTAGGTTCGAGTCCTACCTCTGGAGCCAATTTGAATTTGCTTCCCCGCTGCGGCCGGATTTGCTAAAAAGGCGCGTGCGGAAAATTTTTTGGACAATTTTTGGGCTTTGGCTTTGCGGGGTGCTCGTCGCGGCGCGCGCGGACACTTATCAACTCACGGACGGCTCATCGGTGACCGGCGACATCGTCACTTTCAATGACAGCGGCATCACGTTTCGCGTGGCGAGCGACGTTTATACCAATCTGGTCTGGACTAAATTTTCGCAAAGTGCGCTCAAGCAACTTTCTGAAAATCCAAAAATCCAACCGCTCGTGGAGCCGTTCATCGAAATCCCGCCGTCGCAACGCCCGCCCGAACCGGAAATCCAGATTCACGACGTGACGCGATTGGATTTGCCGCCACGCCAATCTTTGCTGGGCGCACTGGCGTCGTCATCGGTCGGGCTGTTTGTGCTGCTGCTGATTTATGCGGCGAACCTTTACGCGGCTTTTGAAATCGCCATTGTTCGGGGGCAGCCCATGGCTCTGGTCATGGGCGTGTCCGCCGTGTTGCCGATTTTGGGGCCGATTGTTTTTCTTTCATTGCCGGCAAAAGCCGTGGCTGGGACTGGGCCGGAACAAGTGGAGGGCGATCCCGCCACTTTTGCCGTGGCCGGCCCGCACCCGATCACGGAAAATGAAATCCAAACCGCCGGCGCGGCGATGCAAAATTCAACGGCCAGCCAGCCGCCGCCGCAAATCTTTCAGCGCGGCCAATACACCTTCAACCGCCGCTTTCTGGAAACGAAATTTTCCGGTTTTTTTGGCGCGATCCGGCGCGGGCCGGACAAAGATTCGGTATTGCTCGTCAAAACGACGCGCGAACAATTTGTCGCCTCGCGCATCACGCGCATCGCCGCCAACGATGTCCATTTTGAAATCGTTGCGGGCGCCGGCGTTCGCGAAGTCATGGTGCCTTTTGCGGATATTCAGGAAATGCAACTCAAACCCGGAGGCGTGTGAAATACCGGACGATTCTCATGTTTGGCGCGCCCGGTTCGGGCAAGGGCACGCACGGAAAAATTCTCGGCGCGATCCCCGGTTTCATCCATTGCAGTTGCGGTGACGTTTTTCGCAATTTGCATTCCGAGACAACTTTGGGAAAAACTTTTTTGGAATACTCCAGCCGCGGCGACCTCGTGCCCGACGCGCCGACCATCAAACTTTGGCGCGGATTCATGACGGGTTTGAAAAAAACCGGGCGCTTGAATCCTAAACGCGACACGCTCGTGCTCGACGGCATTCCGCGCAGCGTTCGCCAGGCCGAAATGTTGCGCGACGTGCTGGATGTCGTGTGCGTTTTTTATTTGAGCAGCAAAAGTTTCAAAAATTTAGTGGCGCGAATGCAACGGCGCGCGCTCAAGGACAATCGCCTCGACGACGCCAACATTGAAATCATCCGCCAGCGGCTCAAAACTTACGAAAACGAAACCAGACCCGTGCTCGATTTTTACGGCGCGAACCTCATCCATCGCATCAACACCGACGGCACGCCGTTGCAAACATTTTCAAAAATTCTTCGTCGCCTCGTTAAACTTCGCTGATGGTATTCAACCATTACGCCGTTGCGCTGGACTTGCGCGCCCGTCCTAAATCGTAAATCGTGGATGAAATGAAAATCATTTTCATGGGCACGGCGGAACTGGCCTGCGCCAGCCTCGAAAAGCTGGCGCGTGATAAGAATTTTCAAATTGCCGCCGTCGTCACGCAGCCGGACAAGCCGAAAGGCCGCGATTTGAAATTGCAATTTTCGCCGGTGAAAATTCTGGCGGAAAAATTGGGTTTGAAAATTTTGCAGCCGGCCAAAGCGCGCGACGAAAAATTTATTTCCGAAGTGCGCGAGTTGAAACCGGATTTAATTGTCGTCGCCGCTTACGGCCAGATTTTGCCGCAGGCGATTTTGGATTTGCCGAAGTTTGGCTGCGTCAACGTTCACACGTCGCTGCTGCCGAAATATCGCGGCGCGTCGCCGATCCAATCCGCGATTCTCAATGGCGAAACGGAAACCGGCGTGACGATCATGAAAATGGACGCAGGCATGGACACCGGCGCAATTTTGGCGCAAGCGCGCACGCCGATTTTGCCGGAAGACAATTCGCAAACATTGCACGACCGGCTCGCGCAATGTGGCGCGGAACTTTTGATTGAAACGCTTCCGAATTTAATCGCCGGAAAAATTTCGCCGCAGCCGCAAAACAATGCGGAAGCTACTTATGCGGCAAAAATTAAAAAAGAGGACGGAAAAATTGATTGGAACGATCCGGCGCAAAAAATCTTGAACCGGCTGCGCGCATTCACGCCGTGGCCCGGCGCATTCATCTTTTTGAAAACGGAATTGAAATCACCGTTGTTGAAAATCTGGCGCGCGGAAATTGTTGAACAATCAAATGGCGTCGCGGGAACAATTTTATCGGCGGATAAAAATGGAATTGTGATTGCCTGTGGGAAAAATTCGCTGCGAATTTTAGAATTGCAGCGCGAAGGCGGACGCCGATTGAACGCGCAGGAATTTTTGGCCGGACACACTTTGAAGATTGGCGGAAATTTTTGAATGACAGTTCTAAATTAGAGCCAACCAAACGCGCGCGCAATCTTCACAAACGCATAGGCGACTGCGCCGCTCGCGGGCAGCGTCAAAATCCACGCCCAAATAATTCGTTCGACGACGCTTAATTTCAGCGCGTTGAAACCTTTCGCACAACCAACGCCCATGATGGAAGTGGTGACGGCGTGCGTGGTGGAAACGGGCATCCCGAATTGCGCGGCGGTCAGCAGCACGGTCGCGCCTGTGGCTTCCGCCGCGAACCCGTGAACGGGATGGATTTTGACCATTTTGTGACCGAGCGTTTTGATGATGCGCCAGCCGCCGGCGGCGGTGCCGGCGCACATCGTCAGCGCGCATAAAACTTTTATCCACGCGGCGATCTGTAAATTTTTTCCCGGTTCGGGCGCGGCCATTTTCAAGAACGACAACCAGTCCGGCAGATTTACAAAACTGCCCGCGCCGGTCGCGGTCATCAATGCGAGCGCGATGATGCCCATGGTTTTTTGCGCGTCGTTGGTGCCGTGCGCGAAACCCATGTAGGCGGCGCTGAACAATTGCAATTTTCCGAACGTGCGATTGACGGTGACGGGCCGCCAGTTGCGCAGTAGAAAATATAAAATTCCCATGAGCAAAAAGCCGCCGACAAATCCGGCGACGGGCGAGGTGATCATCGGAAAAATCACTTTCCACAAAATGCCTTTGCCGAGCCACCAGTGGATTTTATTCGGCACGCTCCAAATAATGACCGACCAATCGTTGTTCGCCGCCGCGAGACACGCGCCGCAAAGTCCGCCGACAAGCGCGTGCGATGAACTGGAGGGCAATCCAAACCACCACGTCAGCAAACTCCACGCAATCGCGCCGAGCAAGGCGCAAATCAAAACCGGCATGGTGGCGATTTTTGGATCCACAAGGCCGGACGCGATGGTCGCGGCGACGGCGGTTCCGCAAAAAGCGCCGAGCAGATTTGTGCCGGCGGCGAGCAGCACGGCCTGACGCGGCGTGAGAACTTTCGTGGCAACAACAGTGGCGATGGAATTGGCGGTGTCGTGAAAACCGTTGATGTAAGTGAACACCAGCGCGACGAAAATGACGGCAAAGATAAGAAGCATCGCGTGATTCAAGAGTTTTTCAGCACGACGTCCATGACGACGTTGCCGACGTCGCGGCAGCGGTCAATGATTTTTTCGATCAGTTCGTAAAGATCGCGGATGACGATGGCCTGCAACGCGCTGAATTTTCCGCTGTAAAGTTCGCGCAACAATTCGTTCATATATTTGTCGGCCTCGCCTTCGACGTATTGCAGTTTGTCGTTGATGGCTTTTATTTTTTGCAGATCTTCCATTTGCCTGAGTTGCTGGATCATGGCGAGCACGCCGTCGGCGGCCTTGAGCATCATGTCGGCCTGGCGCGAAAAATCGAGTCCGTCCAGATGCGCGCCGGCGATGAGAAAACGTTCGGCAAGTTTTTCCGTGGACTTGGGAATTTTGTAAAGTCCGCGCGAGAGCGCCTCGATGTCTTCGCGTTCCAGGCCGGTGACAAAAGTCTGGACGAGGCCGGCGCTGACCTGTTCAAAAATTTTCTTTTCCTTGCGGCGCGATAAAACCAAGTCGTCCATTTTTTTGGAGTCGTGCGGCGACTTCATGATTTCGACGGTGAGCCGGACGCTTTCGTGGGCTTCGCAGGCGGCGGCTTCGAGCAGTTCGCGAAATTTATCGCCCTTGCCGAAAAATTGTTGGAGCGAAAACATAGCGCGGCGAGTTTGCCCGAACGCCCAAAAAACGCACGCAAAACTTCAAGCGGGCCCGGTTTGAGGCGGAACATTTTGCGCCTCTGCGGAAACGGGCAAAGTGAAAAAGAAAATCGCGCCGCGATTGGGTTCGCTTTCCGCCCATACGCGACCGCCATGCGCCAAAATAATATGTTTCACAATCGCAAGGCCAAGTCCCGTGCCGCCTTCTTCGCGCGAACGCGCTTTGTCCACGCGATAAAATCTTTCAAAAATACGATCAATCGCCGCAGCGGGAATTCCTGCGCCGTCGTTTTTCACTTGCACTTCAACTTTATTTTGACAAATCGTCCGCGCGCGAACCAAAACTTCGCCGCCTTCGCGCCCATATTTAATCGCGTTGTCCAGCAGATTGAAAAAAACCTGCTGCAAACGCGCACGGTCGGCCCACGCGATTTCATGTTTAAGTTCGCTGGTCAATTTGATTTGCCGCGCGGCGGCGCGATCGCGCAATTCGTCAAACGTATTTTGCGCGATGGAATTCAGCGGAACCGATTCGCGATTCAAAATAATCCGTCCCGATTCCAATTTTGAAATCGTCAGCAAGTCTTCGATCAAAAACGCCAGCCGGTCAACGTGCCGGTCCACGATCCGTAAAAATTTTTCCGTCGTTTGCGGTTCATCTTTGGCTCCGTCGAGCAGGGTTTCGACGTAACCTTTGATCATGGAAAGCGGCGTGCGCAATTCGTGGCTGACGTTGGCGACAAATTCTTCGCGCGTCCGTTCGAGTTGTTTCAAGCGCGTGAGATCGTGGAAAACCAAAATCGTTCCTTCGCGTTCGCCGGCGGAATTGGAAGTCAGGGCGGCGTTGACTTGCAGCCAGCGCTCGTTGAGTCCGGGCAATTTCAATTCATAATCGAAAACCTGTTTTTCGGTTTCGACGCGCCCGACCAATTCAGCCAGCTCGTTCAAACGCAAAACTTCCATGACGGTTTTGCCGCGCAAATCCGTCTTCAACCCGAACAGATTTTTGAACGCGCGATTGGCGAGATAAATTTTCCGGTCGCGGTCGAGCAGCAGCAAACCTTCGAGCATGGAATTGAAAACCTGTTGCGGCGTCCCGGCGTCAATCGTCGTTTGCTGTGGGCGCCGCTGCAAATCTGCAATCTCAATTTGAGCCTGCCGCTGCCGGTTCGAAAATTTGCGCTGCCAGAAAAAATGAATTCCAATGGCGGCGGCAAGCGCGAAAATGAAAAGAAAAAGCCACACAAAAATTTATTTGGCCACAGATTGACACAGATGAAACACAGATTTGTGTCGCGCGACCTGAATTGTTTTCATCTGTGTTTCATCTGTGTCAATCTGTGGCTTCATTCCAAAAACCGGTAGCCGACGCCGCGCACGGTATCGAGATATTTCGCCGCGCCGCCAAGTTTTTCGCGCAACCGGCGCATGTGCGTATCCACGGTGCGCGTGTCAATCAGGCTGTCGTATTCCCAAACGTCGCGCAACAATTGGTCGCGCGATTGCACGCGTCCGCGCCGCTCGGCCAGCAATGCGAGCAGTTTGAATTCTGTCGCCGTCAGCGGAATTTGTTTTCCGCGCCAACTTGCCTGGTGACGCGGCACGTCAATTTTTAATTCACCAATGTCAAATCGTTCGATTTTTTTTGAAACAGTTTTTCCGCGCTCCAGAATTTTTTTAATCCGCAAAATCAGTTCGCGCGGGCTGAACGGTTTGGTGATGTAATCGTCCGCGCCGAGTTCGAGTCCCAACACGCGATCCAATTCCGCCGCTTTCGCGGTGAGCATAATGATCGGCAGCGTGGCGGTGGCCGGATCGCGGCGCAGTAATTTGCAAACTTCCAATCCGTCCAATTCCGGCAGCATCACGTCGAGAACAATCAGATTCGGCGCGTAACTTTTTGCTTTGCGTAACGCCTCCGCGCCGTCTTCCGCCGCCGCCACTTCAAAGCCAGCCTGCTTGAGATTGAACTCGAGTAATTCAATCGCGTCCGGCTCGTCATCCACGATCAAAATTTTTATTTTCGCGGACATGAATTTGATTTTATTGCGGTGGCTGAACCGACTTTTGAGTGTGGCGAATGTCTTCCGCTTCGCAAAGATAAACGACTTCTTCGGCGATATTTTTTGCGTGATCGGCGATGCGTTCCAAACTTTTTGTCGCGACAATCCAATGCAGGCAGCGGCCAATCGTATCAGGATTTGCCATCATGTGTTGCGCAAGAATTTGATGAAGCTGTTTGTTCAGCGCGTCCACTTCTTTGTCGCGCGGAATCACGGCGCGCGCCGCGGCGGAATCGCGTTGCACAAAAGAATCGAGCGCGTCTTTGACCATTGCGAGCGCGAGTCCGGCCATGCGCGGCAAATCCAAATTGATTTTTACGGGCGGCTCCTGCGCAAGGTCGCGCGCGCGTTTCGCAATTTTTGTCGCTTCGTCGCCGATGCGTTCAAGATTTTGCGAAACTTTCATCGCGACGGTGACGAGACGCAAATTGCTCGCGAGCGGCGCTTTGGTTAAAAGTTGAATCGCCATTTCGTCTATCTCAACTTCAAATTGATCAATGACGTTGTCGTCTTCGCGAACTTTTAGCGCGAGATCGTGATCGCGTTGCATGAGCGCCTGCACGGATTGGTTGACGGACCTTTCGGCGCGGCTGGCCATGAGCAAAAGTTTTTGCCGCAAATTTTCGATGCCTGCTTCAAAATAATTTTCCATAAAATTTATTCTTAATCATAATCCTAATCTCAATCTTAATCGCTTCAAAGATTACGATTAAGATCAGGATTGCGATTACGATTTTAACCGAACCGGCCTGTCACATAATCTTCCGTGCGTTTTTGCGCGGGGCTGGTGAAAATTTTTGTCGTCACGCCGAATTCAACGAGTTCGCCAAGATAAAAAAACGCGGCGAAGTCGGACGCGCGCGCGGCTTGCTGCATGTTATGCGTGACGATGACAATCGTATATTTTTTTTTCAATTCCTGAATCAAATCTTCGATTTTGGAAGTGGCAAGCGGGTCGAGCGCGGACGCGGGTTCGTCCATGAGCAAAACTTCCGGCTGCACGGCGAGCGCGCGCGCGATGCAAAGTCGCTGCTGCTGGCCACCGGACAAACTGATCGCGGGAGCGTGCAAACGATCTTTGACTTCATCCCAAAGCGCGCCCATGCGCAGTGATTCTTCCGTGCGTTCGGCGAGCAATTTGCGATTGGAAATTCCGTTCAAGCGCAAACCGACGGTGACATTTTCCGCGATGGACATGGTCGGAAACGGATTTGATTTTTGAAAAACCATTCCGACGCGGCGACGCACGACCACGGCTTCGACAGTGCGCGAATAAATGTCGTCGCCGAACAATTTGATTTCGCCTTCGATGCGGGCATCGGGGTTCAATTCGTGCATCCGATTGATGGCACGGAGAAACGTGGATTTGCCGCAACCGCTCGGCCCGATGATCGCGGTGACGGCTTTGGCGGCGACATCAAGCGAAACGTCATTGAGCACTTTATTGGTGCCGAAGAAAACCGAAAGATTTTTTACGGTCAGGGCAGGGGTGGTTGTAAATTGTGATTCCATTCAAAATGGTTGAAGCGTTGAAACGTTGAAGTGTCGAAGCGTTAAGGCGGCTGGTTTTAGCCGCTTTAACTCTTCAACCCATTTCGCTTTGACGCATTTCATATTTTTCGTTGAAAACGGTCGCGCGTCAAAAAGCGCACGCCAATGTTGATGAACAGCACGAGCAAAAGCAAAACGAGTGCGCCCGCCCAGGCCTGCCGGTGCCAGTCTTCATAGGGCGAGATCGCGTAATTGAAGATTAGCACCGGGATGCTGTCAATGGGTTCCCGCAAGCTGTGCGCCCAGCCGAGATTGCCAAAAGCGGTGAACAACAGCGGCGCGGTCTCGCCCGCCATGCGCGCGAGTGCCAGCAAAACGCCGGTGATGATGCCTTTGAGCGCGGTGCGAATGACGATTTGCAGGATGGTTTTCCATTTGCAAATTCCCAGCGCAAAGGCGGCTTCGCGATAACCACCCGGCACCAATTGCAATACTTCCTCCGTCGTCCGCATCACCAGCGGAATCATCATCAGGCCGAGCACCACGCCGCCGGCCAACGCGGAAAATCCGTGCATCGGCACGACCATCAGTCCCCAGACAACAATGCCCCAGGTGATGGACGGCACGCCGTTGAGAATGTCGGCGGCGAACCGGATCCACCAGTTGAATTTCGTGCCGCCGTATTCGGAAAGAAAAACGCCGCCGAGCACGCCAATCGGCACGCCGACGATCACCGCCTGCGCCAGCAGGATGAACGTGCCGACAATGGCATTGGCCATGCCGCCGCCTTTTTCGCCGACAGCCTTGGGCAGTTGGGTGAAGAAATCCCAATTCAACGCGCCGAAGCCATAGCGGATCAGATAATAATAAATCAGCAGCAACGGCGTGACGACGAGAATGGCGCACACGAACGTCAGCGTTTGCATGAATGCGTTCTTGAGCTTGCGCCAGTTGTGGTTCGGGGCGGTCATTTTTAATGCTGCGGTTTGACGCCCGGTCCGGCGAAGGTTTTCAAGAGCAGTTGTGCGATGATGTTCACGAGGACGGTCACGCCGAGCAGCACCAAGCCGAGTTCAAACAATGCGCTCAAATACGCGCTGCCCGTGGCTTCCGTAAATTCGTTGGCAATCACACTGGCCAGCGTGTAGCCGGGCGCGAACAGCGACGCCATGATTTGCGGCGTGTTGCCGATGACCATCGTGACGGCCATCGTTTCGCCGAGCGCGCGGCCGAGGCCGAGAATCACCGCGCCGAACAAACCTTTTTTTGCATAACTTAAAACCGCGATGCGCGTGACTTCCCAGCGCGTCGCGCCGAGCGCGTAGGCGGCTTCGCGCTGCAATCCGGGAACGCTGCGCAAAATTTCGCGTGAGATCGAAGTGATGATCGGAATGCACATGATGGAGACAATGATGCCACCGGCCAACATGCTCACACCGTAAATCGGACCTTTGAAGAACGGCAGGAAGCCGAGATATTTTTGCAGGAGCGGAAATAAATGATCGCGCAAAAACGGCAGCATCACAAAAATGCCCCACAATCCGAGGATAACGCTCGGCACGGCGGCGAGCAGTTCAATGAACGTGATGAGCGGCTGGCGCAGCCATTGCGGGGCGAGTTCGGTGATATAAACGGCGGTGGCGATGCTGATGGGCACCGCGATGATGAGCGCGATGGCTGACGAGACCAGCGTGCCATAAATGAACACCAGCGCGCCGAATTGCTCATTGACCGGGTCCCAGTCCGAAGTGACGAGGAAATGCCAGCCGAATTTATGGAGCGCGAGTTTTGAGCCGTGAAACAGTTCCAGACCAATGAGCGCGATCAAAACAAAAATTGAAAGCGCCATGAGCAACGTCAGCCATTTGAAGGCGTGGTCGCCGAACTGTCCGGTGGCCGTTGTCATTTTTGTTGTCGCCATGCGTTGAATTTTTTTTGCCGCCATTAAATCAAAAGGACGAAGAGCGGGAGGAACTGCGCTCTTCGTCCTGCTCACGCCCGCAAAAAATAAAGGGGCGGCGGCGCGAAGTCATTATTTAACTGTGTCAAGCAGCGACAATTCCCGTTGCACGACATTTTCCGGCAACGGCGCGTAATACAAACCGCCGGAAAGTTTCTGGCCGTCGGTGACCGCCCATTTCAGGAAGCTCACCAGCTTCTGGCCGCGTTCGGCATTTTTCGGATGCTGATAAATGAGAACCCAGCTTGCGCCGGCAATCGGATAGGAATTTTCGCCGGGCGCGTTGACCATTGAAAAACGGAAATCTTCCGGAATTTTTGCAGTGGCGAGCGCGGCGCTGACGGTTTCCAGTGTGGGATAAAGAAAATTTCCAGCCGCATTTTTCATTTCGGCATAGGTCATTTTATTTTGCTTGGCGTAGGCCAGTTCCACATAGCCGATCGCGCCGGGCAATTGCGAAATCTGACCGGAGACGCCTTCATTTCCCTTGCCACCGAGGCCGACGGGCCATTTCACAGACGTGCCTTTGCCGACGCTGTCCGCCCAGACGGGGCTGACGTTGCAAAGATAATCCGCGAAGATGAACGTCGTGCCGCTGCCGTCAGAACGATGCACCACTATGACCGGCAGACCGGGCAGGGCAACGTCGGGATTCAGCGCGGCGATTTTTGGATCATTCCATTTGGTGATCTGCCCCAGATAAATACCCGCGAGCGTGTCGGCATCCAGCTTGAGTTTGGGATTGCCGGGCAGGTTGTAAGCGATGGCTTCGCCGCCGACGACCACGGGCAAGTGGAGGATTTTGCCGGGAGCCTTGGCCATCATTTCATCGCTCATCGGCGCGTCGGAAGCGCCAAAGTCAACGATTTGTTTAAGCAATTGTTGCTGTCCGCCGCCTGAACCAATCGAGCCATAATTGAAACGAACGTTTGAATCAATTTTCGCGTAGGCTTCAAACCATTTTGTGAATGCGGGATAATCAAAGGTTGAACCCGCGCCATTAATCAGTATTTGCGCGTTCGTTTGACTGGCGGCCATTGCAACTGCGGCCAAAACCGGAAGAATTATTTTTTTCATTTTTATTTTGGTTAAATTAATTTTATCGCGATTGTCAATTGAGTTTGGTTTTAGAATTTCCACATGATGTCGGCCATTGCGTGCAGCGCATCGGTTTTTGTGCCGGGAGCGGCATTGATCAGGTCGTTCATATAGCAGGTGAAGGTGAACGTCAGCGCGTCGGTCGCAGAATAGTCCACTTTGACGAGATGACCTTTGACGTCGGTGCCGCCGGCGAAACCGCCGTTGACAAAAGCGATGTTGTCGTCGTCCACCACTTGATCCCACCAGGCGTCCGCTTCCAATCTTTGGTAGCGATAAGAAATATCCCATGCGCCGCGTTTGCCGGATTTGCCGAACGTGACGCCCGCCCAATAACCTTCGTTGTTGCTGTCGGCGCCGGGGTTGTTGATGTATTCGGCGGCGAACTTGATGGGGAACTTACCATTGTAAAGTGGAAGGCTATCCAACGTATAAGTGACGCTGCCATCCACGACGATGGGATTATAGTTGTTCACCAAGTCGCCGCCGACGAGCGTGTTGCCGACATTAGAGTCGTAAGTGGCAAGCAGATTTTCCTTATTCCCGATGTCGTAAAAGGCGACGCCGAATGAAGTGCCGATTTGCGGCGTCCATTTGGAATCCCAAATGGCCTGCGCGCCGTAAAGAAACGGATCGCGCGACGATTTGGAAACTTCATCGAGAATAAAAGCCGCGCCATTGAACTTGAACGATTGGTGGTCACTCAATTTGAATGTTGATTGCAACGCGCCGCCTTCGGGCGTGTAATCGGGATCGAAAATCATCGGCGAAACATCAAATGGCTCGTTCATTTTTCCAATGGTTGCCGCGAGCATCCAATCGTCATTGAGGATCGGCGACCATTTGCCATACGCCGTGTCCACATACAATGTCTTCTTGCTCGCGTTGCCGGAAAAAGTTTGATTGTTGGAAAGTGGATTCCCGCTGTCGCCCGAACCGATCCGAAAACCCACTTCGAGATTGTCTTTCATGTCCACGGCTAATCCCACGCGCAAGCGATAACGCAATCGCATCCGGTCGGCCAGACTCGAAGCGTCCGTCGTCTGGTCGTCAAAGCGCCCGCGAAAATCGCCGTTCAATTTATAGCCGGTAATCCAATCGGGCATCGAGAATTTGGAACTGAATGCCTTGTTGAAATCAGCGGTGGAATTGGTCGCGTTTTCGGCTTTCAATTGATCCGCTTCGTCCACCGTGAGCACTCCTTTCTGCTCCAGCTTGTTGAGCAGCGCGTCCACGGAAGATTGCGCGCGGGTTTGAGGAATGAGCGCCATCAACGCCGTCGCACCGGCGAACATTGCCATTTTGGTATTCTGTCTTTTTATTTTTTTCATGGTTGTTGTTTCAAATTACGAGGGCAGTTTGAAACACCGGCGTTACAACCATGCGGAGGAATTGTTACGAATCGGTGACAAAATTTCCGCCGGGGCGATTGTCCGGTCGGGCGCGAAGAATCAAGATTGCAAGACCGCCAGGTAAACCGCTACGGCCAGCCCGATCAGCGCAAGAAATCCGGCCAGCCACAGCCCAAAAACCGACCCGAACGCCTGCCGGAATTGACCCCGGTCAATCGCCCGGACGCGCCTGCGATGACGGATGGCTGCGACGACATTGACCACGACGCCGAGGACGATGAGCAGAATGCCGACCGGCAGCGAAAAACTGGCGTGAGGCAGTTTGATGGATGTCTGGCCGTCGGCAATTTCGCGCAGGAACAACCCGAAGCGCGCCACCACAAAACCGAAACCCATGAGCGCGATGCCCGTCCGAGTCCACGCCAGAAACGTCCGCTCCGCCGCCATGTAAATGCGCGGGTCGCTATGGGAATCAGGCGGTTCAATCACAATGGAAATAGGCGCAATACGGCCGGCTTTGTCAATCCCATTATCCGCTTGGATCATCTCGACGAAATTTCCAGCATTCGTTCAATCGGCAAACGCGCGCGTTCCAAAATGTCGCGCGGCAATTCGATTCGTGGCGCGAGATTTTTCATGCAATCGCGCACTTTTTCGAGCGTGTTCATCTTCATGAATTTACATTCGCTGCAACGGCAATTGTCCGTCGGCGCGCGCGTCGCATCAAATGTCGGCGCGCAAATAAATTCTTTGCCCGGACATTCCTTTTGCATCCGGTGAATGATTCCCGATTCCGTGACGATGATGAATTTTTTCGCCGGATCATTTTTGCAGAACAAAATCATTTTTTCGGTCGAGCAAACTGCGTCCGCCAACTCGCGCACCTCGCGCAAACTTTCTGGATGAACCACAACTTTTGCGTCGGGAAACTGCGCTTTCAATTTCAACAGCGCATCGCGCCGAAACTCGACGTGCGCGTAACAATTCCCTTTCCACAACGTCATCGGCCGTCCCGTTTGTTCTATGACCCATTGGCCGAGATTTTCGTCCGGCACAAATAAAATATCTTTGTCCTTTGGCGCGGCGTTGACAATTTTTTCCGCATTGCCGCTGGTCACAATCACGTCGCACAACGCTTTTACTGCGGCGCTGCAATTGATGTAGGCAATCGTCCAAAAATTTGGATTCGTCTTTTGGAGTTCCGCAAGTTTATCGGCGGGACAACTTGCTTCGAGCGAACAGCCGGCGTCCTTGTCCGGCAACACGACAATTTTGTCCGGGTTCAAAATCTTCGCCGTCTCTGCCATGAAATGCACGCCGCAAAAAACAATCACGTCCGCGCTCGTCTGCGCCGCCTGCTGCGAAAGACCGAGCGAATCGCCGACAAAATCCGCCACGTCCTGAATCTCTGCCACTTGATAATTGTGCGCGAGGATGACGGCATTCAATTGCTTCTTGAGCGTGAAAATTTCTTTTGCCAGCGGCGTGAATTTTTCCCGCGCCATCGGCTGGCGAAGTTTCAATTCTCCAATCGGCCCCAGGTTGGCTGTGCCTGTCATGTAGATAAATTACTGTTGCGGAGCGCCTGCGTCAATGAAGGCGGAATTGACGCCGCCAAAGTTCCTTCGCAAACTTCGCGCATGGCCAAGAAATCCGGGACTGAATCAACCGCCGAGACGCAGAGACGCAGAGTTGGAAAACGGTGAATCAAATCGCGGAAAACGGAAAATCAAAAGATTTGGTCAAGCGCGTCGGCAAATTTGTGAAATCGCTGGCCGATGCGGTGAAAACGATTTAGCCACGGATGAAACACGGATTGAACACAGATTTTTTTGACACGAATTTCACGAATTAACACGAATTTCCAAGCCCATCAGGGCTGGCATATTTGTAGAAAATTGGAATTAGAAAATTCCAAGCTCCGTCAGGAGCGACATCATCGGCGAATGGCTGGAATATGCCGCTCCTACGGAGCTAAATTTATTTTTTGATTGCGATTCTACAAATATGTCGCGCCTGACGGCGCTGGCGGAACTCGTCTTGCCCGCGTAGCGGTTTGCTGGCAAACTTTTTGGCGCGCGAAATGGAAACGGCACATAATATTGAAGTCCAAAATCAGAAAATGTTGAAGCATTCTTTCAGCCTTTATACTTTAACCGGAGAAGCCGTTTTTCATCCGTTTTGCCGCGAAGATTTATTCGACGTAATTACCGGCATGGAGCGATACGTCGTTGACAACAGCAGAGATTGGAAAAAAGAATCCAGGAAGCTAGAAAATGCAAGCAAGATATTCATTGTTGGAAGAACCGTCTCTGAAGAAACGGAAAATCTCAAAAGTGTATTTCACGGTGACAAGGTTGATGTCTCGAACAACAATATTTTCAACTTTAGTCTCAACGATTTGCTTTATGGGAAAACATTGGTTTGGATTGAGAGAGTGGACAAAGCCTTTTTGTCCGTAATTGACCTCCAAAAATTGCAGGAAGAAACGAAGCCATTCGCGAAACGAACGGACGAAAGCTTCATTCGATGGCGGAAAGAAAGATTGGTGGGCATCGAACGCACAAAGAGGAAGATTTTGGACATTTTAGATGTTGATAAAATTGCCGACCTTGCTCCCCGTGACGAATTGTCGGAATTAGAAATGCGTTTGTCTGATTACATTCAAACGAATTCTTCACATTGTTTTTGTCATTGGATAAATTCAGCAATGGTCGCCGAATGTTGTTATGCACTTTTGTTGGTTCGAGATCGAAAAATTCGCAATGAGTTTGCAAATCCTGATTACTTGAATGTTTTTGGTGATACCATGCTGGTTCACAACGCACTCTATTTCCGGTCAAAAATATTTAGTAATGATTTTGCGCCAAAGGAAATGGCCCGCTATCTCGGAGATCAGGATATTCTTTGCGCGAACAAAATTCCATGAACCAACCTGAAATCAATGTAGTGGCAATGTAACTTTAGTGCCGTGAGCGAGAAAAACAATTTTGCGTTGGTGATAAGACCATCTAGTGCGATTGAAAAAGCTGCGCTCGGCGCGAAGCGCATTTTGTCCAGCATGGTGGCGGATACACTTGAACTGGCACAGATACGAACTGAGCCTGCTTTGTCCCCAAGCAAACTCGCTGACCCGAAAGACTGGAGCACGCAGGCGTTTATACACTATGTCACCGGCAATTGCGCTGAAGCCGTAAAATATTACCGAAAGTCAGCCGAACAAGGAAACGCGATTGACCAAAGATCACTAGGTTTTTGCTATAAAAAGGGTGAAGGAGTTCCAAAAGACTATGTCGAAGCGATGAAGTGGTTTCGCAAGGCAGCGGAGCAAGGAGACGCCGACTCCCTAAATAGCCTTGGAGATAGTTATTTCTACGGACAGGGAGTCCCAAAAGACCATGTCGAAGCGATTAAGTGGTATCGCCGGGCAGCGGAGCAAGGACACGCACGCGCGCAAAACTTGTTGGGCATCTGCTACGCCAAAGGAGAAGGAGTTACGAAGGATGAAGCGGAGGCTGTTGCTTGGTATCGCAAGGCCGAAAAAAAGAATGCTGATGCTCAATGCAATCTGGGCGTCTGTTACCAATTTGGCTGGGGCGTGGCGAAGGATGACACAGAGGCAACGCAGTGGTATCGAAAAGCAGCGGATAGGGGAAACGCTCGTGCTCAATACCATTTGGGCTTCTGCTACGACTTTGGACAAGGTGTCGCAAACAATTATGCAGAGGCCTTAAAATGGTATCGCAAAGCCGCTAACCAGAATTTTGCCCTAGCCCAATGCAATCTGGGACGCTGCTATCGCGATGGCTATGGTGTAGAGAAAGATTTTAGTGAGGCCGTGAAATGGTATCATAAAGCGGCTGAACGGGGACACAAATCTGGTCAATATAATCTGGGCATCTGCTACGAATTTGGCGAAGGCGTGGCGAAAGATGAAGCAAAAGCGGTCATATGGTATCGCAAGGCTGCGGACCAAGGACATATTCAAGCGGGAGAAAATCTGATTTTGCTATTAACTAAGATGGCAAAGTCAAAACAAAGCGAATGAAAACTGCAACGCCAATTATTTACGCCAGCCCAGAGTTAGAACAATTGCGGCTGCTCGTGGCAAGTGCGCGGGCGCAACTGGCGGAACTAGAAACGGATTATACCAAAGAAAAATCGCGCGTGGACATGGTGCATGCTGTGTTGTTCCAGCAATTACGCGAACTTTATCAAAAGCGCGACCAGCTGCGGCTCACGGTGGACTACCGGCGGAAGTTTTTGGATTCGCTCGCGCGCGGCAATGCCGAAGAAGCAAAACAAGCCGGGAAAAATTTCGAGCAGGCCAAATCGCAATCGGACAAGGATTACGAAGAATTGGCGGCAGCGGCGGAGAAAAAGAAACAATTGACCGCCGAGCAGGAAGCGGAATTGATGCGGCTCTGGAAAAAATTGGTGAAGCTGTATCATCCCGACCGTTTCGCGCATGAGCCGGACAAATTGGAGACGTATCACAAACTGACGGCGGCCATCAATCAGGCGAAGGACAACGGCGACATCGAGACGTTGCGCGAAATCGCGGAAGACCCGCAAGGTTTCATGTTGCGTCAAGGCTGGGCGACTTTGGATTTCAAAGACGTGGAAGAACTGGCGCAATTGAAAAAGCTGCATGAGACGTTGCAAAAGGAAATCGCGGCGGTCACGGAATCGCTGAACGCATTGCGCGAAAGTCCAGATTACGAACTTTGCCAGCTTGCCGAGCAGAAGCCGGGCGTGCTGGATGAACTGGCGGCGGAACGGGCGAAGCAGCTTGAGATTGAAAATGCGGAGTTGGAATCGCAGGCAGAAGAATTGTCAAAGAAGATTAAAAAATTCGGTAGCGCAGAAAATCTTGTTTGAATGTTTCAACCCGGCCCACCAGCAGGGCGGTTCCGTTTATTTAATCGTAGCAGCCGATGTCAATCGGCTCCAATTGAAGTCAGAGCGAACGGACGTTCGCTGCTACGAATAAAAACCGTAGGAGTCGAGGTGACGAGACTCATTTCAAATTCCGGCTTTTGGATCTTAATCAGAGACTCCTCACGTCGTCTCCTACAATTTCAAGCCGCATTTTAATTTCCGCATTTCATACGCGACCAAGCTGTGTTTCGTCCGTGGCCGATAAAATTCGCCATTTCCCTTGCGGCAAATCGCCCAGCCAAAAATTTCGAATCCGCACGCGCAGCAATCGCAACGTCGGATGACTAATCGCCGCTGTCATTTTGCGAACCTGGCGGTTTTTCCCTTCAATCAATTCCAAACCAATCCAGCAATCGGGAACACTTTTACGAAAGCGAATCGGTGGAACGCGCGGCGGAATTTCCGGTGGTGGTTCCAAAATCCACGCGCGGCACGGCAACGTTTTTCGGCCTTGAATCAAAATTCCTTTTTCCAATTTTCTTAAACTTTTCGGCGATGGAATGCGTTCAACCTGCGCCCAATACTCGCGTTCGTGCGCATTTCGCGGATGCAATAATTTTTCGTTCCACTTCGCTTCCTCGCTCAAAAGCAAAAGTCCTTCCGAATCCGCATCGAGCCGGCCAATGGCATAAACATTTTTCGGAAAGCCAAATTCCGCGAGTATGCGATTTTTGGAACCATCATCCGTGAATTGCGAAAGCACGCCAAACGGTTTATTGAATGCGATGAGCACGCAAGAAGTTTCAGGTTGAAAGTTGAAGGTTTCAAGTTTTCAAATTATCGAAGCGGAAAAGTTTTCGTGTGTTTCGCGCGTTTCGTGGTTAAATTTTTTCTGTGATCCGTAACATCATTTTTGATTGGTCAGGGACTTTGGTGGACGATCTGCCCGCCGTTTTGAAAGCGTCCAATTTTGTTTTGGAGCAAGCAGGAAAAGCCGCGATGACGCTGGAAAAGTTTCGCGCGGAATTTTCCCTGCCGTTCAAAAAGTTTTACGACCGCCATCTGCCCGGAGTGCCGATGCCGCAACTCGAAGATTGGTTTCACGCCGAATTTCGCCGCGCGCAAAATTCCGTCGTCGAATTGCCGCACGCGCGCGGCTTTTTGCAATTCTGCCGCGCGCACAAAATCCGCACGTTTCTCTTAAGCACCGTTCACGCCGATCATTTCAAAGTCCAATGCCGCGTCATCGGCTTCAATGTTTTTCTCGAAAAAACTTACACGGACGTTTGGGACAAGCGCGAAAAAATCCACGAGATTCTCCGCGAAAATAATTTGTCGCCGGACGAAACGCTGTTCATCGGCGACATGGAACACGACATCGAAACGGCGCATCACGGCGGAATTTTTTCCTGCGCCGTGTTGACCGGCTACAACACGCTCGAACAATTGCGCGCCGCCAAACCGGATTTGATCGTCGAGCATCTCGGCGAATTGCGCGACGTTTTGGAGCAAAATAATTTTCAGTTTGCGACGCAAAATAACTCGAATGAAAAATTCCCTTTGGCAACCGTCGGCGCGCTGATTTTCAATTCCAAACATGAAGCGCTGATGATTCGCACGCACAAATGGTCAAACAAATGGGGGATTCCTGGTGGCAAAATAAAATATGGCGAAACTTCTCAAGCCGCGCTGCGCCGCGAAATTCTGGAAGAAACCGGCCTGAAAATTTCCGGCGTAAAATTTGTGCTCGCGCAGGATTGCATTCACTCCAAAGAATTTTATCGCGACGCGCATTTTGTTTTGCTGAATTACATTTGCCGTTGCGTGGCAAAAAATCCACGCGTGAAATTGAACGACGAAGGCCGCGAATTTCGCTGGCTGAAACTGGCTGCGGCCAAGAAACTAAAATTGAACAAGCCGACAAAAATTTTGATGGAGACAGTTTTGAAACCGCAGATTTCGCGGATTAAACCAAAAACGAAAACCGCGTAATCGGCGGTTAAAAATCATGGCGAAAATTTCAATGGTGGATTTGGAGTTGCATTATCGCATCGGCATTTCGGAGGCCGAGCGCGCGTGGCCGCAGCGGTTGCTCGTGACGATTGACATGGAACTGGATGTTTCCGCCGCCATCAAAAGCGATAATATCCGCGACACGATCAATTATTTTAACGTGGCGCAAGTGCTTTTTAAGTGGGGGAAAAACCGCGAATGGAATTTGATCGAAAAACTCGTGAACGAAATGGCGGATTTGATCCTGAAAAAATTTCAGCCGGAAAGCGTGACGATTGAATTGAAAAAATTTCCGCTGCCGGAATCCAAATATATTTCCCTCACTTTGACGAAAGATCGGAAGTAAATTTCTGCCCGTCCATCGTTGTCAGTTGCCAGCCGTTTTTACCCGCGACAATTTTTGCCGCGCCGGATTCGCGGGTGTAAATCACGGGAATTTTTGTTTCCGCCAATCGTTCTTTCAATTCCCGGCTCGCGCGGCGATCTGCTGGAAATTCTGAATCGGCAATCACAATTATTTTCGGTTGGATTGCGCCAATCAAAGCGTCGCAAAGCGGTTCGCCTTCGTTTGGCAAACCGGCGACGACGATGTCCGCGTGCAAATCATTGGTGCGGGAAAGCAAATCGCTTTGACCGACGCGGCTTAAATCGGAAAGCAAAAGAATTTTCGCGCCGGAAAAATTTCTTAACAAAACCAGCGTATTGTCATCCGCTCGCGAAAAGTTGTTGGTTGCCGGCCACAACATTTGCCAGTTGCCGATCATTTCATCGCAGTGGAAAACTTTGTGGCGCGACGATTTTTCAAAGTCGGAAACAGTTTCGCGATAAATGGCGGAGCGAAATTTGGCATTGCTGGTCCAGAGTTCGCCGACGCCGAAAATGTCATCAAGCAATTTTGCGCCGCCGCAATTTTTTATATCGCCATCGGTCAAAATGAGGCGGGGAATTTTATTCACGCCGTGCGCGCGAAGAAATGGCTTGAGCGTAAAGTTGACGGCGCTTTCATCGCCGCAATCCATGAGCCGGTCGTTTTTGCGGCCGGCGGCGTCAACGAAAACGGCATGGCCGCCGTTCAAAGGCAGAATGGTTATTTCTGTTTCGCTGCGCGAATTCTCCCAGTGGAAAAAATAAATGGCGGCGATAAAAATTAAAATTGCCGCGCTGATAATTTTTCGGCGGAAAGTTTTCAGCCAGCCGCTTAAAACAATAATTAAAATCGCGTAATAAATTCCGATGGAAATCCAGGACGGCTCGGAAACGTAAAAATAAGCGCCGGGAATTTGGGTGAAGCTCTGGCTCACGCCGGCCATCGCAGACATGAAAAACCACGCGGCGTTGTTGAACAGAATGGTCGCAGAGGAAAACCAATTTCCACAAATCAGCGCGCCGAAATTGCTCATGAGGGCGAGCGTGCCGAGAGGAACGGCGATCAGATTCGCAAGGGGAGAAATCGGGCTGAACAAATGAAAATAGAGCGCGCTCAACGGAATCGAGCCGAGCCACGCGGCGAACGAAAGTGAAAAATAGCGCGCGAGAATTCTGGCGGTTGAAATCAAAGCGCGCCGCGATTTTGGAATCAGTTCATTTGGCACGAGCGGATCGTGGCGCAGGAGTCCGTCGGAAATTTTATTCATGCGCGGCAGCAGCAAGACGATGATGAGCATGACGAAAAATGAAAGTTGAAAGCTGGCTTCAAAAAGCTGGCGCGGTTCCCACAGCAAAATGATGAAGGCGGCGGCGGCGAGGGAATTGATCAAATCGCTCGGGCGTTTCAGCGCCCAGCCGCCGAGCACGATGGTCATCATCACGGACGCGCGGATGGCGGAAGATTCCCAGCCGGTCGCGGCGCTGTAAAACCAGATCGCGGGAATGGCAATCGCGCCGCACCAGGCGCGGGAAATTTGCAGCACGCGCAAAAGGGCGACGAGCATTCCGGCGATCAGCGCGATACGCAGGCCGTCAATCGCGAAAAGGTGCATCGTGCCGGCGCGCAGAAATGGATCGCCGATGTCACCGCTGAAGGCGGTGCGCGAGCCGAGGGTCATCGCCCAAAGCAAATGAAGGGTTTGGTCGTCGGGCAAACCGAGCGCGAGCGTTTTCTTGGCCCACTTCAAGAAGCGATCGGTCAGCGGCGGCGAAATTAAAATCGGCGCGCGCAATTGCCAGTCGTTCGTGGAATCGGTTTTAAGTTCGTAAAAAATTCCGCGCGTTTGAAGATAGTCACGGTCGTCAAAAAGTCCTTCGGCCAAGGGCGGCGGCGGTCGTGCAATGACGCCGGAAATTTCTACGGTTTGGCCGGCGAAAAAATTTGCCGGAAGTTCGCCGGGCGTGGAGACAACTATTTTTCCAAAGGCGTTCTGCCAGTTTTGGTCGCGGCTGGTTTGGGTGATTTTAATTTGCGTGAGCGAATGTTCGATCTCTTCGCCGTCACGTTCGGTGATTTTAATTTGCGGCGATTGGGTTAAACTTCCGCGCAGGGCAACAATTTCTGTTTTGTCGCCAATCACATTTCGCAAATCGTCCGGCGCAATTATTGAAGTATGAAAAATGAGGTTCGTCCAAGCGGCGAACGCGAGCAGCAGGCAGATTAAAAGGGGCCGGAATTTTTTGAACGCGAGCGCGAGAATGAGAATGAAAAACGACGCGGCAAATAAAATGGGCAGTGGCGGCTGAAAAATTTCCGCGAACAGCAGGCCGAGGGCGTAAAACGAAACGACGGCGACGAACGGGCGTTTCATTCCAGTTTTTTGCGCCGGCGATTTTGCCAGCGATCAAAAAGCCACAACGCGCACAGGCCGATGACGCCGCCGGCCGTGTCAATGAAGACATCGGAGATGTGCGCGGTGCGCGTGGGCACGAAGCGCTGATGAAATTCGTCGCTGGCGGCAAAAATAAAAACGATCAGCAGCGCGCCGCCGACTTTGGGCCATGACCATTGCGGCAGATGATTTTTGGAAAGGTGCAATCCGCGCCAGAGCAAGATCGCGAGAATAAAATATTCCGTCAGATGGCTGCATTTGCGAAAGACGTGATGGATCTGCTCGATGTGCGTTTGGGACATGTGCGGAAACAGCCAGCGCAAAAGCGGTTCGATCAGGCGCGAGGAATGCTCGTAGGAATGCGCGTCGCCCGAGGCCGTGAAAATCACGCCCATCCAGATGAGCACCGGCAGCCAGTATTTGAGAAACAAAATAAATTTGGCCATGCCGGATGAAAACTGGATTTTGCGCGCGGAGCAATGAGAATGTATTTGCGTTTGCAAATGAGCCGCGCATTTGGCAGAGAAAGTGTCGGCTGGAAAATATTTTTGCGTTAATCATGCTAAAACTTGGCGTCAACATTGATCACGTCGCGACGATTCGCGAGGCGCGTTATCGCGGACGCGGATTTGGCGAACCTGATCCGGTTGCCGCCGCGAAAATTTGCGAAGCCGCCGGCGCGCATGGCATCACCGCACATTTGCGCGAAGACCGGCGGCATATTCAAGATCGCGACGTTTGGAAATTGCGCGAGGTCGTCAAAACGCGATTGAATCTGGAAATGGCCAATGCGCCGGAAATTATTTCCATCGCGCTGAAATTGAAGCCGGAAATTGTTTGCATCGTTCCCGAGCGGCGATTGGAAGTGACGACCGAAGGGGGTTTGGATGTGGTCGCCGCCGAAAATTCATTGACGGAAACGCGCAAAAGAATGAATGACGCGGGAATTGAAGTAAGCCTGTTCATCGCGCCGGACGAAAAGCAAATTGAGGCGAGCGCGCGAGTTGGCAGCCAGTTCATTGAACTGCACACCGGACAATTTGCGGAAGAATTTCAGGCCAGTCGAGAGCCGAGGGCCGAAGGTCGAAAGCCGGACGCTTCGCCCTCGACTCTCGACTCTCGGCTCTCGACTGATTTACAGCGCTTGATTTCCGGCGCGCAACAGGCGCGCGCGCTCGGTTTGAAAGTGAACGCCGGGCACGGATTGAATTACGAAAATCTACCGGCGCTTTTTGCCGTGCCGCATCTGGTGGAGTTGAACATCGGCCACAGCATCGTGAGCCGCGCGGTTTTTGTGGGAATGGAAATTGCCGTCAAAGAGATGCTGCGCTTAATGGAAAATTATTGTCTATGATCCTGGGCACGGGCATTGACATCATTGAAGTGGGGCGCATCGCGGCGTCTTACGAGAAATTTGGCGAGCGGTTGGTGAACCGGATTTTGTTGCCGGATGAAATCGCGTATTGTCTGGCGCACAAAAATCCCGCGCCGTTTCTCGCCGTGCGGTTCGCGGCGAAGGAGGCGATCTCAAAAGCGTTCGGCACGGGCATCGGCGCGGCGCTCGGCTGGCAGGACATGGAGATTCGCCGCAAGGAAAGCGGCGAGCCGTTTGTGGTTTTGCACGGCAAAGGAAAAATTTTGTTGGAAACGCGCGGCGCAAAAAAATTACACGTCAGCTTGAGCCACACGCAAACCTATGCGGCGGCGACGGCGATTTTGGAAAATTAAAGGTCACGACGAACGCAAAGAAAATTGCCGATTATTCCGGCGCGGAAAAAACCACGCGATCAAATCCACGGCGGCTAAAATGAAATAGATTGAAAACTGTCGGCGTTTTCCGCCATTTTCAAGGTGTGCAAAAATTTGATTTTGACGCGGCGATCATCGGTGGCGGCAGCGGCGGTTACGCGGCGGCGAGCAGCGCGGCGCGCGCGGGTCTGAAAACCGCCGTCATCGAAGGCGGCAAAGAGGTCGGCGGACTTTGTATTTTGCGCGGGTGCATGCCGTCGAAGGCGTTGCTTTACGCGGCGGAAGTGAAACATCTGGCCGAACACGCCGAAACGTGGGGCGTGCGCGCGGGAAAAATTTCCTTCGATTTTGCAAAAGTCATGGCGCGCAAAAATGCAGAGATAAAAGATTTTGCGGATTATCGCGTCGAGCAACTCAATGCCGGAAAATTCAAATTCATCCGCGCGAACGCAAAATTTTTGGACGCGCGCACAATTCAGTTGAGCAACGGCCAAAAATTGACGGCGAAAAATTTTATCATCGCCACCGGCTCGCGCGTCGCGCCCTCGCCTTTGCCGCAACTCAACGAAACCGGTTTCATCACAAGCGACGACGCGGTGACACTGAAAAAATTGCCGAAGTCGCTCATCATTTTGGGCGGCGGCGCGATTGCCTGTGAGTTCGCGCAATTTTTCGCGCGCTTCGGCGTCAAAGTCACCTTGATCCAGCGCGGCGAATTTATTTTGAAAGAATTCGACACCGACGCCGCAGCGGAAATTGAAAAAGTTTTTCGCCGCGAAGGGATTAAAATTTTTACGAACACAAAATTGTTGGACGCGAAGCGCGCGGGGAAATTAAAAACCATTTCGTTCGATCAAAACGGAAAATTTTTTTCCGTCTCGGCGGAAGAAATTTTATTCGCGCTCGGCAGGATTCCGAACACGTCGAATTTGGATCTGGAAAAAGCCGGCGTAAAAACGGACGACCACGGACGCATCCTTGCCAATAAATTCATGCAAACGAGCGCGCCGCACATTTTTGCGGCGGGCGATTGCACCGGCCCGCACGAAATTGTTCACATTGCGATTCATCAGGGCGAAGTTGCCGCGCACAACATTGCGAATAAAAATTTGCGCGAAACGGATTATCGCGTGTTGATTTCGATTGTGTTCACGGAGCCGCAAGTCGCGTTTGTCGGGCTGACGGAAAAAAACGCGCGCGAAAAAGGCGTCAAATTTTTAACCGCGAGTTTTCCGTTCAACGACCACGGCAAATCGCTCATCATGGAAGCGAAGGACGGGTTCGTGAAATTGCTGGCGAATCCGAAAACAGGGGAAATTCTTGGCGGCGCGTGCGTCGGGCCGGTCGGCGGCGAACTCATCCACGAAATTGTTGTCGCGATGTCGAAGCGAATGACGGTTCATGAACTCGTGGCCACGCCGCATTATCATCCGACGCTCGCGGAAATCTGGTTGTATCCGGCGGAAGAATTGGCCACGCTCGTTTCTTGAAACGCAATTCGCGCAGTCAATCTCAAGCCGCCAAAATGGCTGCGTCTTTGTCTAGAACCGGCACGAGGGTGCGTGGCTTTTGAGGCGCGGCATCCAGCGTTTCCCGAATCATCCGGGCAACCTGATGGGGCTGGTATGGCTTGGGCAGAAAAATGGTTTCGGCTTGGGCCAAATCTTTTCCGACGAGTTCGGAGCTGTAACCGCTGGTGATGATGACTTTGAGGTCCGGTTTGCGTTTTTTCAATTCAGCGGCGAGGTCGCTGCCGGTGACGCCGCCGGGCATGATCATGTCGGTGAGAAGCAAATCAACGCGACCGTTCTGCTCGTCCCAAATGCGCAACGCTTCGACGCCTGATGAAGCGATGAGAATGTGATAGTGATAACTTTGCAGAATGTTCCGCATGAGTTCCAGCAGGCTGATTTCGTCCTCGACGACCAGGATGGTTTCTTTTCCGCCGTTAATGGTTTCAGGTTTGGGCGGAAGCGCAGGCGCAACGGCGATTTCTTCCGACGCAACCGGCAGATAAACTTTGAAAGTTGTTCCATGACCCACTTCACTTTGGACTTCGACCCAGCCGTGATGTTGCCTGGCAATTCCATAAACAGTGGACAGGCCGAGTCCGGTTCCGTTGCCGACTTCTTTGGTCGTGAAAAATGGCTCAAAAATGTGCTGCAAGACTTTTCGTTCCATGCCGCAGCCGGTGTCGGTGACGGTCAGGCAGACGAATTCGCCGGCGCGCGCCTCGGAATTTTGACGCGCGTGCGCGGCTCCGATTTCGATGGTGGAAGTTTCGATGCGCAGATCGCCGCCCTTGGGCATCGCATCGCGGGCATTGACGATCAGATTCATCACGATCTGCTCAATCATTCCGGTATCCGCATTGATCGGAGGCAAGCCAAGCTGATAACCCGTTTCCAAAGCGATGTGTTCGCCGATCAGCCGGGGCAACATATATTCCAAATTGCGAAGCACCGAGTTGAGGTCGAGGATTTTTGTCTGGAAAATCTGTTTGCGGCTGAACATCAACAAGTGCCGGATGAAACCTGCCGCGCGTTCGGAGGCGAGTGAAATTTTTTCCAATGATTTGACCGCGTGCCCGTTTGGCGGCATCGCATTGAGCAAAAGACCGGCGTGACCCTGAATGATGGTCAGGACGTTATTGATGTCATGCGCCACGCCTGCGGCAAGCTGGCCGACCGATTCCATTTTTTGCGACTGCCGCAATTGCACTTCCAATGCGAGCCGCTGCGTGATGTCTTCAACCGTGACCACCATGCCGTCAATTTTTCCGGCGGAATCGAAAAGCGGCGTGGCATTGACGGAAAGCAGCGCGCGCCGATTGTCTGGAAAATCAATGGCGTGCCTCACTTCGTGCGCGGGCTGGCCGGAGGCAAGGACGTGTTTCAGCGGCGAAGATTTTTCTTCCAGCAGGTTCCCCTCGGCATCCGTCAACTGCCAGTCCAGCACGCTGTTGGTTTTTTGTTCCGCCGCATTTTTTGCCAGGCCGAGAATTTTTTCCGCGCAATGATTTGCAAAAGTGATTTTGCCGGATTGATCCGCGACGACGATGCCCACGGGACTGGTTTCCATGATGCGGCTGATGAGATCGCGTTCGCGGCGAAGATTTTCCTGCGCGCGTTTTTTCTGAATGGCGTAACGCAGCGTGCGCTCCAAAATGTCCGCGTTGAGCTGGCCTTTGATCAGGTAATCCGCCGCGCCCGCCCGCATGGCTTCCACGTCAATTTCACGATCGCCCTGGCCGGTCAGCAAAATAATCGGCAGCCGGTCGTTGCACGATTGGGTTTCGCGCAGCAATTCCAATCCCGTGCGCTCGCCCAAACGATAATCCAGCAAACAAATATCGTGCGCGCCACGTTGGACGGCGGCAAGACCCGCCTCGTAATTATTGATCCATTCAAGTTGATAACGGCGTTCGCCCGCCCGCGCCAATAAATCGCGGGTGATGATGTAGTCATCTTCATCATCATCCACCAACAAAATTTTTGCAGGATAGCCGGGCATAATGGAATTAAGTTTCCTCGGGCGGAAGCTCGACAACCTCGAACCAATAGCGGCCCAGAACTTTGATAAGTTCGACCAGCGATTTGAAAGTCACGGGTTTGGTCACATAAGAATTCACGCCCAGATCGTAAGTCCGCACGATGTCTTCCTCGGCTTTTGACGTGGTGAGCACCACGATGGGAATCCGGCGGAATTCCGGATTGGCCTTGATTTCCTTGAGCGCCTCGCGACCGTCCTTGCGCGGCATGTTCAAGTCCAGCAGGATCAATCCCGGCAACGCCTCGCCGCTCAAATTTTCAAATTTGCCGCGACGGTTCAAATAATCCATCAGCTCCTCGCCGTCTTCCACGCAATGAAGATTGTTCGCCAGCCGGTTTTCCGCGAACGCATCCTGCGTCAACTTCCGGTCGTCCGGATCATCGTCCGCCAAAAGGATCGTGATTATTTTTCCTTCCGTTTTCATAATTTCCTTATTCGTTGTGCGACTCTTTGTTTTTTGGATGTTTGATGGGCAGCGTCACGATGAACGAAGCGCCGGCGCCCGGTTTGCTTTTGGCGGTGATGTCGCCGCCATGATACAATGCGATTTTTTTTACGATGGCCAGACCCATGCCATTGCCTTCGTATTCGCCCCGCGAGTGCAACCGTTGAAAAACGTTGAAAATCCGGTCCAGATATTTTTCTTCAAAGCCTATGCCATTGTCGCTGACCGTCAATTCGCAAAGTTCCCGGCCCAAGTCGTCGGAAAATTTTCGCGACGAAACTTTTACCACCGGCGTTTCGTCGGGCTTGCGGAATTTCAACGCGTTGCCGATGAGATTTTGCAACAACTGGCGCATCTGCAATTCCTCCGAGTCAATGACCTCAAGCTTTTCGATTTCGACGCGGCCTTTGACCTGCTCAATCCGTCCTTCCAAATCCGTCACCACCTCGCGCGCTACTTCCGTCAAATCCAGCGGCGCAAACGGACGCGCCTTGGTCGTGACGCGCGAAAAAGCCAGAAGATCGTTGATCAAAGTCTGCATCCGCGCCGCCGCCTTTTGCATCCGTTCCAAATAATCGCGCGGCTCCGCGACCAAGGATTCCCCGCACTTTTCCTTGATGCGCTCGCCGAAGACCACGATTTTCCGCAGCGGCTCCTGCAAATCATGCGAGGCGACATAGGCAAAATCCTGCAACTCCCGATTGCTGCGCTCAAGCTGGACCGTAAATTTCCGCAGCTTCTCCTCGCTGCTGCGCAATTCATCCGCCGCCTTTTTGCGTTCGGTGATGTTCCGGCCGATTCCCATCAGGCCGATAATTTTTCCGCCGTCATCGCGCCACGGCAGCTTGCTCGTCAACAACCACTGCTTCGCGCCGTGATCGTCAAAAAAATATTCTTCCCGGTCAATGACCGGCTGGCCTTGGATCACCTTCTGGTCATCCGCGAAGAATTTTTCGGCAACCTCTCGTGGAAAAAGATCAAAATCCGTTTTGCCAATCGCCTCGGCTTCCGTTTTGCATTGGAGATTTTTCAAGTCCGCCGGATTGGCCAGAATTTTTCGGCCTGCCGCATCCTTGGCGTAAATGGAGTCCGGCAAATTGTCAATCAAAGTGCGGAGCAGAGAATTCTTTTGGGCCAGCGATTCTTCCGCCAGCTTGCGCTCGGTGATGTCCCGGCCCAGGCCGATAAACCCGATCACTTTTCCCTCCGCATTGCGCAGAATCACTTTCGTGGTTGAAACCCACCGGTTTTTTTCCGGCTTGCTCGCATCCATCGTCGGTCCTTCGTGATCATGCAATCCTTCTCCCGATTTAAGGATTTGTTCTTCTTCCGCGCGATAGAGTTCCGCCAGTTCGCGCGGAAAAAGATCGAAATCCGACTTGCCGATCAGTTCAGCCGAGGACGAAAATCCCCGCTGACGCGCCACCGCCGCATTCGCGAGCGTGAACCGGCCTTCCATGTTCTTGGCATAAACATAGTCCGGCAGCAGATCAATCAGCGTTTGCAAAAGCATGTCCCGCTCGCGCGCCGGCTGCGCGTGAGTTTGCGGAAGCCACCCGTTGCGCCCGGGCAGGGCATTTTCGGCCAGCGACTCTTCCAGTTCATCAATTGCATTCATAATCAAATATGCTTCAGAAATAATCCAAAGCGTTGCCGGATGAAAAGCAGGTTAAGTGCCCCGCACGTTTAATCCATGATAATCGTCTGTTTTTCAGCCAAAATCTCGCCAACTGCCTCCAAATGGGACGGTGCCAGATGAAAAATGATACACTTTCATAAAAAAACCGCGCATCCTGGTGAACGCGCGGTTGAAACGGGACGCGGAATAATAAGTCCCATCCGGGACGAAAGAATGATTTTGCCGTCCCTAACGGGACTTTGGAAATTTTGACGGACAAAAACCCACGGCTAAAGCCGCAGGCTATTTTCAGAAGCCGGGTGGGACCGGATCGTAACGCCGGTTGTTTTTAGCGCCGTAGGCGCGGCATCTTTGTAGAATCGCCGATCCGATTTTTCAAAAGCTCCGCAGGAGCGACATATTCCCTGACGATGCCGCTCTCACGGAGCTTGAATTTCTTTTTGCGGTTTTTAACTACAAAGATGCCGCGCCGACGGCGCTGAAACTGGACGTGCGGGGCGGCGCGAAATTATTTCACCTTTTCGACGACGAGCATTTCGATTGGCTCATAGCTTGGCTCAAGTTCAAGACCCAATTGATTAGCCAACGCTTCCTTCAGAGCATTGAGATTAACGTCGTTCCAATTGCGTTGAGGCCAAGTAAGGTTGATATCAAAACGTTTTATGAGGTCGGTTCGGTTGATAATGGGCATCTTAATGTATTCTTCCAGATTTATTGCCAAGTCAGACAAAGTCACATGTTGGCCTGAGAACCGACCTAGACCTGAATTAATTGATTCATCACTGCCGTTTTGATTCGCACTGGGTTTCAAACCCGGCGCGTTGGAAGTTTTTATCGTAAGCACTAAAACATTTGTTTCCACTACTTGATGGCTAGCAACGATGCTGAATTTTCGCTTTATTTCTTCCTGCAAAGCTTCTGTATTTCCGCTCGGCAGACTGGCAATGAAATCATATCTACCCGGCGGCTCTTCAAAGGACCAAATTGTTCGGGCTGAACTCCACCAGTTATATGCTGACAATATGATAGTGCTAACGGGTGCTCCGGTTCCCATTTTCTTTCCGTGCTGCCCCGAACCCCAAGAGCCAGATTGAATCTGGCTGGGAAGAATCTTCACTTGTGGCGACACGCGATCCAGCACCCTGGAATCGAAACCAGGAACCCGCCATGAATTATCAGCATTGCGTTGTTCAATTTTATTTATCGTTACTGTCGTTGTTCCAGCGGCAAGTAAAATTCCTACGCCAACAACGATTGCCGTTTGTGTTTTTGACCATGCCATAAGTTTCAATGCTCCTTTTACGAGGGTTGAGGTTGAGATTGTCGCCGCCGCGCCTTTGGCCACGGCAATGACGGAAATGGTTTTCACCAACGCCACCGGCGCGGCTTGCACGGAATTTGCCGAAACCGCTCCGGCAATCGCCGCGCCGGAAAGGGTCACGCCGCGTTGCGCGAAAACTTTCCGCAACTTTTCAATCGCGCGCACCACGCGCTTGTGCGCCGTGTCTTCGCGGATGCCCAATAATGCGGCGGCTTCCGACCCGCTTTTGTTTTCGTAAAAGCGCAGCACCAGCAGCGCGCGGTCGGCGGCATTTAATTTCCCCATCGCATCTTCCAAATGCGGCGAGAGTTTTTCCCAAATAATACTGGTGTCGGCTTCGTTCAAAGTGGATTGCATATACGCCTCCTGTTCGCGCGCGTGGCGGCGGGTGTTGGTGCGGAGCAGCCGGGCGGCGGCGAACCGCGTGGTTTCATAAAGCCAGCCGGTGAGCAGCGTTTTTTCGCGCAGCCCCGCCGCCTTGCGCGCGAGAATAATGAAAACCGCTTGCGTCACGTCCTGCGCGTCGCCGTCATTGCCGGTGCAGCGTCGCGCGACGGAATAAACGAGATTGATGTGCCGCCGCACCAATTCGGTGAAGGCGGCTTCGGAATGGTGGCGGGCAAATTCACGCACCAGGTCCATGTCATTCGCGTCTGGCATCAATGAATTATTCCCGCCAACGCCGAAAGTGGACAAATTATTTTTGAATTATTTTGTCCGGTAAGTTATCCAGTGGAAACGCTGTCGGAAATGTTTTCTGCTCACTGACTTTTTTGACCGAACATATTTGCGGCCATTTTCATGCCCGCGATTTGAAGGTTGCGCTGGGAGGTTTGGAATTGTTGCAACTGATTGATTTGATCCGGCGTCAAAATCTGTTGTGCCTTCGTCAAAATTTGCTGGTCGAACTGTTCCTTTTGTTGCGCGAACTGGTCAATTTTATCTGGCGTGAACATCGAAGCATAATCGCCGTTCGCGGCATTGTTTGGGTTGTTTAAATCCGTCGTCCATTTGAAATTCGCGCTCGTGTCTTGCATGGCTTGAATCAACTGCTGCTGCTGGTCGCTGCTCAAGGCGGCGGAGCTGCCCAATTGATCGTTGAACTGGCTGACCATCATCCGGTCCGGCGCCGTTTTTTGATAATCCTGAAAAGTTTGATAATCGTCCGCACCCAACAATTGCTGGATTTGATCGTTGTAATCGTCCGTCTGGCTTTTGATTTGCTTGGTCAAATCCGCGCGCTGGCCCGCGTCGAGAGAATTATCGAGCATAGACATGCCGATGTCCGTGCCCACCGACATTTTCTTTTGAAGCAAATCTTTCAAGGTCGCCGCCTGCTCCGGCGTCAAGTTCAACTGTTGAAACAGCGCGGCATATTGCTTTTCAATCATCGGGCCCAACACCGCTTGTTGCTGCGCCTTGATCATCGCGCGCATCTTCGGGTCTTTGAACATCGCCGCGAACGGATTGGCGGAATTGGTTTTTGCCGCCGCCAGCGAAGATTGCAATTGCGTGACTTGCTCCGATTGTTTGGTGGCGTAGGCGGACGTTTCGGTCAAAACGTTCTGCAAAATTTTGGCCTTCCGTTCGGCAAAGGCGATTTTTTCGTCCGCCTCGGATTTTTCCGCCGATTGATTTTGCATATTGGCAAGTTGCGTTTGCACATTGGCCAGTTGCGCTTGCGTTCGCACAATTTTTTCCTGTTGAAAAATCGCAAATGCGCCGAGAGCGATTAAAATAAGAAACCAAATAATTTTGGCCGAGTTTTTCATAAGATTTCCCACCTAAATGGCCGATTAATTTCTACAAATCAACTTATTATTGACTTCCACCGGCGGCAAAGAATTGAAACAAAATTATCAGAACTTAAAATAGTCGTGAGCTCAAGTCGTATTGAAAATACTGGACAAAGGTTTTCGCCAAGGATATTGACTTAATAATCAAATGAAAAAACTTCTGGCTTCGCTGGCTTGCGCAACCGCCATGCTCACTGGTTCGGCCCAACTTCCAACGTTCACGGTGGATGCAAGTCATCCGATTGGCAAAGTCAGTCCGACGCTTTACGGATTGATGACCGAGGAAATCAATCACAGTTACGACGGCGGACTTTATGCGGAGTTGATTCAGAATCGCGCTTTTCTCGACAACGCAGACACGCCGGTTCATTGGTCGGTGGTGAATAACAATGACTCCGCCGCGAGCATTGCGCTCGATCCAAATAATGCTTTCAATGATCAACTCACAACCAGTCTACGGCTGACCGTGACGAAAGCGGATGGAAAAAATTCTGCCGGCGTGGCCAACAGCGGTTATTGGGGAATTCCCGTTCAGCCGAAAACAACGTATAGCGCGACCATTTTTGCGAAAGCAGATTCCAATTTTTCCGGGCCGCTCACAGTTTCAATTGTCAGCGAGGATGGAACCAAAATTTATGCGTCCAAAACTTTTTCCGGTCTCACGACCGATTGGAAAAAATTTGAAGTAACGCTCAAGACCGGACGTGTTGCGCCAACCGCAAAGACCCATTTTGTGATCTCGCTGAATAAACCGGGAACCATTTGGCTCGGCATGGTTTCGCTTTTTCCGCCGACGTGGAAGAATCAACCAAATGGTTTTCGTAAAGACTTGATGCAAATGCTGGTGGATTTGAATCCAAAATTTTTGCGCTTTCCCGGTGGCAATTATGTCGAAGGCGACATGATCGCGACGCGGTTTGATTGGAAGAAAACCATTGGCCCGATTGAAGATCGCCACGGTCATCCGTGTCCGTGGGGTTATCGCTCCACTGATGGCATGGGACTTTTGGAATTTCTTGAATGGTGTGAGGACATGAAAGCCGAGCCGGTGCTGGCGGTTTATGCCGGCTATTCTCTTCGCGGCGCGCATGTCAATCCCGGTGCCGACCTCGAACCGTTTGTGCAGGATGCGCTCGACGAGATTGAGTATGTGACCGGCGACGCGGACACGAAGTGGGGCGCGCAGCGTGTGAAAGACGGTCATTCCGCGCCGTTCGATTTACACTATGTTGAAATCGGCAACGAAGATTGGTTCGACAAATCGAAAAGTTACGACGCGCGTTTCGCGCAATTTTATGACGCGATCAAAGCGAAGTATCCGCAGCTCAAAACTATTTCCACCATCGGCAATGACCAGCCGGAATCGGCGCGCGTTCACAGTCGCCAGCCGGACGTGACCGACGAACATTACTATCGCTCCGTTAAAACCTTCCTTGAGATGTCGCCGGGCTACGCGAAAAAATACGACCGCAGCGGCCCGGAAATTTTCGTTGGCGAATGGGCGGCGTATGAAACTTCTTTTCCGCCGTGGGATCGCCAGTCGCAGAAAGAACCGCCGACGCCGGATTTGAAAGCGGCGATTGGCGATGCGGTTTTTATGGCGGCGATGGAGCGAAATTCCGACCTCATCAAAATGCAGTGTTATGCGCCGCTGCTCGTCAACGTGAATCCCGGCGCGCGGCAATGGCGGCCCGACTTGATCGGCTACGATGCGCTTTCGGCTTACGGTTCGCTGAGTTATTACGCCATTAGAATGTTCAGCCGAAATGTTGGCGACGAAATCCTCTCCACGGCATCGAGCGAAACCGCCGTTCAAGGTTGCGCCACGCGCGACAGCCAGACGGACGAAATTTTTCTTAAGTTGGTGAATCCAGAAACAAATTCAGTGTCGCTGAAAATTGAAATCAACGGAATCGCTTCGCTGGCATCCCAAGGCTCCACGATCACGCTCGCGGGAAATCCCGACGATTCCAATTCCATCACGCAACCGAAAAACGTCATTCCGGTCACAACGACAGTGCGTGGCGTCAAACCCGGTTTCATTTATACACTGCCGCCGAACAGCCTCGTCGTGCTGAAATTGAAATCGCGTTGGTGATCTCAATTATATTTCAAGCCGCTGGCGCAACGGCGCTTGAATCTTATTTATTGGCAAATTATTTGTCTTCCGGATTGATGAATTTGAACGTCGCTGCCGCCAGCGCCGCCGCCGAAAAATTCGCGACCAGATAAATCCAGAGGTTCGCCGCTTTTTCCAGGTGCATCAGCGTGATGCCGGTGGCAACGGCGGGATTAAAGGCGCCTCCGGAAATGCCGCCCAGCGCAAAGGCCATCGTTGCAATCGTGAACCCAATCGCGAGTCCGTAAAAAGAATTTCCCGAAGTGCTTTTGGCCGTCGCCACGTTCAGCACGACGTAAGCCAGCGCAAACGTGCCGACAAATTCCGCGAGGAGCGCGGGAAAAATTTTCAATTCCTGCGCCGCGATGGGCGGATTATTTTTGAGATAAAGCGTGAGGAACGCCGCCGCGAATGCGCCGATGATTTGCGAAATCCAATAACCGGGAACGTTCGCGGCCGCGCAATGTCCGCGCAACCAGACGGCCAGCGTCACCGCCGGATTAAAATGGCCGCCGGACACATGACCGCCCGCATAAACCATGATCATCAGTGCCGCGCCAATGGCCAGCGGCGCGAGGCTGCCGATGTTCGGCTGAACCACCGTCATGCCAACGGTGAACACGAGAAAAAATGTGCCGATGAATTCAACGAGATATTTTTTCACAAGTTAATTTTCACGCATTATAACTGCTGCTCGCAGTCGTGCCGCCTTTGCCGGTCCAGTTCGTGTGATGCGGTGGAGTGCCGGGCGCGTCATCAATGCGCTGGTAAGTGTGCGCGCCAAAATAATCGCGCTGCGCCTGCAGCAGATTCGCCGGCAAAATTGCGCTGCGGTATTGATCGTAAAACGCGAGCGCGGTGCTGAAAGCCGGAACGGGAATACCGCGCCGCGCCGCCGTCGCGACGATGTTGCGCCAACCTTTTTGGCAGCGTTTGATTTCGCCGCGAAAATAATCGTCGAGCAACAAATTCATCAACTTCGGATTGTTGTCGTAAGCGTCTTTGATTTTGCCTAGGAAACGCGAGCGGATGATGCAACCGCCGCGCCACATCAACGCGATGCCGCCGTAATTCAGATTCCATTTGTATTCCGCCGCCGCCGCGCGCATGAGCATGTAACCTTGCGCGTAAGAAATAATTTTGGACGCATAAAGCGCGTCACGAATATCGGCAACGAATTGTTTTTTCTTTTCCGCGTTCGCCGAAATACTGGTCAACGCCGCGCGCGGCCCTTTTAATTTTTTTGCGGCCTTCACGCGTTCGTCTTTCAACGCAGAAACGCAGCGCGAATAAACCGCTTCCGCGATCAGCGTAATCGGAATTCCCAAATCAGCGGAATTTTGAATCGTCCACTTGCCCGTGCCTTTTTGCCCGGCGGTGTCGAGAATTTTATCCACGAGCGGCGCGCCGTCCGTGTCTTTGAACGCAAAAATGTCGCGCGTGATTTCAATCAAATACGAATCCAGTTCGCCCGTGTTCCATTCGGCAAAAACGTCGTGCAATTCTGGCGCGCTCATGCCGAGGCCATTTTTCAAAATGTTGTAAGCCTCGCCAATCAATTGCATGTCGCCGTATTCAATTCCGTTGTGAACCATTTTCACATAATGTCCCGCGCCATTTTCACCGACCCAATCACAGCACGGCGCGCCGTCCACTTTGGCGGCGATGGATTGAAAAATATTTTTGACGTGCGGCCACGCGGCCGGCGAGCCGCCGGGCATGATCGAAGGACCATGGCGCGCGCCTTCTTCGCCGCCGCTCACGCCGGTGCCGATGTAAAGCAAACCTTTTGACTCGACATATTTCACGCGCCGATTCGTGTCTTCAAAAAGTGAATTGCCGCCGTCAATGATGATGTCGCCCGGTTCAAGCAACGGCAAAAGATGCTCGATAAATTCGTCCACCGGTTTGCCCGCCTTGACCAGCATCATCACGCGGCGCGGTTTTTTTAATTTGGAAACCATTTCTTCCAACGAATGCGCGCCGATGATTTTTGTGCCCTTCGCTTCATTGGCGAGAAAGTGATCCACTTTCTCCACCGTGCGGTTGAAAGCGACGACGGTGAAGCCGTGGTCGTTCATGTTGAGGATAATGTTCTGGCCCATGACGGCCAGTCCGATGAGTGCGATGTCAGCTTGTGCGTCCATAAAAGTTTCAATTAAGATAATGAGAAGGCGCGGCGATGCGAGAAATTTTCTTCAGAAAAAATCATCGCCGCAAATTTTGAAACCGGCGTAAAGATTCTTATGAAATATCAAACCTGCGAATTGGAGCCGTTATTTTGAATGCTCTTGCCGAAACCACTGAAGGGCGTAAAGAATGGTTTCCGTGGAATTTTTCATTTTAAGTTTTTCCTTGATGCGATTCTTGAAGGTGCTGACGGTGGGCAGCGCCACATTCATTTCCTCGGCGATTTCTCTCGTGCCTTTGCCCTGGCCCAACATGCGAAATACTTCAAGTTCACGGTCGCTCAAGGTTTCGAGCGGAGACGGGGGTTGATCGGATTCGCCTTGAACGAATTTTGAGACGACGAGCGTGGCCATTTTTTCGCTGACATGGACATCGCCGCCCAGGACTTTGCGGATGGCTTCCAGCACGGTGGTGGCCGGCTCGCTTTTCATGACATAACCCATTGCGCCGGCACGGAGCGCGCGATCGCCATAAAGAGATTCAGCGTGCATGGAAACGACCAGCACAGGCATGTCTTCAAAATCCCGTTTAATATTTTTAATAAGGTCAATTCCGCTGGTGCCGTCCAATGAAAGATCCACAATCACCAAATCTGGATGGGAATGACGAATCCCGTGCATCCCTTCATTGGCATTGGCGGCATCTCCGCACACTACTAAATCCGGCTCCATGTCCACCAGCCGTCGCAATCCGTCGCGGAACATCGCATGATCATCCACCACGAAAATCCGGTTTTTTTCGGCGTGACCCTCTGGAGATTTGACGACAGCTTTCATGCGGCGATTATTTCTTTGTTAAAATTTTCACTCATTTTTGTTGATCAAGTTATCGAAGGTCGGCGGGATTTTACAGGTTATTTTGGCGCCCTGTCCCGGCTCGCTGCTTATTTCCAGCGTTGCGCCAATCACTTTAGCCCGATAACGCATGATGCCGATCCCCATTCCTGCCCGGCCGCGATCGGTCAATTGAAATCCGATGCCGTCATCCTGAACCGTCAATAAAATTCCAGAATCGGTTTGCCCAAGATGAAGCGCGACCTGGTTGGCGTGGCCGTGTTTGACCGCATTGATCACCGCTTCTTGCGCGATATAATAAATATGCATCGCCAAAGTATTATTCAGTTCGGGAATGATGCCGCCATAGGAAAAAATACATTTGGTCTGAAAAAGATTGGTGGTGCTGCTGGCAAATTCTTCGAGCGCAGACACCAAACCTTCGGCTTCCAATCTCACAGGAAACAAGCCCCGCGCCACCGCGCGAGTTTGCACCAGCGATTCGTTGATCAGTTTGCCAATATCCTGCGCCTCGGACGAATCATCCGCGCCTTGCGCCTTCAAGCGGCGCGCGAGGATATGAGCGCGATAGGCAATGGCCGCCAATTGCTGGCAAACCCCGTCATGCAGATCGTGTCCCAAACGTTGTTGCTCTTTGTTGACGACATCCAAAATTTCCCGTTCCAGCCGTTTTCGTTCCGTCGCATCGCGGGCGATCCCTTCGACTTCAACAAACTGTCCGGCTTGTTCAATCCTCCGGGAATTAATTTCCAGTTTGAGCCTCTGTCCCGATGCGTTCATAAAATCCCAGTCCGCCGTCGGTATTTCCATGCCGGAAACCACCTGCTCCAGCCATTGGCGGGCGGCGGGATGTTGTTCTTCGACAATCAAATCAATGACATTTTTGTTAAGGATATTTTCCTGTTTGCGCTGCAAAAGCAACGCGCCCGCCTTGTTGATGGAAGTGATGCGGCCTTGCAGATCGTGAGTGAAAACAACGTCATTGGCGTTTTCAAACAATTGTTCATAGCGCTCTTTTATCGCGGCTTCCGCCTTGAGTTTATCTTCAATTATTTTTGTTTGTTCATGCACGCGCCGCCGCAATGAAAAAACCCAGCCCATGACGGTCAAAATAACGCCGCAAAGGATTCCCACCGGCACCAGCATTTTTTGCAAAGTCCACCACGGCGGGCGCGCGAGCACTTGAATATCATTTGGCGACCGCAGCAGGATGCGAAACGATTGGGCGCGCCAGTCCGCCCCCGAATACCAATCATTGCCGGGATCAACGACACAAATCCCGGTGACCAAAACCTTGCTGCCATTTTTCAAAGCCGGAAAATCCATGTTTGCCTGTGGCTGCTGGAGCGCGGCGTGAAACACAAATTTCCCGGCCTGTAGGATCAAAAATGAATTGTTACTTTGTTCGGACCGGTCCAACACGATTGCCTCAAGGCTGACCAGCCGGCAATCGTGCGTGCCTTTCAAAGCTTCGTCAGCGGATATTTTTTCTGGCAGCGGCTGACTGCCGGTTGACAATTTCCGGCAGACGGCGCTTTGCAACATTGGCGTATAATCGCCTTTGGCTGGAAATCCCAATGCTTCCACTTGGTCGCCCACTTGAAAATTTTCCGGCTTTTCCGTTTGGACACACATGCCTTCCGTCTCGTCTTGAATATACATTTTGTCGCCATAGCAAAGGGTGACGGTGCCCACAACCTTGACGCGATGTCCGTAAGTGTTGCCCCATTTGAACTGTAAAATGTTTTTGATGGGTTGCGCGGCAACGGAAAAAGGATCGCTCGACGCGGTTTGTTCCACGGTGATGTCCTTCAATTCTGGAACCATCAGTCCGATGTCGAATAATTGCCGTTGCAGGTTAAAATGAGTGATGCAGATTCCGCGCACGCGAACCTCGCTGTCCACCAGGTCGGCGCTGTGACTTGCCGGAAGATGGCTCGTATAAACCGTCACGCGCCCGCCGCCCGTCGCCATATCAAGAATATAATAGGAAGTTTGGGCGTCGAGCCGGACCGAATGAATAATGCCATGTATCTCTACAAATTGACTGTCTTCCTGCCCGCTGGCCAGTGCTTCAAATGAAACTGCCTTTGCCGCTGGAAACTTTCTTTCACCCACAATAACACGAATATGATGCGCCACGATGACCGGCGCAAATTCGCCTTGCCCTGTCTCACCTGCAATTTCAACGAATTGTCCCGGCTGAAAAGATTGATCGGCAATTTTTGGATCCATGTAAAAATAAATCCCGGCAGTATCATCTTCAATAAACCGGTAAGCTTTGGTGGATATTTTTTGATCAAAAAAAGTAATGACTCCCCGCAACAGCACAGGATAATGGTGTTCAGCCTCTTCGGGGGACATCTGCCTGATTTCTTCAGCCGTATGCCATTCAGGCAGCGTATTGTCAACCGCCCACGCCTGAAACAGGGCGAGCTTCATGAAAATGATGATCAAGGGCACGCGCCCATTGCCGACCATCGTCTGTCCGAAAACTTTCATGGATTTACTCTAATTTTTAAGCCCGGAATGCCTTCAAATTACCACATTCTTCGAAAAATCTGCTTAAATTTTGAAAATTTATAAAATTGGACGTAAAAATATGTTGACATTCCATTTTTATGTAGTATTTTGATTACAAATCCAAAGACGCAGACCTTAAGTTGATGTCTTTGATTAATCAGAATATCAGTATCAATTACCATAAAATGAACACCATGAAAAAAACTATATTAACACTTATTAGCTTATTGAGCGTCGTTGGTTTGGCGTCTGCGTCCAATGATTTCTCTTACACTGCCTCTGGCGATCCAAACTCCAACCCCGATGGAGTAGATCAAAGCGCCAACCCGGTAAATGTTTGGAACGTGACTACTACTCCCGGCGGAACTAACAGCCTTGGTGATAGTGGCGCGGATGGTTCAGGAAGCTACTACGGCACGCAAGATACCTTGACGGGTTGGCAATTATACAGCTTTCAGAACGATGGGGCTAATAATGGCGGAAGCGCCATTGCAACGACTACCTTTGCCGGTGGTGCCTTAACAATTGGCCAGACTGTTTCAATCAACTTTAACATGCGGGCGCTTGATAACCCATCGGGAACGGCGGGCATTGATTTGTTTAATGGTTTCGGGGCCGCCATAACCTTTGAAATCAACGGGGGCGGTTCCTATAACTATACCGATGCGGGATCAACTGGCGCAAGCGCCGGAAGCATGGGGTATCAATATCAAAATCCATTTAACATTGCATTTACTATTACGGGCGCTGGCACCTATAGCAATTAACAATAACATTGGGACATATTGGCGATAAAAAGGAAGGGGTTTACGGCGGTGGAAAGGTCTTTGCGGAGGCGGGTCTTGAAGGCGGCCCAGA